>WNGG01017522.1_pt1 | contig 18647 bp, 15 predicted proteins | sample 5400661 | NCBI WGS metagenome assembly WNGG01 (sample SAMN13153372, study PRJNA577476) | soil metagenome | isolation source: 100 cm soil or saprolite under Garry oak tree replicate 1 | place: USA:California | collected 2016-06-15
AGCGCTTTGTGTATGAGTAAAGGACTATGCTGGCCAGCGCGACCGGCGAAAGAATGAGCGTCAAGCGATTGAGCATTGCGGCAGCAAGAAAGAAAATGCTTGCGCTGAAAATGGTGAATGCCCAAACAAAACCGACGGACAGAACGCCGCTTGGAATCGCCCGCATCTTGGTGCGCGGATTACGCGTGTCGTACTCGCGATCGGCAATGCGATTAAAAGACATCGCCGTAGATCGCGCTCCCACCATTGCCACGGTGATCCAAACGATTTGCCAAGGAGTAGGAATTCCGCGTGCCGCGAACACCGCGCCGAGAAAAGCAAACGGCAGCGCGAACAGCGTGTGCTCGATCTTGATCATTTCGAGCGTGGTGCGGATGTTTTTGAAGATCGAACTCATGGTCGAAGCTAAGAGAAGAACCGATCGTAATCGCTATGCCCGCCGATCCAGAACCATGTCACAGTGTCGCCCTCAAGCGTCCCGACCGCACGATAGCCGCGCGAAACTCTGACTGACCAGATGTTCTCTTCTCGATTAATGCATTTGAAGTGCAGGGATGGATGAAAAGGATTTTCTGCCCAAAGCCGATAAGCCTTTCGGGGGCCGCGCTGAATATCCTTTCCAAGGGAACGGTACGCAGCCCAGAAGGATGGCAGCGTTGCGGATTTCATAGCTGATCGTAATCCATGGTTACTGACTTGCCTTGCGAGATCTCTTCCTTTGCGCGGCGAGCGGCAGTGACAAGTTCAGATTGTTTCGCGCTGAACTGCTCATCCCATTTCAGTTCATCTTCTAAATCCTGGATATATTCGCGGAGGTGTTCAACTACGCGATCCCGGGCGGGATGCGGAAGGGTTTCCAGCATTTTGATTACCGTGACAATCGACGTCGACATTTCAGGTATTTCCTGTCCGTTCATATTGAGAATTCTATCATGTCACTCGCCTTTCCAACGCGTCGCCGTCGAATGTGGAATCCCAAATTGATCGAGAATGCGAAAGCACAAGTGATCGACCAGCGCTTCGATCGTTGGCGGGCCGATGGTAAAAGCCCGGACTGGCCGCGACAATTTGTGCGCCGGCGCGCGACAGCTTCAACATGTTCTCTAAATGAATCGCGTTGTAGGGCGTCTCTCGTGGCACTAAAACCGGCGTTGCGGCCATGTTATCCAGGCGATGGAGCCGAACGATTTTGGCGTCGTCGGACAATCCGATCCATTCGTTGATTTTCTTTTCGTCGGCCGAACGCAAATCGAAACCGAGTTCGACCATCGCCACAGTCCTCGCTGAATCTGAAACGATCAGATTAATCCGCTCGACCACGCCGCTCGACGCCAAATGCGTTAACGTGCGATGCGCATAAATCGCGCCGGATGCTCCGGTTATGGCAACGGTTAATTCCATCGAGATGGGACTGAATTAGCTGAACCGATCTTACGTTTGTTGAAGTGCAATCGCAAACACGGTTTGGAAATTACGGGTTTGTTCGCTGCGATTCAATGCTAAGATTAAAGTTCGAACAGAGTCTTCCTTCTTCGAAGTTGCCGTCGCCTGACTGTGGATGACTAAACAACAAAGAACGCGCAAGCGCCCGGCCAATTCCAAACAATCAAACAAACGTGCCTTTCAGTTGAGCAAGTTTGCTCGATCGTTGTTGAGCGAATGGCGAAAACTTGGATTACCTTTCACGAACGCTAACGTCATCGTTGCCGTTTCTGGCGGCGCGGATTCGATGGCGTTGTTGTGTGCGCTCGACGAATTGATTCAAGCTAAGAAACTTAAGATCAAGATCGTCGTTGCTCATCTCAATCACAAGTTAAGAGGCAAAGCGAGCGACGCCGACGCGCGTTGGGTGAGAGCGATCGCAAAGAATCTTGGCTACGAAGTAACGGTTGCGGCTATTGATATAAAAAAACGCGCTAAAGAATCGCATGACAATCTCGAACAAACGGCACGCCGCGAGCGGTACCAATTTTTGAAAAAGTGCGCGCAAGGCCGGAAAGCGAACCTGGTTCTGACGGCGCACACGATGGACGATCAGGCCGAAACCATTTTGATGAATCTGTTGCGCGGCAGCGGGGCTGACGGTCTAACTGGAATCGACCCGGTACGTCCGCTCGAAGCCGGAAGCAAAGTCTTGCTGGCTCGGCCTTTGCTGTCGTGGGCGACGCGCTCCGAAACTGAAACCTATTGTCGCGAGCGCTCGATCGATTTTCGCGTCGATGAAATGAACGCTGATGAAAGTCTTGTACGTGTGCGCGTGCGCCGGCAGCTTGTTCCTTTGATGAAAAGCTTCAATCCGCGATTTGTCGAAAGCCTCGCTCGCACGATGGAAATCGTTCGTGAGGATAGCCTCGCTCTTGACGCAGCCGCGGCGCGACTGCTCGATTTGTCATTCGATCAAAACGATTCCTTGCGCGCGGATCTGCTGCGGCTGGCTCAACCCGCTTTGCGTCGTCGTGCATTGAGATTATGGCTCGCGCGGCTGCGCGGCGATCTAAAAAGGCTAGAGCACGCACACGTCACCGCGATTGAAAGACTTCTGGCGAGTCCAGCGAGCGGACGCATGATCGAGTTGCCCGGTGGTTCGAAGGTCTCTCGAAAGGGTGGCTTGCTTCGATTCCACGGAAAGAAATCGAACGCAGCGTAAACTCAGTTCAGCGTTCGCACGTACTACGTGGAGCTACGGAAACGCACAGGCACCGCAACAGGATGCTAGATGCATCTATAAGAGGGCGCTGGACCGAAGTACGCGGGAGTCAAGGGAAGTTGAGGCCACGTCAGAAGCACGGCCTCTTACAAGAATGGCCGATTTAAGGTATGATCGGCGTTGGAGGAACCAAAGGCTTTGAGCTCTACTGCAAGACAAATCATCTTCTGGCTGCTGATTATCGCGGGCGCGTTGTTGATTTATAAGCTCGTGAATCCGGGCAGCAAGAACATTCAACAGCTCTCGATCACGCAGCTAACCGATCGCATCAAGAATGGGCAAATCGCCAAGATGACGATCAAGCAGACCGAAGTTGACGCCATCGGCGTGGACAAGATTGAGTACCGAACGAGTCTTTCAAACGAGAAATACAAAGCCGACTTAATGGCGCTCGCAGCCGAAAAGAAGGAAGGTTCGACTGAGCCGCGGACTGAGGTCGAAGAAGAGGCAAGCTCTAGCCTCTGGTGGCCGGCCCTTTATTACATCCTTCCATTCTTACTGATTTTCGGTTTCTGGATTTTCATGCTGCGGCAGATGCAGTCAGGCGGCAATAAGGCTCTATCGTTTGGTAAGTCGCGTGCGAAACTGCTGAGTAATCAACAGAAACGCGTGACTTTTAAAGACGTCGCCGGAGTTGAAGAAGCCAAAGAAGAACTTCAAGAAATCATCGAATTCCTCAAAGAGCCGCAGAAGTTTCAAAAGCTCGGCGGTCGCATTCCTAAAGGCGTTTTGATGATGGGCCCGCCGGGAACTGGCAAGACTCTGCTGGCGCGCGCGATTGCCGGTGAGGCCAACGTGCCGTTCTTTTCGATCTCAGGTTCGGATTTTGTTGAGATGTTCGTCGGCGTCGGCGCTTCGCGGGTCCGCGATTTATTCGAGCAGGGAAAGAAGAACGCACCGTGCATTATCTTCATCGACGAGATCGACGCCGTCGGTCGTCATCGTGGGGCAGGTCTGGGCGGCGGTCACGACGAGCGCGAGCAGACGTTGAATCAGTTACTCGTCGAGATGGACGGGTTCGAATCGAACGATGGCGTGATTCTGATCGCTTCGACGAACCGTCCCGACGTTTTGGATCCGGCTCTGCTTCGACCGGGCCGATTCGATCGTCGCGTGGTTGTATCTCGGCCCGACGTTCGCGGGCGCGAAGGCATCCTGAAAGTTCATACGCGCAAGATTCCGCTGGGCGAAGACGTGGACATCAGCATCATCGCGCGCGGCACACCCGGCTTCACCGGCGCGGATCTCGCCAACCTGGTTAACGAAGCAGCGCTGAACGCGGCGCGCTACAACAAGAAAGTTGTAGCCATGCCTGATTTCGAGTTGGCCAAAGACAAAGTCCTGATGGGCGCCGAGCGCAAGTCGATGGTCATCTCGAATGAAGAGAAGCGTGTCACGGCTTATCATGAAGCCGGGCATACGCTCGTTGGCTTGAAAGTTCCGAACGCCGATCCGGTGCACAAGGTCACGATCATCCCGCGCGGCATGGCGTTGGGTGTGACGCAGCAATTGCCCGAAGGCGATCGTCACAACTACACGAAGGAATATCTGCTCGGCCAGATTTCGATCCTGATGGGCGGTCGCATCGCCGAAGAAACTTTTCTTGGCAACATTACGACCGGCGCGTCAAACGACATCGAGAAAGCGACCGAACTCGCGCGGGCAATGGTTTGCGAATACGGCATGTCCGAACTTGGTCCGCTGACGTTCGGCAAGAAGGAAGAGCAAATCTTCCTGGGCCGCGAGATTGCTCAGCACCGTGATTACTCGGAAGAGACTTCGATCCGCATCGATTCCGAAGTGCGCAAGATCGTGACCGAGCAGTACGAGCGCGCGCGCAAGATCGTCGAAGAGAATCGCGACACCATGGTGCGTCTGGCCGAGGCTTTGCTCGAACACGAGACGCTCGACGGTGTTCAGATTCGTCGCGTCGTTGCGGGTCTGACGCTTGATGATACGAGCCAACCAACAGAGTCTGGCGTTCAGCAGGAACTGCCAGCCGCGAAGGAGCCATCAGCGAAGCCGCTCAAGCCAATCCTGCCGCCGATTACCGGAGGCACACCGGCGCCGGCATAAGGCGATGCGTGAAAAAGTCGTTACAGAGGCGAGGACCAGGAGGTTCTCGCCTTTCTTGTTTCCGCTGCCATAGGCGCGGGCTCTCGATCATTGAGGTAGGTTGATGCTGGTTACTCGTACTCTTATGGTGTTGGTAGCATTTCTGGCGTGCTCCTTCGCGTCCATTTCTGGTCAGGTTCGGCTGCCCAAACAGCAAGCGGATGAACTCTTGCTCAAGTCTGCGGACCCCGTGTATCCCGCGATCGCAAAAATAATGAAGCTTCAGGGAATTGTTACCCTTGACATAACGGTGTCAGAGGGCGGTGTGGTAACCGCCGCGGAGTTAATCTCTGGAGACCTTGCATTCAAGGTGTCGGCGATTGATGCGGCCAAAAAGCGCCGATACAAGCCTTACGTTGTGGATGGCAGACCGACGCCCTTCATCACCACAGTTGATTTCCATTTCTCTCAGGGAATTCCAGACGACAAATACGAAAAGGACAAGAAGATCAGTCAGGAATTTTTTCCGAAAGAGGAACGATGCCGTGATCTGATTCGTCAAAAGCAATGGAGTAATGCGGAAGCGGATTGTCGAGAAGCGCTTGACCTCGCCAATCAATTTCCATATCAACGCGAGCTCGAAAAATCTGGCTCTTACCAGTCACTGGGTATGGTCCTAGTCGGCGAGAAACGATATGCCGATGCGATTTCCTTGTATCGCCAATCGTTGAACATCCTTCGCAGTAGACTAACGGAACATGATGCAGAGTTGGGAGAGGTCTATGCGCATATTGCTATTGCGTACCATCTGCTGGGCGATTTCAACAACGCTTTTGACGCTTATCGCAGGGCAGAGAAGATCTACCAAGCCGCATATAACAATTTCGGGGAGGAAGATCCGGACGAAGAGACTCAGCGAACGAGACAGAATTATCTGAAGACCTGGAAGAACATTTTGAATCTCCACTTAAAAGCAGCCGAAGATGCCGGCAATGCGACAGAGCTCGATGAGGTCAGAAAGGCAATCCATAATCTACCCTGACGGCCAGATCTAAGAATCTTTCTTCTTCTTTAGCTATCTATGTCTGAAACTGCGGACGTCGTCATCATCGGCAGCGGCATCGTCGGTTCGAGTGTCGCGTATCACCTGGCACAAGCCGGTTGCACGAACGTGCTCGTGCTTGAGCGCGAGGCGCACCAGGGCAAGGGCTCGACCGGCAAAAGCATGGGCGGCGTGCGGGCGCAGTTCTCGACTCCCGTCAACATTCAAATGTCGAAGTATTCGATCGACTTCTTCTCGAAGTTCGATGAAGTCGTTGGACACCCGGCGGATTATCGCGCGCACGGATATTTGTTCTGCGCGACGAATGAAAATCATCTCGCTTATCTGAAAGCGAATAAGGAAAGACAAAACGCGCTTGGTGTCACCAACGTCGAGTGGGTCACGCCGGAAGATATTGTGAAGATGGTGCCGCAGCTTCGCGTTGACGACATTCTCGGCGGGACGTTCTGTCCGACGGATGGTTTTGTCGATCCGCACAGCGTGATGATGGGATTCATGCTGAACGCGCGCGAGAAAGGCGTGCGGCTTTGGCTGGATACGCAGGTGACGGGAATCGAAGTTGAGAATGATCACATCAAAGGCGTAGTTACGTCGCGAGGTGCTGTCTCGACGAAAGTTGTTGTCAACGCTGCCGGCGCGTGGGCCGCGCAAGTTGCAAAGATGGCCGGCGCGGAATTACCGGTCGAGCCTTTGCGTCGGCAACTCGTTCCGACCGAACCGTTCGATCAACTGCCGAAAAGATTTCCGATGGTCATCGACATGTCCACCGGCTTTCACTTTCGTCGTGAAGGTAAGGGAATTCTGCTGGCTTGGAACGATCCGAAAGAAACGCCGGGATTCAAAACCGATTTCGATCCGACGTTCGTCGAAAAGATTTTGACTCGCGCCGCTTCACGCGTGCCGGTGCTCGCCGAAGCCGGAGTGAATCCGCGACGCGCGTGGGCCGGACTCTACGAGATGACTCCCGATCATCATGCGATCATCGGACCCGCGCCCAACCGCGAAGGTCTGTATTTTGTGAACGGCTTCAGCGGGCACGGCGTGATGCACTCGCCGGCTTCAGGCCGCGTGACTGCTGATTTGATTCTCAACGGTCGCTCAGATTTGATTGATGCGAATCAACTCAGCGTCAATCGATTTGCCGAAGGTAGATCGCTGGAAGAAACCGCGATACTGTAGGTGAATAATGTATCAGAACCGGGAGTGGTAGTGACCGGATCAGGAGGAGTCATGAAAAACTTTTTCGTCGCGTTAATCATTTTGGCAGTAGCACTTGCGACGCAATCAAACTCAAACGCGCAAAGTAAGCTGCGTGATTCGATGATCGTCTCGACTGAGTGGCTGGCAGAGCACTTGAATGACGACTCAATTGTGCTGCTCCAGGTCGGTGACAAGAAAGAATACGACGCGGCGCACATCCCCGGCGCGCAATACATTCAGACGTCGGACATCTCGACGCCGCGGGGCACCGGATTGATTCTCGAATTGCCGCCAGTAGATCAATTGAAGGCAACGTTTGAGAAGTTCGGCGTCACTGACAAATCGCGCATCGTTGTTTACTTCAGCAAGGATTGGGTGACGCCGACAGCGCGCGTTTATTTCACGCTTGATTATCTCGGACTCGGTGATCGCACTTCGATTCTCGATGGAGGATTACCGGCGTGGCAGGCTGAACATCGGCCGGTGACGGCGGAAGTGCGCGCAACGAAAACGGGAAACTTTACGCCCCATCCAAACGCTAATGCGGGCCAGATGCCGCGCGCGGGCCACATTCCTAGCGCGAAGAGCATCCCGTTCTCAACTCTCGTCGAAGAATCAAACAATAAGTTCAAGAGCGCCGATGCGCTGCGGGGACTCTTTACCACGGCGGGTGTCAAGCCGAAAGATTCGATCGCAACTTACTGTCACATCGGTCAGCAGGCGAGCTTGTTGTATTTCGTCGCGCGCTATCTTGGTTACGACGCGCATCTATACGATGGTTCGTTTCAGGACTGGAGCAATCGCAAGGATCTACCGGTAGAGAAATCGCCCGACGTAAAAACTGCGACCAAGCCCTGAACAGTATGGATCCTCGCAGCTTCCCCTGAAGTCACTTTTTCACGATCAAACGATCTTTGTCCGCGGACACGATTTCCATGACTTGATCGGGGGTCGAGTTCGATCCGGAGTACAAGGCAAGCTTGTTGTCGCCCGCCAGCTTCCAGACGCCGTCTGCCGTGGTGCGCTGATCGTTGGGGGCGATTCCGCCCATCACTAAGCTGCCGCCGGCTTTCAGTTCAAATGAATTCCGGCCGCGAGCTGGCGGAAAACGAAAGCCCCGCGGCCGAAAAACCATTTCGGTGTCTGTATCTTCTTCATGAGAATGCACCCACAACCCTGTGAGTGCATCCTCATTAACACTTTTCGCCATCGTCTCGATCCTCAATCAGGTGCCGATGCCACTACGCGGTCCTTCCAGGGTAGCACTCATGCGCGCAACCTGTCCGGTTGTGAACATGAACATCGCGGCATCGTCAACATAGTCCATATAGTTCACGAACATGTCTCCGTTGGGGCCATTGTGACAAGTGATGTGCGGAAAGGTCGGTTTGCCAAAGTTCGGCAATTGCGCATTGGGTGTGTCGTCAACAAAGTCGGAGCCTTCGCAGTGTTGGGTATCGCCCCAAATATGATGAAGGTTCAACCAGTGTCCGATCTCGTGGCTGGCGGTGCGTCCTTTGTTGAAGGGATCTGCCGCCGTGCCTTTCGTACCAAAGGCGGTATTGAGAATCACGACTCCGTCCGTGGCTGCTGGGCCTCCGGGGAATTGAGCATAGCCCAACAATTGACCAGTGGGCGTCTGTTCAAAAGTACAGACCCAGAGATTCAAATACTTGTTCGTTGGCCAGGCGTCAGCGCCGCCCGTCGCCGAAGACTTGACCTCGTCGTCATCGCTGAATGACGTGCTCGTCGTCTTTGTCCGCGTGATGCCGTTCGTCGGTTTACCGTTCGGGTCTTTCTTCGCCAGCGCAAATTTGACGTTGGGATTGGCAATCAGTCCCTTCCAGACCGCGGGCGTTTGATTTCGATCGGGATTCGTCGCGCTGTAGTCCTTGTTCAAAGAAGCAATCTGGCTCTTGATTTGAGCGGTTGAAATATTTTCCGCCGCAGTGTTGTGAACGACATGAACGACGACTTGAATAGTAGTCGGGCCGCCTACTTTCGCGACTAGTCCCAACATGAGTCTTTGAGAGACCTGTCGCTCAAGACTCACCAGGTTTTCGCGAAAAGCGGGATATTGCTCCAGCAATCTGCTATGAACAATCATTGCTCCACACTGGCGTCTGCGCGGTGGAATAATCTTCTTGGTTTTGGCTTTACTCTGGGCTGGCATACTTTGTTTCTCCTTCGGTGAAGTTTGGGCCTTGGTCGTAGTTCGCCCTAATTGAAAACGAACTCTTTTGCTCTCTTATCAAGCATCGATAACTTCGTGCGGCTTCGGAGAGTACCGGCGTCTCGGATAAACATTTGAAAAAGAGAAGAAGCTTGACGCCTTCGACCGAGCGTCAGCGCCGCGTATTTCGAGCCGACCCCATTAACCGACTAATTGATCGAAAGTCTTTGCGGCTGGCGCAGGGAGTTTGCGACGAACGCAGGCTCTAAGAACCAACCTACGAGTGCGAGGGGAGCAGAGACTATCTCAAATTTCAGAGGTCGTCAACATTCTTCGCAAGTTTTGTTACAACTTGTCACAAAAACTACTGAGTTGACAGACTTACGTGGTGTTACGGCTGCGGGTAATCCAGTTTAGACAATCACGGATGAACGTGTTATTCCATTCAGGCGCGCAGATCTGCGACGTTTCAGGACTGGAGCTATCGCAGTGATGTGCCTGTAGAGAAGTCTGAAGTTGAAAAGCCGGGCAACCTTAGTCAACCAAAAGAGAGATTACTTATGAATGACAAGCGCGACGAAAACAACCGCACGGAAGGCGAAAGCAGTACAAGCGACCAATCCGCGAGCGATGCGAACGAAACTGCCGAAACGGAATCAGGCGCAGATGATTATGAGATCGATAAAAAGAATCGCGGCGAGCGTCCGGATAATCTGCGTCGTCGATCAGAGTGGTTTCAGAAACGCACTGGCGGCCGCTAGGCTGATTGCTCGCTCATCAAAGTTTTATTCGCCAAATGCTTCGTCCATAAGTTGCCGCGTAGAGCGCCTTGTCTTTCAGTTGATAGACCAGATCGATCACCATCGCGTTCGGCAAGTTCTTCGTCAAATTCATCCACATTCCCGCAGCAGTATCCAGGACAAAAACGCCCGCGTCGTTGGCGACGTAAACTCTATTGAGTTCATCCGGGCGAATAATCACCACGTGATGCGGAACGTCCGGCAGTTGTCCTTTGTCAGCGTCCTCCCAAGTCAGGCCGCCGTCGTGCGAACGAAACAGATGCGAGTGGCCGAAATTCGCGACCGACGCATACAAAAGATTCGCGTCGTTCGGATGCGATTCGATGCGCGTTATCGTGTGGCCGGGCAGAACTGAACTTGAGATGTTCGGACTCCACGTTGCGCCTCCGTCTGAGCTGCGAAACAAGCCGCCGTTCTCAGTTCCCACATAAATGCGTTTGCGGTTTGCGCCGGCGATCTCGATCGCTGAGATTGGACTGTCGTCCAGACTCGCTGAAACCGGCGTCCATAAGTGAGCATCATCTGTCGTCTTCCAGACTCGCGTCGATCCCGTGAAGAGCGTATTCGAGTCAACGGGATCCATCGCGATGAAACACATCCACACTGAGTTCTGTTCTTTCGGAGGAGCAGGTGGCGACACATCCACCGGATCGTTGTCCAGCCCGTGATAGCGTTGAATTAGAAGGGTGTACGCTGAAGTGAAAACGTGACCGGCATCCTTTGGATCAAAAATATTCCAGCCACCATCGCCGGAATCGATCGAGACAAAATCGTTGGCGAGCCCATGCCTCGTTGCCACTGTGCCATTGTCCTGCGCGCCACCGCCGAAAACCAAGGGGTCAGTTTGCGCGACATCCATGTCGTAGAACATTGTGACCGCCAAACCATTGCTCCGATTGGTCCATGACGTGCCACCGTTTTCGCTCACGTCCACGCCGCCGTCGTTGCCGTCATAAACGCGTCCTTCCGCAGCCGCAGGCATCAGCAGCGCGTGATGATCCGCGTGCGCGTACATTGGATCGCCGCGCTCAGCATTCCAATGAGTGATCTTTTTCCAAGTCTTCCCGCCGTCCTTTGTGCGATGCAGATCGACGCCGCCGCAAATCACGTGATCGGGATCGGTCGGATGCACGACGATCGAATTGCCATAAGAGATTTGCCCTTCGCCTTTGAAGTGTTTGCCGTGAATGCTCTTCCAACTGTCACCGCCGTTCGCGCTGCGAAAAACTCCCAGCAGAAGATCTTTCTCACCGCTGGCTTCGTTCTTCGCAAAGGCGTAAAGCACATCGGGCTTCGATGGACTCATGGCCAAACCCGTGCGGCCGAAGAGCGGCGCGTCGGGCAGGCCGCTGGTTAAGTGCTCCCATTTCTTGCCGCCGTCGACGGAACGCCAAATGCCGCTCTTCGCTCCCCGCTCGGTGAACGTAGCTAAGATTCTTCCTTTCGTCTTCGGGTGAAAGACGACGGAGTGACACCAGTAGTTCTGGGCCGAAATAAATGTTTGGCGTTGCCACGTCACTCCGGCGTCAAACGAAACATACATGCCGCCGAGATCTTTTCCCGTCGCGCTGACTTCGGCGGAGCCGACGCCGCCAATGATGATGTGTTTCGAATCAAACGGATCGATCGCGATGACGCCGATTCGTTTTGGGATGCCAGTTCGATCGGAAGCGGCCAGGATCTGCCATGTCTGGCCAGCGTCCGCGCTCTTGTACAGACCAATTCCGGGATAAGAATCCGAAGAGAGGTTTGCCTCTCCCGTGCCTACGTAGATCGTGTCCGGATTCTTTTGATCGATTGTGAGCGATCCGATGTTTAGAATGTCCTGATCGCTCCAACATGCAGCCCACGTTTGCCCGGCGTCGTTGCTGCGCCAGACGCCGCCTCCCGCAGCTCCGGCAAAGAGCCGTTCGGGGTGAACGGGATGGCACGCTAGCGAGGTGATGCGGCCACCGATGTTTGTTGGGCCAACGCATTCCCACGACGCCGCGATGTTCGGCGCCGGCGCGAGCGATTTCTCGACACGAATTCGTTCCCGGATCAAAGTATGGACCGGCGCTTCACGCACCGGCCAGGCGCTGCGCGCTTGAAACCAACGCCCACGAACTTTGTGATGCGAGAGGCGGACTTGTCCGGTGCGTTTCTTTCGCCGTTCGTGTGGCGATGTTTGCTGTTCATTTTGTCCAGATGATTTCGAGCGCTTCGAGCGCAGCGTGTTGATTTTCTTGGGCATGGAAGTGGCTCCGATCGGATGCAGCTTTGGCTGTGTTGTTCGAACGCGAGGTGCGGCAGAAGCTATCCTATCTTCGTCTGGACGTCAATAATTTCCGCGAATCGAAGTTGCACGCGCCAGTGAACTACGACAATATTGGCGCGCTAACCAAACAAAACAATCGAGCGAGGACTAATGGAACGCAGAACGACGAGCTGGTTCAGTCCGAACCTGTAAATGGAAATGCCGCTGGTGGCGTATGGCCATTCGGGACAGACTTTGTTAATGCTGCCTACCGCGGCCGCGGATTATTTAGAGTACGAAAGATTTTATTTGGTCGATTCGATCAAGCCATTCATCGAGCAAGGCAAGATTCGCGCTTACTCAATCAACAGTGTCAATCGTTGGAGTCTGCTGAACGAGCAGATGCCGCCGAAGCTAAAAGCGGAATTGCTGACGCGTTACGATCGTTACATTGCGGATGAAGTGTTGCCGCTGATTCGCAACGAAAACGAAGAAAGATTTGCGCGGCCAATCACGACCGGCGCGAGTTTGGGCGCGTTCCTCGCCGTCAACGAATATTTCAAGCATCCCGATCTGTTTCGCGGAGTGATCGCCCTGAGCGGAGGCTACGACATTCGTTCGTACCTGCACGGGTATCACGACGATAACGTCTATTTCAACAACCCGCTGGATTATCTTCCGAATCTAAGTGACCGACATTACCTGCCAATCCTGCGTCAAGCCGATTCGATCTACATTATTTCCGGCCAGGGCGCTTACGAAGATCCGGAGAGAAGCAAACAACTCTCAGACATCCTCAAGAGCAAAGGCATTCCGCACACGTTGGATTTGTGGGGCGCGGACGTGAATCACGACTGGCCATGGTGGCGCAAGATGCTGCCGCATGTTTTGGGTAAGATAGTAGAAGGATGAAGGCGGAAGGATGAAGGATGAAACAAATCCACTTACCGAGGAGGGCTTTGACCAATGGAACGCGATCTCAGAGAGCGGACAAAGAAATTCGCTCTACGAATCATTAAACTGTACACTGCACTTCCTCGTCGAGGAGACGCTCAAGTCCTGGGTAATCAGTTGCTCAAGGCCGGGACGTCCGTAGGCGCACATTACCGTGAAGCATGTCGAGCAAAATCCGATGCGGATTTCATAAGCAAGATAGAAGGTCTGAAGAGTTAACTGCAATTCTCGTCACGATAGTTACAAAAGTGAAGCGGAAGGATCCAAAGCGAAGCCGATAGCTAAAAACTCTTTCATCCTTCATCCTTCCGCCTTCATCCTTTGCTTACCCCGGCGGGCCATCATCACCCTTCTTGCCTTTCTTCTTAGCCGGTTCAACTTCACGCGGTCGTGATTGTGCCGGAGTAGCAACCGGTGCAGGCTCAACCTTCTTTGGCGTTTCTGTGTTCGGCCGAGGCTCGACCGGCTCAGTCTTCGGCGGCGGAACCGAGTTGTCCTCAAGCCGCGGCGTCACGATCGTATTCGTGTTCGCCTCGGGCTTAGAAGTCTGATCCGTCTGATCAGCTTCTTCGTCGGCAGTCATCTGCGCGCGCTCAAGTTGTAATTCGCGCTGACGCTGCTTGTACATCTCCTTCATGTCTTCGGGCATGTTGGGCGCCTTCGGAAAATCTTCTCGCGGCTTGTCCTTCAAAAAGTCGTGCATGAAGTCGACGAACATCGGCAGAGCGCCGCTCGAGCCCACCATGTCGTTGCCCAGCGGTTTCTTTCTGCCCGGATAACCCATCCATGCGCCGGTGACATAAGTTGGCGTGTAGCCGATGAACCAGACGTCAGTGTGATCGTTGACCGTGCCGGTCTTGCCGGCCAGCGGTACGCCGAGCACTTGCGCTCTGGTGGCAGTTCCGCCTTGCACCACGCCACGCATCATTCCGACCATGGTGAGCGCAACGTACTCGCTGACGACTTTGTAAGTAGTCCTTTCCCACTCTTCCATCACCGCGCCGTCGCGATCCAGAACTTTGCGAATCATGTGCGGCTCGACGCGGATGCCCTTGTTTGGAAATACCGAGTAAGCAGAAACCATCTGATTCAGTGGCACTTCAGTGGCCCCCAAAGCCGACGGCAGATAAGGCGCCATGGGAACTTTGACGCCAAAGCGGCGCAGCATCTGCGCGCCCGTTTGAATGCCGACGGTTTGCAAAAGGTGCACGGCCGGAATATTCATTGAGTGCGCCAGCGCGGTCTTCAAAGGCATGTCGCCGCAACTAAGCGAGCCGTCATAGTTGTGCGGCTGCCAATCACCGATACTAATCGGCGCGCCGCTCACTGTGGTGTCCGGAGTCATGCCCCATTCGATCGCCGCCGTGTAAACAAAGGGTTTGAAGCACGAGCCAGTTTGGCGATACGCCTGCACTGCATTGTTGAATTTGTTGGTGAGAAAATCGTAACCACCGATCATCGTCACAATCTCGCCGGTGTGGGCGTTGATCGTCATCATCGAGCCCTGCACGCCGGGAATCTGATTCAACTCAACCTTCATCCGATGGGCCTTCTTATCAACTTCTCTGATGATGAATTCGGCGAGATAACCCGGCTTGAATTCATTACGTGGCGCGCGTTTACCCCAACCCATGTCGGCGCCGTTAACGGTGGCGGTGTAGTTGCCAAAGCGGACGGTCGCTTCATCTTTGCCTTGATCGACTTTCACGATCAGTCCCATCAAATAACGGCCCGTCACATATTCATCTCGATACCAATCCGGATACTTGTAACTGGTGAGTTCCTGCTGTGTCGGCACGCCGCTGTTCGATGATGTGGGAATCGCTTGATAGCTTGAGTGCCAGCCGGCGTGTGACTTGTCATACCAACGCAGACCTGTACGCACTGCTTCATAAGCTTTCTTCTGCGCCGCGACGTTGATGGTTGAGTAAACCGCGAGGCCCGTCTGTGCGACACGCGTCGTGTACTTGTCTTCCAAGTCCTGACGAATGTATTCGACGGGATAATCGAACGCAGGATCGGTCGCTTGCGGCGGTTGATAGTAAGCCGAATCGGCAAGCTGGATCGGTTTCGTTTTTGCTGCATCGACTTCCGCTTGCGAAGCGAATCCATTTTTTGCCATCAGATCGAGAACGAGGTCGCGACGCTCCTTCGCCTTCGCCGGATTCGAAGTCGGCGAATATTCTCCGGGAGCTTTCGGAACCGCCGCGAGCAAAGCAGCTTCGTCGATCGTCAAATCCTTTGCTTGCTTGCCAAAGTAAGTTTCCGCGCCCGCTTCCACGCCATACGCGTTCGCGCCCACGAAGATGTGGTTCGCGTACAGCTCCATGATTTGGTTCTTCGTGTAGTAGCGTTCGATCTGAAGCGCCAACAACCATTCGTTGAGTTTTCGTTTGTAAGTTTGCTCGCGCGTTAAGAAAAGATTCTTCGCGAGCTGCTGCGTCAATGTCGATCCACCTTCGACTCTATCGCTGGTGAAGTTCTTCCACGCCGCGCCGATGATGCGAATCGGATCGATGCCCACGTGATCGTAGAAGCGCACATCCTCGACGGCGAGGATCGCGTTCTTCATGTTCGGCGGAATCTCTTCGTACTTGAGCGGGATGCGCTTCTCGAGCGCGAACTGGCCAATCACCGTCTTGCCGTCATCGGCGTAGATGCGGGTGACAATGCTCGGCCGATAAGTAGCGAGCGCGGCAACTTCGCTGGCGGCCTGCGAATAATTGAGCTGATAGGCCGCGATGATGCCGGTCAACCCGCCGGCGGCCAGCGCCAAAAGGATCACCGCGGGAAACCAGAATCGGCGCAGAATGTGTTTGCGCTCGCCCGGCGGTGCCGCGACGATTGCGCCCGGCGTATATGATTTCAAACGATTGAATGGTGGTTTCGCAGCCATTTTTCGAGCCCTCTTAGCTTAAAAATGCTTTAAGATGCCTCTTTCGGGCAACGTGGATTCCCACAGTGGCCGTACTCTTCAGCCTTCGCGGAAGATTATAACTTAGCCTGCGTCGAAGCTCGATGCGGGAGAGCGGGCAGTGCGAGAGTTGTGAAGAATGGAGGAGAAATGAATAGGGCGCTTTTCCTGCTTGTGAGTCTGGCGTTACTTACGTCGAGCATTTTTGCGCAAGAGAGCAACAGTTCTCGTGCTGACGGTTTTCGCGGACTCATTCTGAACCAAACTACCTCGGAAGATGCGACGCGAATTCTGGGACAGCCGGTGGCGGACAAGACTGATCGGCTCGACGTTGCAAAACTAAGCAAGTGGCTGGATCCAAAGCATAAAGAAAAAATATTTCGACAGCTCTCGTTCAAGAACGTCGGCGACTTTTCACAGATTCATTTATCATTTCTCGAAAACAAGTTGATGATGATTGATCTGGAATTCAAAAAGATACTGTTTCCGGTCAGGCTCAACGATCTCTTCGGTTTGGAGTTCGCCGTCATCGGGGCGCAGGGAAGTCCGTCAGACTTACCAAGTGAACCCGGTAAGTACCCATTCCGGTTTATTCCGGTCTTTTATCCTTTTAACTACAATCTGATCGGCATTTCTGACAAGACATTCATTTGGGTGGACTGTAGCACTGACGACGCGCGCACACCCGGCAAAATCGATAGAAGTCGTCAGGTTAGCCGCGCGCTCGAAAAGAAATAGTTCGTTGAGCGCAAGAAAAAGATTTTGAGCGATCGGGACTTGTTCTAAGACTCCTAACTTCGTTTCTCTCGGGATTGGAGGACAACAGATGTTCAAGCGCAGTTTTTTCTCTTTTACGATTCTTGTGGCGCTGGCTGTTTCGCAAAGTCACGCTCAATCGCCTGCCGGCGTCGATCCAGCGTTCTTCAACAGCTTACACTATCGCCTGGTTGGACCATCGCGCGGCGGACGAGTCACGACCGTTACCGGCGTTGCTTCACAGCCGAAAACTTTCTACATGGGCGTTGCGAGCGGTGGATTGTTTCGCACGACTGATGGCGGCGCGTCGTGGGTTCCGATCACTGACGGCAAACTTCCGCTTGGCTCGACAGGTTGTGTCGCGGTCGCTGATTCCGATCCCAATGTGATCTATCTCGGCACCGGATCGGACGACGTGCGCAGCAATGTCTCGACGGGCCGCGGCATGTACAAATCGACCGACGGCGGGCAGACCTGGAAGTTCATCGGCCTCTACAACGCGGGACAAATCGGCGGCGTGCGCATCCATCCGACGAATCCGAATATCGTTTGGGTCTCAGCGCAGGGCGATGCGTTCAAATCGAATTCTGAACGCGGCGTTTTCAAGACGACCGACGGTGGTGCGACCTGGAAAAGAGTCTTGTTCGTGTCAGATCAAGTCGGCGCGATGGATGTCGAGCTGCAACCCGGCAATCCAAACGTAGTTTACGCGTGGATGTCGCGGCTCGAGCGGAAGCCCTGGACAATCATCAGCGGTTCGCGTGAAGGCGGTTTTTATAAGAGCAAAGACGGCGGCGAGCACTTCACGAAAATCACAAACGGCTTGCCCACTGAATTGATCGGCAAAGCGAATCTCGCAGTGACGAATGCGAAGTCGGATCGCATTTACGCTCTGGTCGAAGCAAAGCCCGGCGGCGAGCTTTATCGTTCTGACGATGCGGGCCAAACCTGGCACGCGATGAATCCCCAGCCTGTGCAGATCGCTGCGGCGATGATTCAGCGTCCTTTTTATTACGTCGCGCTCGGCGCCGATCCAACGAATGCCGATGTCGTGTATGCGGGCGCCGAAGGCTTTTGGAAATCGACCGACGGCGGCAAGACATTCTCAGTCTTCCGCACGCCGCACGGCGACAATCACGATATCTGGATCAGTCCAAAGGACGGAAACATCATCATTCAGTCGAACGACGGCGGCGCGAATGTGTCTTACGATGGCGGGCGCACGTGGTCTTCGCAGATGAACCAGGCGACTGCGGAAATCCATGGCGTTTGGACTGACAATCAATTTCCTTACAAGCTCTATGGCGCGCAACAGGACAACACAACGGTGATTATTTCCAGTCAGGCTGATCCGTTGAGCCTGACTGATTGGCGCGCAGGTCCGGGCTGCGAGACTGGGCCAATCATGCCTTATCCGCGCGACCCGAACATCGTTTACGGATCGTGCAAAGGGCAGTACGGCGTGATGAATTTGAAGAGCGGACAAGAGAAGAACTATTGGGTCGGCGCGCAGTCGCTTTACGGAAATCCCGCCAGCGATTTGATTCTTCGTTTTCAGCGCGTCTCGCCGATGGCGACTTCGCCGCACGATCCGGAAGTGCTCTATTACGGCTCGCAGTATCTGCATCGCTCGCGCGACAAAGGCGTGACCTGGGAAAAGATTTCTCCCGATCTCACCGCGCATCCATCGTGTTGTCAAGGCGCGAGCGGCGAACCGATCACACGCGATGTTACCGGCGAAGAGTTTTACTCAACGCTGTACGCGATTGCGGAATCGCCGCTTGAAAAG
>WNGG01011048.1_pt1 | contig 18644 bp, 14 predicted proteins | sample 5400661 | NCBI WGS metagenome assembly WNGG01 (sample SAMN13153372, study PRJNA577476) | soil metagenome | isolation source: 100 cm soil or saprolite under Garry oak tree replicate 1 | place: USA:California | collected 2016-06-15
GAAGGCGGCCGTACCGTAGGCGCAGGCGTTGTAGCTTCAATTATTGAATAGATAGGACGCATGTGGGCATGGCAACCGTCAGTGTCTGCTGATTTCATACAAAAGGAAGCACATTTATGAGAGACATCATCACCCTTGGATGCACAGAGTGCAAACAGAGAAACTACACGACAACAAAAAACAAAAGGACGACTCCCGGTAAACTTGAATTCAACAAGTTTTGCCGTTTCTGTCGCAAGCACACTCCCCATAAGGAAACCAAGTAGTCCGAACCGATTGTTGCACGGTACAGGCCAGTAGCTCTAACTGGTAGAGCGCCGGTCTCCAAAACCGGATGTTGGGGGTTCGAATCCCTCCTGGCCTGCCACAATTCAATCGTTTTCCTTTTCGGAGACGCAGTAAACAGCTTTCGAAAACATCGGCAGTCCATAGTGAACTGCTAGGAGCTACAGCGTGCAAAAAGTCACCGCTTTTTTTGAATCCGTAAAGCTTGAACTTGAAAAGGTCACATGGCCGACACGCAAAGAGACAATCGCAACCACCGGTGTTGTTATTGTAATTGTTGTACTGATCTCTTTCTATCTTGGCGCGTGTGATCTTGTGTTAGCCAAGCTGTTGCGTCTGATACTAGGATAAAGGGTCCAGCTATGTCCATGAAATGGTATGGTGTACATACATATTCAAGCTTCGAAAACAAGGTGCGCCTGAATTTACTTGAAACTATCAAGAATGAGGGTGTGGAGAGCTTCTTTGAGGAGATTCTCATCCCTTGCGAAACCGTTGTTGAACTAAAAAAAGGTGAGAAAAAGACGTCATCAAGGAAATTTTTCCCCGGCTATATTCTGGTTAAAATGGAGCTAACTGACGAAACATGGCATCTTGTGAAGGAAACCGCCAAGGTGACAGGTTTTGTTGGCGGCAATACACCGTTCCCTATCGCAGATGAGGAAGTTAATAAAATTACCCGCCGCATGGAAGAGGGTGCTGAAAAGCCCCGCCCCAAAGTTCTGTTCGAAGTTGGTGAAACCGTGCGCGTTGTCGATGGGCCATTTCTTAATTTCTCCGGAGTTGTTGAAGATGTCAAGCCCGACAAGGGCAAATTACGCGTAACCGTAACAATTTTCGGTCGCGCCACCCCTGTCGAGCTCGAATTCATGCAGGTCGAAAAAAACTAGTTACTAATTCAGTCATTCATTAGGGATGACAGGCATACGCTGTATATAAAGGAGCACATTTATGGCAAAGAAGATAACCGGCTACATCAAATTACAGGTACCAGCAGGCAAAGCAAATCCATCACCTCCGATCGGGCCTGCCCTTGGCCAGCATGGCGTCAACATCATGGAATTCTGCAAAGCATTCAATGCAAAGACTCAGGCTGATGAAGGTACCATTACTCCTGTTGTTATTACCGTTTATGCCGACAGATCATTCACATTCATTACCAAAACGCCTCCTGTTCCGGTACTGATAAAGAAGGCTCTCGACCTTAAGAGCGGCTCCGCGGTTCCAAACAAGACCAAAGTTGGCAAGCTTACCAAATCGCAGGTTGAAGCGATAGCCAAGCAGAAAATGCCTGACCTCAATGCCGCTTCACTTGAAGCTGCCATGAGGACAGTTGAAGGTACTGCCCGCTCAATGGGCGTTGATATCGCCTAATCGGCATACTATCTTATTAATCAAGATCCCTAGAGAGGTTGTACCATGTCAAAAAGCGCAAAGAAACATTCTGAAGCGATGTCTAAAATAGACAGAAACAAGGTTTATCAACTTGGGACTGCCGTTGACGTTGTCAAACAGACCGCTTATGCAAAATTTGATGAGACTGTCGATGTCGCAGTTAAGCTGGGTGTTGATCCACGTCACGCCGACCAGATGGTTCGCGGTGCTGTTGTTCTGCCTAACGGGCTCGGCAAAAATGTTCGTGTTCTCGTTTTTGCAAAGGGCGAAAAAGAGAAGGAAGCTCTTGATGCAGGAGCAGATTATGTTGGCGCAGACGATCTTGTTGCCAAAATTCAGGCAGGTTGGTTTGATTTTGATACCGCCATTGCAACTCCCGATATGATGGGTGTCGTCGGCAAGATCGGTAAACTGCTGGGACCTCGCGGTCTCATGCCGAATCCGAAGGTTGGAACCGTTACCTTTGAAGTAGGCAAAGCCGTTAAGGAATCAAAAGCCGGCAAGGTTGAGTTCCGTGTTGAAAAAGCCGGAATCATTCATGCGCCGGTCGGCAAAGTTTCTTTTGATGCCGAGATGCTCAAAGGCAACCTGCTTGCTTTAGTAGAAGCGCTTGTCAAGGCGAAACCTTCTGCCGCAAAAGGTACCTATATCAAGAAGATTTCACTCTCCTCTACAATGGGAGCCGGAATCAATCTTGATATCAGCGATGTAACCGCTCAGATATAGTCACACTTTTAGCCAAAGTCAAAGACAGCAGGCGCGTATTGTTGCGCTTAATCCGGAAAATCGGACCTGCCGAGACTTGGGTACCGCAAATTTCCTTGCGTTCCTGACTTTGGCCGGGGCTCTGCCTCACATACCAAAAGAAAGGAGGAAGTCGCTTGAACAAAAACACCAAACAGGAACTCGTCACCGAGATGCATGAGCGGCTGACACGCGCCAAAGCTGTTTTTCTCGCGGATTTTCGTGGGATGAACGTAGGGCAGGCCACAACGCTCCGAAATGAGCTGCGGGCTGCGTCAGTCGAGTACAAAGTGTTTAAAAACACTTTGTTTGACCTGGCTGCCAAAGGCACTGACATTGAGTGCATCAGTCCGTTCCTTACCGGTCCGACCGCCGTGGCTATCAGCTATGACGATCCGGCAAATGCCGCAAAGCTATTGAACAAATTTGCAAAAGATCCGCAAGGCAAGTTCGTGCTCAAGGCCGCTGTGCTTAGTGGTAAACTGCTTGACACCAAGCAGATTCAGGCATTGGCAGACCTGCCCTCGCGTGAGGTTCTCCTCGCCAAGATGCTCGGATCCATGCAAGCGCCTGCAACCAACTTCGTTGGCGTACTTGCCGCGTTGCCAGGTTCGCTTGTACGCGTACTGGATGCCATCCGTGTACAGAAATCAGCAAACTAACCCGTAGTAGAATTTATTACTAAAATCATATTCGGAGGATTCACCCAATGGCTATCACTAAAGAAGATGTAATCAGCTTTATCGAAAAAATGACTGTTCTTGACCTCGCTGAACTCGTCAAGGAGCTGGAAGAAAAGTTCGGCGTTTCTGCTGCTGCCCCTGTTGCTGTTGCTGCTGCTGCCGGCCCTGCTGTTGCCGAAGCTGCTGAAGAGCAGACTGAATTTGATGTTATCTTGAAAGCCTGTGGCGCTAACAAAATCAACGTTATCAAAGTAGTTCGTGCTCTGACCAGCCTCGGCCTGAAAGAAGCCAAGGACCTTGTTGATGGCGCTCCTGGTACTGTAAAAACAGGCGTTACCAAGCAAGAAGCTGACGATGCTGTTAAACAGCTTGTAGAAGCTGGCGCAGAAGCAGCTATCAAATAGCACCTAGAATTGTTGTCTTTATGAGAGCCAAGGTCGCCCGGAGCGGCCTTGGCTTGTGCTGTTTCGGCACGCTTTGAACACCACACACTTCTGATATTCCAGCAAGTTACAGTATATAATCTGGATCCAGTTACGATACCCGCCAAAGGAGAAGCCATGGCTTATTCTATTGCCAATAATCACCTCTTGCGTAAAAACTTTGCCAAGATAAAGAACATAATCGAAATCCCCAATCTGATTGACATTCAGAAAGATTCATACCGACGTTTTCTTCAACAGGAAGTGTCGGCCGAATCACGATTGAATACCGGCCTTGAGGCCGTTTTCAGGAGTGTGTTCCCGATCAAGGATTTCAGTGAAAGCGCTTCTCTCGAGTACGTGTCGTATGCGCTAAACAAGCCCAAGTATGATGTCGATGAATGTCACCAGCGCGGCATGACGTACGCAGCACCTATGAAAGTTAAAGTACGCCTTGTGATCTGGGATGCCGGCAAAGATTCTGCGGTTAAAGCTATCAAGGATATCAAAGAGCAAGAGGTCTACTTTGGCGAAATCCCGCTTATGACCGATAACGGGACTTTTATAATCAACGGGACCGAACGGGTTATCGTTAGCCAGTTGCACCGATCTCCCGGTGTCTTTTTCGACCACGATAAAGGCAAGACCCACTCAAGCGGCAAAGTACTGTACTCTGCCCGTGTAATTCCCTATCGCGGTTCTTGGCTGGATTTTGAATTTGACCACAAAGATATTCTATATGTTCGAATCGATCGCCGCAGAAAGATGCCGGCAACTGTACTTCTAAAAGCTCTGGGATATTCTGTTGAGCAGCTTCTGAACTACTATTACAAAAACGAAGAGATTTTTATCGGCGCTGATTCAATTACCAAAAGTATTGAACCTGAACTTTTGACGCTTCAAAAGACAACTGTTGATGTAACCGACCCTGTTAATGGTGAAGTTCTTGTCAAGGCGAACCGGAAATACACCAAATCTTCGATCAAGAAAATGCAGGAGCGCGGTATTAAGTCTGTTCCGACCACTGTAGAGGAAATTCTTGGCCGTTATGCTTCATCTGACGTAGTTGATCCGACTACGGGAGAGATTATCGTTGAATGTAATGACGAAATTACACTCGATCGTTTTAATGAAATCAAAGCTCGCGGAGTAAGCGGTTTCAAAGCGCTCTATATCGACAACCTGCACATAACTTCTTCTTTCCGCGATACGCTGCTGATTGACAAAATCAGTTCAAGTGATGAAGGTTTGATTGAAATATACCGCCGTCTCCGTCCGGGAGACCCCCCTACACTAAAAAGCTCATTGGCACTCTTTGACAACCTGTTTTTTAACCCTGAGCGCTACGATCTTTCAGCAGTTGGCAGACTGAAGCTGAACTATAAACTTGGCCTCAAGGTGTGGCAGGACTGCATGGTTTTAAACGCACTTGAGCTTAACAACATAATTCGTGACAATGATTTTTTCCAGAAGGAACTGTTTGCAACATTCGGACTTTCCAAGGCAACAATTAAACTGTCCGAAGCGATTGAGCAGGGTGGTTTTGATGAAAATCGCAGACTGATTGAAACTCTGCGCCGCAACAGGATGGTTTTTGAAGATCTGCTTAGTTCTGATATCAAGATCGCCGTCAAAAATGACATACTTGAAATTGTTCGCTATCTCATAGAGCTTAAGAATGGCCGCGGCACCATCGATGATATCGATCATCTCGGAAATCGTCGCGTCCGTGCAGTTGGCGAGTTGCTTGAAAATCAGTACCGCATCGGCCTTGTCCGGATGGAGCGGGCAATCAAGGAGCGAATGAGCCTGCAAGAGGTTGAAAACCTCATGCCTCATGACCTGATCAATTCCAAGCCGGTATCTGCAGTTGTGAAAGAATTTTTTGGTTCATCGCAATTGTCCCAGTTTATGGATCAGACCAACCCGCTTTCCGAGGTCACCCATAAACGCCGGCTTTCGGCTCTCGGACCAGGCGGTTTGACCCGTGAGCGTGCCGGTTTCGAGGTTCGCGACGTTCACCCCACCCACTATGGCCGCGTCTGCCCTATTGAAACTCCTGAGGGCCCGAACATCGGCCTGATAGCCTCCTTGTCGACGTACGCACGTATCAACGATCATGGTTTTGTTGAGACTCCGTATCGTATCGTCCAGGAAGGCAAAGTCACCAATGAAGTCCGATTTTTCTCAGCTCTTGAAGAAGAGGGGCATGCAATCGCCCAGGCAAACGCAGAAGTCGACGCTGACGGACGTTTTGTGAATGATTACAACTCGGCGCGTAAAAGCGGCGAATTCATTCTTGTTCATCGGGACGAAATTGCCTTGATGGACGTTGCCCCGATCCAGCTGGTATCGGTTGCAGCCGCTCTGATTCCATTTCTTGAAAACGACGACGCCAACCGTGCCTTGATGGGATCGAACATGCAGCGCCAGGCGGTACCCCTGCTGCGGGCCGATTCCCCACTGGTAGGAACCGGCATGGAACGCATAGTTGCACGTGATTCAGGTGTGTCGGTCATAGCAAAACATAATGGCGAGGTTGAGTCTGTAGACGCAGCACGAATTGTTGTCAAGATCGATGAGAATGAAATCGACGAAAACGGCACCGGGGTAGACATTTATAACCTGATTAAATTTGCGCGATCAAACCAGAACACCTGCATAAACAACAAACCTGTGGTCAAGGTTGGCGACAAGGTCAAGCGAGGAGCTGTTATCGCCGATGGACCGTCAACTGACATGGGCGAACTGGCCCTTGGACAGAACATCGTCGTTGCCTTCATGCCTTGGGGCGGATACAACTACGAGGATTCGATCCTCATCTCCGAAAAACTTATCAAGGATGACCGTTACACGTCCATCCACATCGAGGAATTCGAGTGTGTTGCCCGCGATACAAAGCTCGGCAAGGAAGAAATCACATCCGATATTCCAAATCTTGGCGAGGAAACTCTCAAGGATCTTGATGAATCAGGCATCATTCGTATCGGGGCTGAGGTAAAGCCTGGTGATATTCTGGTTGGCAAGATCACTCCAAAAGGCGAAACCCAGCTCTCTCCTGAGGAAAAACTTCTGCGGGCTATTTTTGGAGAAAAAGCCGGTGACGTGCGCGACACTTCACTCACCGTCCCTCCAGGCGTTGAAGGAACAGTCATCGGAGCCAAGATCTTTTCCCGCAAAGGAAATGACAAGGACTCCCGCACCGAGTTGATCGAGAAAGCCGAAGAGGACAAACTGCGCAAGGATGAGCAGGATGAGATCCGGATTATCCGTGATTCCGCTATCGGCAAGTTAAAACGATTATTGATCGGTAAAACCCTTGCGGTAAAACTGGAAGACAGCAAGGGCAATCTTGTCCTCGCAAAGGGCAAACAGATTACTGAAGAGTCGCTCCAGAATCTGGCAAGTTCTACCTGGAGTACCATTTCGGTTAGTGATGACAATGAAACCGACGATAAAGTGCACCAGATTCTTGAAACCCTTAATCGCCAGATAGATCTGATTCACAACGTTTTTGAGGACAAGATTCAGAAATTAAAGCGTGGTGACGACCTGCCTCCAGGCGTAATAAAGATGGTCAAGATTTACATTTCCATCAAACGTAAGCTGCAGGTCGGAGATAAGATGGCCGGCCGCCACGGTAATAAAGGTGTTGTTTCCCGTATTTTACCGGAAGAAGATATGCCGTATATGGAAGACGGAAGGCCGGTCGAGATTGTTCTTAACCCGCTGGGCGTACCATCACGTATGAACGTCGGTCAGATTCTGGAGACGCATCTGGGATGGGCGGCAAAGGGCATCGGTTGGAAAATTGAGGATATGCTTGAAAAGCAGACCTCTGAAGATAATTTGAAGCTGTATCTTAAAGATGTCTATGGTGATGATGAGGTAGGCGCATTTATTGACGGCCTTGATCGTACCGAATTGCTTAAGGTTGCTCGTCGCCTGCAACGTGGCGTAGCGATGGCTTCTCCTGTTTTCGAGGGTGCCACCGAAGCACAGATCAAGGCTATGCTCGGAAAAGCGAATTTACATTCATCAGGCCAGGTCACCCTGTTTGACGGACGTACGGGCGAACCTTTCGACAATAAAGTCACCGTCGGGGTCATGTACGTACTAAAACTGCACCATCTTGTTGATGACAAGATTCATGCCCGTTCTATTGGACCATACAGTCTTGTGACTCAGCAGCCTCTCGGCGGCAAGGCGCAATTCGGTGGCCAGCGACTCGGAGAGATGGAAGTGTGGGCCATGGAAGCTTACGGTGCTGCTCATGCCCTTCAGGAATTCCTAACCGTAAAGTCGGATGATGTTTCCGGACGTACCCGTATGTATGAGGCGATCGTCAAAGGCAAACATACTCTGGAACCCGGTTTGCCCGAGTCATTCAACGTTCTCATCAAGGAACTTCAATCCCTCTGCCTTGATGTTGATCTGCTTGAAGGTGAAGAAGAATAACTAAAGATTTTCTGGCCGGAGTCTGTATCATCAGGCCCGCGGCTTCAGACAAACGGAGGAGAGCATCGTGGAAGATTATTTCAGCTTTTTTGATAAACCAAAAGATCCACTCCACTTTTCAGCTATACGTATATCGATTTCATCTCCCGATAAGATTCGGGAGCGTTCTCATGGTGAAGTAAAAAAACCGGAAACCATCAACTATCGTACGTTCAAACCGGAACGGGACGGTCTTTTCTGCGCCAAGATTTTTGGCCCGACAAAAGATTACGAGTGCAACTGCGGCAAGTACAAACGGATGAAACATCGCGGCATTATCTGTGAAAAATGCGGCGTAGAAGTCATCCCTTCGAAAGTTCGTCGTGAACGCCTGGGGCATATCGACCTGGCTACACCCGTTGCACATATCTGGTTTCTGAAATCACTGCCTTCCCGAATCGGGAACCTGTTGGATATCACGCTCAAAGACCTGGAAAAAGTTCTCTACTTTGAAGGGTTTGTCATTAGTGATCCAAAGAATACTCCACTGCAGTTTTGTGAAGTAATGTCGGAAGACAAATATATCAAGATGCAGCAGGAGTACGGCACTGACGCGTTTTCGGGCGGAATGGGCGCGGAAGCTATCCGTGAGTGCCTCCGTGCTCTCGACCTTGAAGATCTCGCCGTAACGCTGCGGACGGAAATGGTTGAGTCTACCAGCGAAGCCAAGCGTAAAAAGACCGCCAAACGGCTTAAGGTTGTTGAAGCGTTCCGCCATTCCGGTAACAAGCCGGAGTGGATGATCCTTGAATGTATCCCGGTTCTTCCCCCAGAGTTACGCCCATTGGTACCTCTGGACGGAGGCCGCTTTGCGACATCCGATCTGAACGATCTGTATCGTCGCGTTATTAACCGTAATAATCGTTTGAAGCGTCTTTGCGAGCTGCAAGCACCCGAAGTCATTATCCGCAACGAAAAACGCATGCTTCAGGAAGCTGTTGATGCCCTCTTTGACAACGGTCGTCGCGGACGGGCTATCGCCGGCCCGAACAAACGTCCTCTTAATCAAAAGCGCCAAGAAAATGGTTGAAAAGGAACGCCCGGAAGTATGGGACGTCCTTGAAGAGGTTATCAAGGAACACCCGGTCATGCTCAACCGTGCCCCGACCCTTCACCGCCTTGGCATCCAGGCCTTTGAACCGGTTCTGATCGAAGGCAAGGCCATCCAGCTTCATCCTCTTGTCTGCACCGCCTTTAACGCCGACTTCGACGGTGACCAGATGGCTGTTCATCTGCCGCTCTCCATTGAGAGCCAGGTCGAGGCCCGTGTTTTGATGATGTCAACGAACAATATTCTCTCGCCAGCTAACGGCAAGCCGATCATTGTTCCTTCTCAGGATATGGTTCTCGGTGCATACTACATGACCCGTGACAGAATTAACGCCAAGGGGGAATACTACCGTCCTACAGAGCAGGAACTTATGGCGGGAGTGAACGTATCAGGTTGTTTTTCTTCACCGGAGGAGGTCAGGATAGCATTCGATGCCGGTGAAATTGACATGCAGGCATTGATCAAAGTGCGCATGAAGAATCTGGCCACCGACGAAAAAGCTCAGATGATCGACACCACCGCAGGACGAATACTGCTGCGAGACGTACTTCCCGCTGCGGTGCCGTTCTCCACCATAAACAAAGTAATGACGAAGAAAGAGCTGTCAAATCTGGTCGATACCTGTTATCGCCTGTCAGACAGCAAGGAAACCGTTCTTTTGGCCGACCGGCTCAAGGAGATCGGTTTCAAGTATGCGAATCTGGCCGGTATCTCTATCTGCCTGGATGACATGGTTATCCCCGAGGGAAAACCTGCCATCATCGAGAAGGCGCATGAAGAGGTCACCGAGATCCAGAATCAGTACACCGAAGGTCTCATCACCGATGGCGAGCGTTACAACAAGGTTATCGACATCTGGGCCAAGGCGACTGAAGAGATCGCTACAGAGATGCTTGATAACCTTTCAAAAGAAATTGTCACCGCGCGTGACGGTAGCAAAGTCGAAACATCTTCATTCAATGCCATCCACATGATGGCTGATTCCGGAGCTCGTGGTTCTGCACAGCAGATTCGCCAGCTTGCGGGTATGCGTGGTTTGATGGCCAAGCCTTCCGGCGAGATCATTGAGACTCCCATCACCGCTAACTTCCGTGAAGGTTTGACCGTTCTCCAGTACTTCATCTCAACTCATGGCGCCCGTAAAGGTTTGGCGGATACGGCTCTTAAAACGGCCAATTCCGGCTACCTGACCCGCCGACTGGTCGACGTCGCTCAGGATGCTATTATCACCGAGACCGATTGCGGAACATTGGACGGTCTGATTGTATCCTCACTGACAGAAGGTGGAGAAATCATCGAACCTATCGGTGACCGTATCCTTGGACGTGTTGCCCTTGAAGATATCCACGATCCGTTGACGGATGAAATTCTGATTGAGATGAATCAGGAAATTGATGAGTACCTGGTAAAACGGGTAGAAGATGCAGGGATTGAAAAAGTCAAGATCCGGTCCGTGCTTACCTGCCAGAGCAAACGTGGTATCTGCGGCAAGTGTTACGGACGCGACCTTGCCAGAGGCCATAGTGTCAACATGGGTGAAGCTGTAGGCGTCATAGCAGCCCAGTCGATTGGCGAGCCGGGTACACAGCTGACGATGCGTACCTTCCACATCGGCGGTACCGCCTCCCGTCACGCCGAGCAAACTTCGCTCGAAGCCCGTGCCGACGGCGTGATCAAATATATCAATGTCAATACAGTTATCAACAATGAAGGGCACCATATCGTTATGAACCGCAACGGCGAAATTGCCGTGATTGACGATACCGGTCGCGAGCGTGAAAAATACACCGTGGTCTATGGTGCAAAGATCAAGATTGCTCCCGGCGGAGCGGTCAAGCAGGGGGCAACACTCGCAGAGTGGGACCCCTACACCATGCCGATCCTTACCGAAGTTGCCGGCCGAGTCAAGTTCGCCGACATCCTCGAAGGTGTAACGATGGAAGAGCAACTAGATGATGTAACCGGTCTTTCCCGTAAGGTCATCATTGAAACTAAAGACACCGACAAACGACCGCGCATCGCTATTAAAGATGCCTCCGGTGAGGGCGGCGGCACTATCGGCCGTTACTTCCTGCCGGCCGGAGCCAATATTTCGGTCATTGATGATTCTGTCATCAGCGCCGGCGATATTATTGCCAAGATTCCTCGCGAAACGACTAAAACGAAGGATATTACCGGCGGTTTGCCTCGTGTTGCCGAACTTTTTGAAGCGCGTAAGCCGAAAGACTTTGCCGTAATCACCGAGATAGATGGCCGCGTATCATACGGTAAAGATGCCAAAGGAAAACGAAAAGTTCTTGTCACACCGGAACTTGGCGAACCGAAAGAATATTTAATTCCAAAAGGCAAACACATCAGCGTTCACGAAGGCGATCATGTCCGTGCCGGTGAACCGCTCATGGACGGCTCATCCAATCCGCACGATATTCTGCGCGTGCTCGGCGTCAAAGAACTTGCCAAATATCTAGTGGACGAAGTTCAGGAAGTGTACCGTTTGCAGGGTGTCAAGATCAATGACAAGCATATTGAGGTTATTGTTCGTCAGATGCTGCGGCGCGTGCGCATTAAGGATACCGGTGACACCAACCTTCTGGTTGATGACCAGATCGAGCGATGGGTATTTGAACAGGAAAACGATAAGGCTTTCCGCGATGGAAAACGCCCGGCAGTTGCTGAACCGCTGTTGCTCGGAATTACGAAGGCTTCACTTTCCACCGAGTCGTTCATTTCCGCCGCATCCTTCCAGGAAACTACGAAAGTATTGACTCAGGCGGCGATCGAAGGAAAGATCGATTACCTGCGCGGACTCAAAGAGAATGTTATCATGGGTCGCCTGATACCGGCAGGGACCGGGATAGCTCACTACCGTAATTTACGTCTGGTGGCAGAATCTCTTGCACCAAAAGAAGGTACAACAAAAGAAGCAGCAAATGACGATTCCGGTGAGACTGTCGACCTGGAAGCGGCATAAACACTGGTTCAACAGAAGAGCATTACACAACGGCCGGAAGATTACCTTCCGGCCGTTTTTTGTTCAAATAGAAATGTTGCCCTTCCCGGCCAGCTTTTTCCAACCACTGCCTGCCAATTCAACCAGACCATTGATCGTACGGGTGTAGAACCTGATAACAGGCATACTGTTGACCAGCAGCACACCGTTCACAGACTCAATAGAAACTGGGTCGCCAGCAGCACATCCGGATATCTGATCGTAATATTCACCGGGGACACCGAACAGAAATTTATAGGTTGAGCCTTCGAAGCGACTCGCAACGATGAGGATAACAACCTCAGGGACGCCGGTTTTATGATGGCGACGAACCGTTGCCGAGACAAAAGAACCGGTAATATTGGCACCTGAAGTCAGCAGAGAATCGAGGTTAACGCCTTTTGGCTTCATTTTTCCTAGAGAAGGGAGTCCCCACGGCTTAAATGGCTCATGAGGTCTCGCATCATAGTGTTCACTACGTTCCAGCAACGTCACGACATTGTTATTAATCGGGCCGCCAATGGAATGCGACAGGCCAGCTGAAAAGCCCTGCTCTCTGATCAAACGATGGTTTTCAACTATCTGAATCATGCCGGTCGCTCCAAGTGGATGTCCCCTCCCCTTCAGGCCACCGGTGAGATTAGTTGGAAAAGCACCGTTTTCCCCTGTCAGGGAGTCATCCAGAAGGGCGTCCATTAGCCGCCCCCGGCTGACAATGCCAAGATCAACCATATTTATCGGCCCGAATCCGTTAAAAGGATCGTGCATGTTAACGTGAAGCTTACCGGCAAAAGAGCGGATATCCTTGATACCTGCCATTCCGTAGGCATATCCTGCCGCAATAACGGTTGCCGGAAAGGAATGGAAGTAGTTGCGGTCAGCAATAGTAGGAATATCGGTGGCACTCCCCACACCACTAACCCGCACATCCTGTGGTTGCGCGGTAAGGACAACCGCGGCCACTCCATCAGACATGGGACAAAAATCATGGTACCGTAGCGGATACCAATATTGGTAGTTCCTGCCGTCAGCAATTTGGCGGTAATACTCTTGCAGCTCTATCTGGACATTAAGGTGAGCGTACGGGTTCCGGGCAGCAAAGCGCTGGCTTCGCTGAGTCAGAAGAGCCGAATAGGCCGTCCACTCATCATCGGACAGACCTAAGCGCTCTTTCAAAGCACAGGCGACCAACCCGCCGCAAGCCGGCATAGTCAGACCATATTCGGCCTCATCACGATCGATAACACCGGCAATAATGCGAGTTGATTCCAGCGTCGAAGCATCACTCATCTTCTGGACACCGATGGCCAAAACTGAATCGTATCTCCCTGAAGCAATTTCCAGGTAGGCACTCTCAAATGCTGAAGCGCCCGAAGAAGAAGCGGTATCTACAAGCACAGAACGAGCGCCGGACACCCCCAGTATGCCGGCTATTTTAGCGGCTGTATTATCAACACCCGAAAATGCAGCTGGGTTCTGGCTTCCAACAATCACCGCTTCGATATCACGGCGATGTACCGGGCTGTCGTTAAATATCTCACCACTTAATTCCGATAGCTCCAGAAAAGACATTTTCTGCTTTTCTTTGCCGTTATACCGTCCTACAGGCGCCATCCAGGAGGCCGCTACATATACGGGGCGAGGTTTAAAAGCCATTTTCATACGCATTCCTTTGTAGTTGCAGCAACTTTTTCAGATTACCGCGACAGTAAAATCATATTGTGACGGTGCGGTGAAAACGATACACGGTCAAAAACCACAGCCACCGCCATTTTTTTGATGATATTTCTGGTGATAAGTCTCTGCCTCCCAGAAAACAGCTGCAGGTACAATTTGAGTGGCTACTGATTTGCGAAAAGAATGCCTGTTTTCGAGCTCGGCACAAGAGGCAAGAGCGGACTCATGCTGTTCCTCTGAGTGATAAAAGATAACCGAACGATACTGCTCACCGACATCTGGCCCCTGTCTGTTTACCTGGGTCGGATCATGGCACTCCCAGAAAACCTTGAGCAGGCCCTCATAGCTGATCTGAAGCGGATCAAAAGTTACCTCAACCGCTTCAACATGACCGGTAGCGTGTGTACAGACATCATGATACGTAGGGTTTTCGGTATGCCCTCCGCAGTAACCAACTCTGGTCGACACAACCCCGGGAACGGCTAAAAAAACATCTTCCACGCCCCAGAAACAGCCGGCAGCAAATGTAGCAATTTGAAGCACATTTCCCCCGATCAGACACAAAAAAAGGCCCCGAAGGGCCCAGTTTAAACTACATCAATTTTTCCATCTCTTCTTCAGAGATATCGAAGTTGGCATATACGTTTTGAACGTCATCATTATCCTCCAGCTTATCCATCAACTTGAGCATGCTTTCGGCCTGCTTCCCTTCAAGCTTGACCTGTGTCTGAGGAATCATGGTTATTTCGGCGTTTATATGCTTGAACCCCTTGGCAGACAGCGCCTCACGCACCTCAATAAAAGATGCCGGTTCTGATGTGACCTCGAAACAATCGTCCTGTTCAGAAACATCTTCAGCTCCGGCTTCAAGCGCAGCTTCAAAAAGCTGATCAAAATCAACGGACTTGTCATAGCCGATCAGCCCTTTTTTGCTGAATATCCAGGATACACAACCCGCTTCGCCCATGTTACCGTTACTCTTTGAAAAGATACTGCGGATATCTGAAACGGAGCGATTGCGGTTATCTGTCAAAACTTCCACCAACACGGCGGCGCCGCCTGGGCCATAACCTTCATAGACTATTTCCTCGTATGTGACCCCCTCCATGCCGCCAGCGCCCTTCTTGATTGCCCGCTCGATGTTGTCTTTCGGCATATTTTCAGCTTTTGCTTTATCTACGGCGGTACGAAGGCGAGGATTGGCGGCAGGATCGCCCCCCCCCAGCTTAGCGGCAACTGATATTTCTTTGATAAACTTGGTAAAAAGCTTACCACGCTTTGCGTCGGCAGCGCCTTTTTTGTGTTTAATGGTACTCCACTTATTATGACCCGACATCGCTACTGCTCCTTTGAGAATGGATATTTAACACGTATCGTACTGCAAAAAGCGAGAAACATTATCATGTAAGGCATTACCTGTCCAGAGGGAATTTAGCGACACTCTGACATAAATGCTAGCATGATACCAGTTGGCGGAATGGCAGAAACTTATCTTGTGTCAGTGACTGGATTTGCCATAAAATCCTAAAAGGGAAATTAGAGGTTGACAGCACCGCAGACTATTAGTTATAAAGATTACTTGATTGACCAACGGCGCGTTATCCAAGAGGCTAGGAGCCGGTCTGCAAAACCGTTAACGTCGGTTCGAATCCGACACGCGCCTCCAATTTTTTCCAGCTCTGAACACGAAAGGCCATGCTTTTGAGCATGGCCTTTTTCTGTCAGGGAAAAATTAACTCTCCCGTATTGGGCTTGGATTAGGACTATTTTGAGTTTTCGTCTAGAAGATAATTAAGAAGCACGACTATATCTCGAATTTCTTTTTTATTCATATCGGAATTCGGTTTGCGCAACATTTTTATCCCGTACGCCTTCACCGCCTGCTTGTTAAACGGCTGTCCGGTTATAGGAGCCCTGCCGGTTTGTATGGCGATTACCGTACGCTCCATCGTATGACACTTAATACATTTTGCCTGCAACAGATCAAAGGACGGTTTGTACATTTCAGGAATACTGTCGCCACTAAAATTCATTTTAGCGCCACGCCCAGAAACCTTTACACGTGCTTCAGCGTTCGAACATACTGCAAGTGCTACAAGTGCTGTCAGAATTACATATTTTTTCATAGATGCTCCTTAAAGCGTTCTCAATAGCTGTGAAGGTGTATCAGGGTCAGAAAAACTATCCAGTAGAAACCTGAATGAAATTAGAATCCGAATGTGACGCCGAGAGTTCCAATCTTGTTGGCAATCTCGGCGTCTCCTGTCGACTTGAAGGTAATACCATACTCATGTTTATACTCAGCCACAACTTTCAGATTTTGTATCGGAGCATAAGCAAGTGTCGGAATAAAGCGGCGTACAATATTCTGACCGTCATTCTGATACTCAAAACGGAGCGAACCGATCAGATTCTGCAGAATCGTATATTCACCTTCAATCACTCCAACATAGGTCTTTAACGGAGGCTGTGAAGTAGATAAATCAGGCTTGTCATCGTTTCCTAATACACCTGACAACTTCAGTCTGTACAGTTTATAGAGCAGATCAATGTCCATCCCGGCGCGATAATAATCGTTCTGACGCGGGCTCACCCCGGCAACGGTATTAGAATCGCCATTTGTCCCTACATAGCCATAACCACCGACGGTCAAGGTCAGATAATCAAAAATGCTATCTTCCTTATTCAGATCGATTTCCGGTTCATTGGCAAGATAATCGGCACCACCGACCTTAACGGATGTGTGAACATACCATTCCTTGGTATTCTGATTCTTACGGTTAACAACCCCTCCCGCCATAAAGAGACGGTTGGCAAGTATCATGTTGGCTTCGACAGCATCCTGGGGCTGTTCGAGCTTAAACTGCGACGTGCCGGCGGTATATGCATAGGTTGCATACGAATTGGTGACGGACAGCTTGTTGTTGGACTTCCAGAGCCCAAGCTTCGGCTGGAACCTCCCTACTTTCAGATTAATCGGTGTTTCAAGAGCATGCCGCCAGGATACAAAAAGTTCTCCGATATCGTTTTTACCCGTCAAATTGGTTGGAGTTTGCGACGTATTGGTAATTCCGGCAGCATTCTCGGTGTAGACCAGAAAGGTACCAAAGAATCCGACTTTTTCCTTAAAGTTACCGCCGGCATCGAGCTTCAACGAACGGGTTGACAGATCGAATTCGTTTGGCTGACTGCGGTTATAGGTGCCTTGAATACTGGCGACAAATGAGATCGGCAACAGCTCTGGTATCGCTGAGAGAGCAATGCCCTCTGATTTGGACTCACTACCTGCGGCGGGGTGACCGTTCTCTGCCTCTGCCTCTGTCTTTTGTGCCGGAGCCGCAGCGGTTGCAGGTGCATCGGCTGAAAGCATCATGCCTGCTTTCAACTTACTCAGCAGATCCGCATCACCACCCCCTTTTACGGTGCTATCCCCGGCTGGAGCAGCAGCACTCTTTGCGTCAACAGCGGCAGGAGCAGCTTTGGATTTCTCAGCCACCTTCTTTTTCCCCTTACCAAAGTAAACATATGAATTTTTAAGGAATGCTTCGCCATATTCATTCAGCTCCGGAAAGATTGTATGGCAGGTGCTGCATTCCACGTTATTGGCGCGAGTGAATGCGGGGATAGCACGTGCATCTTCGGGTGCTGCCGCCAGTAGTACCACTACGATTGCAAGCAGTGGAAGTAAAGAATAAAAAGGCTTCATCATGTCCTCCAAATATATTATAAAATTTATGGGCGTAAATTAGTTGAGCCACACAGATAAGCCTTAGCCGTGGCATTAGTTATCACATTATTGCAAACGTCTGCTCCACCTTGTGTCGAAAGTGAACAATCATCCAGCCAGTCAATCGAATCAAAAATGAGCCGTTTAACATAATTCGGGTTATGGACATATGCGCCAAAATCAGCATAGAGGAGTTCATAGTTGAAGGCTGCTCCCATGGTATACGCAGGAGCGCGAATACTGTCAGCTCCTCCAGCCAAATTGCCGGAACCTGGCACGATAAACTTTACACCATCAGGTGACGCCAGAGCAGGCACAGTTCCTGTACAAACCTTACTCCAATCGGTTTTATAAGTAACAGTACCATCAACGTTGAGTGTGCCGATAAGCTTACTGCCGCTTCTTACCAGAAGGCCTCTTAATACTCTCATGGCTTCCTTAAAGCCCTGGCGGTTAAACTCAAGAATATCCTTGTCCATGTTCTTATTATTCGTAACAGAACTTGGATGACACTTCGCACAGGTCAGGCTGGTAATCGAGGTCACAATACCGGAAAAGTCCTTTGTAATCGGCATAAATGAATGTGAAGTCGAGCTGTTCATGTGGCAAGCAATACAGGGGCCACGATTGCCGGTACCCTGAAAATTATTCATTCCTACTGATGTATGACGGATACTGGTATCAGGATATTTAGCGGCACTTGTGTAGAATTCAAAGCCGCTTTCCTGAAACAAATTCGATCCAGCGGCAAAGTCGTGAGAATTAATCCGCGCAGTTTTTGTAAAATCTAAGCCATTAATAGCGGCTTTTTTTATGACAAATCCAATTTCTCTCCCCATATGACATACAATGCATATGTTGGAACTCGACACATTAGGATAATTTATCTGAACACCCCGTACGGTAGTGCTAGGAATGGCATTGGAATTTCCGCCAGATACAGCAGAATAGTTATAGTAGGCTGGCACCCCTGAGCGTCCGGGATTCACCTGAAGCACATTTCGGAGGGAAAATCCATACGCGTTCCCTCGTCCATCATCGTGACAGACATTACAGGCGGTTACTTCCTTGCTATGATCAGGACCATTGGCAGTGGCAAAGGCAGCTATATTTGTGAAGTCCGACGATACGTAATTAATAAAACCTGTTGTTGTATGGCATCGTACACAATAGG
>WNGG01003146.1_pt1 | contig 18642 bp, 19 predicted proteins | sample 5400661 | NCBI WGS metagenome assembly WNGG01 (sample SAMN13153372, study PRJNA577476) | soil metagenome | isolation source: 100 cm soil or saprolite under Garry oak tree replicate 1 | place: USA:California | collected 2016-06-15
GTGGTGAGCTTCCACACGATGTTCTCGACGACCGAGTAGTGGATCGGATGCAGAGGCCGCAACAGCTTCGGCGACAGCCGGCCCATCCGCACCTCGAACTCGAAGTCGTACGCGTTCCAGCTCATCGTCAGATTGCTCACGAGCGAGAGACAGATGTAGTACGCGGCGAAGTCGCGGACGTCGTATGCGCCGATCTGGCCGCCCTGCGAGTTCGCGACCGCGACCCACGCCGCGAGGAAGATCACCGGGCGTATGACCGAGAACAGCATCCAGAGGATCGACTGCACGCGATACGCGGAGGCCGCCTGGATCTGCGCGACGAGGAGCGCGCGGTACGTGCGGATCACGCGCTAACCATCGTTTGCTCCGTCGTGAAGACGCGATCGATGACCTCCTCTATCGGCGGATCCTCGACCGAGATGTCCGCCAGGCGGCTGCCGAGGTCGTTCACGAGCCTCGCGGTGCGCTCAGGAGCCACCTGGCGATCCACGCGCAGGGTGACGCGGCCCTCATCGCGCGAGACGACGGTGCCGTACGCGTCGAGGTCAGTCGACGGCGCGGCTCCGTCGTGGAGCGTCGCCGTGATCACCTTGTACGGAGCCATTCGGTCAGCGAGATCCGCGAGCGGGCCGTCGTAGAGCAGCCGTCCGCGGTGGATCACGATCACGCGCTTGCACAGCGCGACGACGTCGTCCATGTAATGGCTGGTGAGCAGGATCGTCGCGCCGGTGCGCCGGTTGTACTCCGCGACGAATCTCCGGATGCGCACCTGCATGCTGATGTCGAGCCCGATCGTCGGCTCGTCCAGAAACGCCACGCTCGGCGAGTGGATGAGGCCCGCCGCGAACTCGACCTTCATGCGTTCCCCGAGCGAGAGGTTGCGCACGGGCTTGTGCACGAGCTCCTGTAGCTCGAGGAGCTCGGTGAGCTCGTGGACGGTGGCGCGGAACTGCTCCTCCGGGATGCGGTAGATCTCTTGAAGGACGCGGAAGCTGTCGGCGGCCGGAATGTCCCACACCAGCTGGGTTCGGTTGCCCATGAGCAGGGTCATGCTCTTTAGATAGGCGTTCTCGCGCCGCCAAGGCACATATTCGAGGACGCGCGCCTCGCCCGCCGTAGGGTGGAGCAGACCGGACAGCATCTTGAGCGTCGTGGTCTTTCCCGCCCCGTTCGGTCCGAGAAAACCGACGACCTCGCCTCGGTCGATGCGGAAAGTGATGCCCGCGACCGCGTCCACATCTTTGCGGTGGCGTTTCACAAATGAGCGCAGCGTCGCGGCGAGGCCCTCCTCGCGCTCCGTGACGCGGAACGTCTTGCGCAGGTCGCGGACGTCGACGACCGTCTCGGTCATTCGGGCATGATGACGGCGTTATCGGACGCACGCGAGTGCATCATTTGTTGCGAAGAGAAGGAGGCCGACTATGGCTGAGCAGCGCGTCATCCCGATGCTCGCGTATGAGGATGCGGGTCTCGCGGCCGAATGGATCAGCAAGGTCTTCGGCTTCCGAGAGACGGAGCGGTTTCACGACAGCGTCGGCACGGTGACAGACGTTGTTCTCGAGCTCGACGGAGCGAAGGTCCTCGTCGGTCATCCGAGCGACGCCTATCAGGGCCCGCGCCGGCATGCGCAGGCCTGCGCGCTCGCGCGGCAGTGGCTCGAGACCTCGTTCATCGTCGACGGTCTCGTCGTGTACATCGACGACGTCGATACGCATTTCGGGCGCGCGAAGCGTGGCGGCGCGAAGATCCTGAGCGAGCCCGAGTCGAACGAGCGGCAACGCCAGTACCGCGTCGAGGACCTGGAAGGCCATCGCTGGATGTTCGCCCAGCGGCTCGGGGGCTAGCCTCCGGCGGCGCGACGAATATCGGCGACGCTGACGACGACGAGCAGACCGAGGAGCAGGACGAACCCGACCGCGTGGATCGCGGCCTCGACCTGCGGCGAGAGCCTTCGCCGAAGCGCCGCGGAGAGCAGCACGAAGAAGAGACGTCCGCCGTCGAGCCCCGGGAACGGGATGATGTTGAGCACCCCGAGGTTCACCGAGATGATCCCGATGAGCTTGAGAAACGCGGCCACACCGAGCTGCGAGACCGCCGCCGTGACGAGGAAGATTTGGATAGGACCACAAACGGGCGGCGGGCCGGGCTGATTCGTGGGCCGCGAAAGCAGCTGGCGGGGAAGCTACGCGATCTGTATCACTACGTCGCCCGTGAGCCGAACGGCCTGGACGAACGCCTGCGGAGGCGAGAGCGCCGTCGGTAGGCTCGCGACTTCCGCCAGCTTCACGCCAAGCGGGCCCTCGTTCTCGGGAGGCGTCGCCCGCGGCACGATCGTCAGCGGCCCGACCGTCTGCCCGCCGCGATCGAGGACGATCGTGACCTCCTTGCCGGCGTGGCTATAGACGTAGGACTGCAGATCGCTGGTCCGCGTTATCTCCTTGCCGTCGATCGTCCGCACGACATCGCCCGGTTCGATCCCGGCCACCTCGGCCGGTGACCCCGCCGCGACCTCTTCGACGCGCACGACGCCGGTCGGCCCTTCCGTGCCGATCATGAACGCCGCTGTCAGCACGACGATCGCGAGCACGAAGTTCATCGCCACTCCGGCAGCGAGGACGATGGCCTGCGCCCACCACGGCTTCGAAGTGAACGACCCGGGGTCGCCGGCGCCGTGCTGCTCGATGGAGAAGTCGTCCTGTCCGAGGATCCGCACGAAGCCCCCGAACGGGATCGCGTTGACGCTGTAGTCGATCCCCCCGCGGCGGATCGCCAGGATGCGCGGCGGGAAGCCGAATGCGAACTCGAGCACGCGCATGCCGAGCAATCGCGCGGTGATGTAGTGACCGAACTCGTGCACCGCGATGATCAGCGTGAACATCACGAGGAAGAGCGGGATCGCGAGTGGATTCTGCACGAAGAACTGGATGAGCCCGCCCATCAGACGACCACCGCCGAATTGGCGAGCGAGGCGCGCACCGAAGCGTCGATCGCGACGATCTCGTCGAGCTCGGGCTCGCGTGACTGTTTCGCGCTGGCCCCGAGCTCCGCGCCGCGGCGCAGAAGGGAGGCGATGTCGGTGAACGGGATGTCTCCACGCAGGAACCGTTCAACAGCCAGCTCGTCGGCGGCCGACAGGCCGATCATCGCGCCGAGATCGCCTGAACGCGCCGTCTCGAGAACGACTGCGAAGCACGGATAGCGCCGGGCGTCGATCTCGCCGAAATGGAGCGTACGGTCGGCCTTCCAGTCGAACCGCGGCGCGGGCGAAGGCGCGCGATCCCAGAGGAGCGCGTACTGGATCGGGAGGCGCATGTCCGGTTCGGCGAGCTGGGCCTTCACGCTGCCGTCGACGTACTCGACGAGCGCGTGCACGACGCTCTCGGGGTGGTAGACGACGTCGATCCGCTCGTAGTCGAGACCGTAAAGCCAGCGCGTCTCGACGACCTCGTAACCCTTGTTCACCAGCGTGGCCGAGTCGATCGTGACCTTCGGCCCCATCTTCCACGTCGGATGACGGAGCGCGTGCTGCGGCGTCACGCCCGCGAGCGCCTCGAACGGAACGTCGCGGAACGCACCGCCGGACGCGGTGAGGGCAACGCGACGGACTTTCGAGAGATCCTCGCCGACCAGGCACTGCCAGAGCCCGTTGTGCTCGCTATCGACCGGTCGGAGGCGGTCGCCCGCCCCGCCCGCCAGGCGACGGATGAGGTGACCCGCAGCCACGAGCACTTCCTTGTTCGCGAGCGCGACGCACTTGTGGTCCTCGAGCGCGGCGATCGTCGCTTGGAGGGCCGCGACGCCTGGTGTCGCGACGAGGACCAGATCCGCGTCGGGGTCAGTGGCGAGAGCGACGAGGGCATTGGGGCCGAGCGCCGTCCTCGCGGTCGGAAACTCCGATGCGAGCTCGCGCAGCTCGTCTACGTTGCGGTTCGCGCCGAGCGCGACGACGCGCAGGCGATCGGGTTGCGCGCGCACGACGTCGAGCGCTTGCCGCCCGATCGAGCCGGTGGCGCCGAGGATCGCGAGACGGATCGGAGCGGTCACCAAACCATCATCCCATCCGACCCGTGAGCACGATGAGCATCGCTACAACTGGCGCCGCGGCGAGCAGCGAATCGATACGGTCCAGCACCCCACCGTGTCCGGGCAAGAGCGTTCCCGAGTCTTTCACTCCAGCTCGCCGTTTGAGCCAGCTTTCGAGCAGATCGCCCACCAGGGCGACCGGGCCGATCGTCAATGCGCTCAGAATGCTCCAGACATGGAAGCCGCCGGGGGCGACGACCACCAAGACGACGAGCGCCGCTGCAAGAAAGCCCGCGATCGTCCCTTCCCACGTCTTCCCCGGGCTGATCGCGGGCGCGATCCTCCGTCTACCTAGGGATGAGCCAACCGCGTATGCGGCGACGTCGGCCGCCCAGACGGCAAAGATCGTCATGAGCAGCGGCAGCGAGGGATCGGGCCCTGAGAGAGTGCGCAGGAAATAGAGCGACACGCTTCCGACGATCACGAGCGCGGCCTCGATGACCGCCGAGACGCCCGCCCGGCGGAGGGCTACGACCTCGCTCAGCGCCAGAGCAGCGGTGATCGCGAGGGCCGCCTGAAAGACGACCGGTGGCGCGAACGCCGCGACCAGGACGACCGCCGCATAGACGATCGCGGTGATCGTGCGGCGTCGAAGGTCGCGCACTAACGGCCGAAACGCCGCTCGCGCTCAGCGTACGAAGCCAGCGCGGTGTCGAGATCGGCCACGGAAAAGTCCGGCCACAACACCTGCGTCGCCCACATCTCGGCATACGCGACCTCCCACAGGAGGAAGTTCGAGACGCGAAGCTCGCCACCGGTCCGGATCAGCAGATCCGGGTCGGGATGCTCCGGCGCATAGAGCCGGCGCGCGATCGCGGCCTCGTCGATCTGTTCAGCCGGCACACCATCGGCGACGAGCTGCCGCACCGCATCAACGATCTCCGCGCGCCCGCCGTAGTTGAATGCGAGCGTCATCACGCCGCGGGTCCCGGGTGACGTCTCCTTCACAGCGCCGGCGATCGCGCGTTGCAAGCGGTCCGAGAGCTGGTGCAACCGACCGATCACCATGAGGCGTACGCCGTCCTCGACGAGCGTCTTCGTCTCGCGGCGGATCGTCTCCTCGAGTAGGGCCATGAGCGCGCCGACCTCTTCCTCGTCGCGCGACCAGTTCTCGGTCGAGAAGCTGTACAGCGTGAGGTACTCGACGCCACGTTCGCGCGCCGCGCGGAGGGTGCGACGGATGGTCTCGACGCCGGCGCGGTGGCCGGCGATCACCGGCAGATGTTTCTTTCGCGCCCACCGCCGATTGCCGTCCATCACGATCGCCAAATGTCGTGGGACAGCTCGGGGGTACGAGGGGGCAGCGCCCCCTCGATCGCTCAAACGGAGAGGATCTCCTTCTCCTTCGCTTGTCCGATCTCGTCGGCGGTGAGGATGTACCGGTCGGTCAGCTTCTGGAGCTGCGCCTCCACACGCTTTACCTCGTCGGTAGTCACGCCGGAGCTCTTCTCCTTCGACTTGAGCTCGTCATGCGCGTGGCGCCGCAGCGTGCGGATCTCGACCCGGCCTTCCTCGACCTTTTTATGGAGCTGCTTCACAAGCTCGCGCCGGCGTTCTTCGTTGAGCGCGGGGATGTTCAGGCGGATGACGGCGCCGTCGTTGCCCGGCGTGAGTCCGAGGTCCGAGGCGAGGATCGCCTTCTCGATCGCCTTGATGAGGTTCCGGTCCCAGGGCTGGATGACGATCTGGCGTGGCTCCGGAGCGCTGATCGCGGCGAGCGATACGAGTGGCGTCGCCGCTCCGTATGCGTCGACCTCGAGCTCCTCCACAAGGCTCGGGGCGGCACGACCCGTGCGGACGCTCGCGAGCTCGTGCTTGAGCGCGTCGATCGCCTTGCGCATCCTCGCCTCCACCTGAGGGAGGATGTCCTCGAGCGCCATTATTTGGCGTGTACGAGCGTGCCGATGTGCTCGCCTCGTGCGGCGCGCACCATCGCGTCGGGCTGCGAGATGTCGAACACGATGATCGGGATCCCGCGCTCTTCGGCGAGGGCCGCTGCTGTCGCGTCCATGACGCCGAGCTGCTTTGCGAGCAGGTCGCGATACGTGATGTTGTCGTACTTCTTCGCTCCGCGAACCACGCGCGGGTCCGCGTCGTAGACCCCGTCGACCGCGTTCTTGCCCATGAGGATCGCGTCGGCGTTGATCTCCGCCGCGCGCAGCGCCGCCGCCGTGTCACTGGTGAAGAACGGGTTTCCGGTGCCCGCGGCGAAGATCACCACGGAACCTTTCTCCAGTTGATGAATCGCGCGCCGCCTGATGTACGGCTCGGCGACCTCGGCGATCGTGATCGCGGACTGGACCCGCACCGGCACGCCGATCGATTCGAGCTGCGACTGCAGCGCGAGCGCATTGATGACCATCGCGAGCATGCCCATGTAATGGCCTGTCGCCTCTTCGATGCCGTGCTCCGCGACCGTCGCGCCGCGGATGATGTTGCCGCCGCCAATGACCACGGCCACCTGAACGCCGAGATCGCGCACCTTGCGGATCTCCTCGGCGAGGTACTTCGTGTACTCCGGGGAGATACCGAATTCGCGGTCTCCGAGGAGCGCTTCGCCCGAGAGCTTGAGCACCACCCGGCCGTACTTGGCCTTCGTCTCTTCGGCCATCGGGGGCAGTCTAGGTCGGTTCGCCGTTGGATTGGCCCAGCTCGAACCGCTTGAACCTCTTCACGCGGACGTTCTCGCCGGTCCTGGCGGCGACGCCCGTGACGAGCTCGCCGATCGTCTTCGAGGCATCTCGGATGTAGGGCTGCTCCAGGAGCTGACCGATGTCAGTGGGGTCCATCGCGGCGACCTGCATCGCGATCTCCTTCGCGAGCTCCCGGAAATCGGCATTGCGCGCCACGAAGTCGGTCTCGCTCGAAAGCTCGACCATCGCGCCGATTCGACCGCCCGCGTGGACGTAGGCCTCCACGACGCCTTCGTTTGCCTCGCGGTCCGACTTCTCCTTTGCCCTGGCGAGCCCACGCTCCTTGATGAGCGCCTTGGCTTTTTCGAAGTCGCCTTTGGCTTCGTCCAGCGCTCTCTTGCAGTCCATCACGCCCGCGCCCGTTTCCTCGCGCAGGCGTTTGACGTGGTCTTTTACGTTCGCCATCACTCGTCCTCTTTCTTGTCCACAGCGGCCTCGGTTGAGGCGTCTTCGGCGGGCTCCTCGTAGCGCTGTCCGCCGATCGGATACTCCTCGTCCTCCTCTGGCTCGTACACCCGCGGGGTGCGCTTCGCCCGCGGCACGCCGAGGCCACCTTCGTATTGCTCCGCCGTCGTGGACGGCGCGTAGCCCATGTCCTCGGGCGTCGCTTCTTTGCGCGCCGCGTCGAACTGCTGGCGGCCTTCGAGGATCGCGTCGGCCATCTTCTGGCAGATGAGCTTCACGGCACGGATCGCGTCGTCGTTCGCCGGAATGATCACGTCGATCAGGTCCGGGTCGCAGTTCGTGTCGACCATCGCGATGATCGGGATCTCGAGCCGTCGCGCTTCCTCGACCGCGATGTGCTCGCGGTGCGGATCGACGACGAAGATGGCTGTCGGCGGCCGGCGCAGCTCGCGCACGCCGGAGAAGTAGCGGTCCAGGTGCGTGAGCTCATCGTCAAGGCGCTGCGCGTCCTTCTTTGGCATCGTCGCAAAGTCCCCGCGCTCCTTGCGCTCCATCAGATCGTTGAGCCGCTGGATGCGCTTTTGGATCGTGACGAAGTTCGTGAGGAATCCGCCGAGCCACCGTTGGTTCACGAAATGCATCCCGGCTCGCTTGGCTTCCTCTGAGATCGACTCCTGCGCCTGCTTCTTCGTTCCGACGAAAAGGACCTGCCCGCCGTCGGCGGCCAGGTCGCGCATGAAGATGTAGGCCTCCTCGACGCGCGAGAGGGTCTGCTGCAGGTCGATGATGTGAATGCCGTTGCGCTCCATGAAGATGAAGCGCTTCATCTTTGGGTTCCAGCGGCGCGCCTGGTGCCCGAAGTGCACGCCGGACTCGAGAAGCTGCTTCATCGTGACGACTGCCAAGGTGATCCCCTTATTCCTCCGCCTGCCATACCAACGAGGGGGATCGGCAGACGTGTGAAGTACCGAGCTTCGTGCTCGATCTGAATCAATTCTAAGGGTCGCGAATCGACGGGCTGCGGGTGGCACGGGGGAGCGGGTTGCGCGCGAGCCGCTGACCGGGCCGCGTCAGCCATGTGCGGGTCCAAGTGGTGGGAAGCGGACCGGTAGGCGAGCGCGCGACCCCGACCCCGGGACAGGACCCGCAGCCCGTCAGGCGAGTCGATCGGCCTCGCTTTCTTAGGTCCCTCTCAAGTCCGGCACGGACTGTGCGGAGTAATACGGGCACATGGCAAAGTACGACGAAGCGCGAGTGCCCCGAGGGACGTCCCGGCGGTGGGAAGTCCTGATGTCGGATGACCCGATGAGCTCCCCTCCGGGCGTCGAGCGGCGCACCGCGAGGGAGGTCCGGGCGGACCACCGCGTCCTTCTTTCATTCTCCGATGCCGATCTCGCTGCGATGCCCCTCGTCCCGGAAGGGACACGCCTCGCGCGCGGGGGGTGGTACCTCGACCTCCACAACCCGGCGAAAGCTGACTTCCCTGCCACCGGCGACGAGACGGTCGAGCCAGGGCAGCACATGCTCGCTCGGAAAGAGGTGTCCGGAGAGCTCTGGGACGAGCTCCGCCGGGCTTGTGATGGCGTGCTCGGCCGCCCCTCGATGCGGCCCCTTCGCCGCGCCGTCTAAGTCGAGATCAGCGTCGCCGCCACGGCGGCGGCGCGGTTGGGAACGTCGAGGCGCTTTAGAAGATGCGTGACATGCTTCTGCGCGGTCGCCGTCGCGATGCCCAGGGCCGTCCCGATTTCTTTGTCGGACGCGCCGGTGGCGATGAGCGCGACGACCTCACGTTGGCGCGGCGTGAGCTCGAGCGTCCGCGCCCCGCGAGACGCGGCAGTCCTGAGCTCGATACGGATCCGGTCGCCTAGGACGGCACGCGAGTAGGCAGGCTCGCCGCGCAACGCGCCGACAAGCGCGCGCCGCATCGCGCGCGACGACACGCCGAGGTCGAGGTAGCCGAAAGCGCCCGAGGCCAGAGCGCGCGCTGCGTCACGACGGTCCGACGTCGTGCTGACGATGACCGTGCGAGTCTGACGCACGACCGTGGCGATCTTTTTCCAATCCGACGAGCGATAGAGCGCGGCAACGGCCAGATCCACCTGTTCGAGGTCGCCGTTTTTCGGCTTGTCGGACACGCGCCACAGCGACGCACCCACGGCCGCGCGGCGAAGCGCGTCGAAGACTTTTCCGCTCTCATCCCAAACGAGGATCGTCTCTCGTCTCTCGAGCGCCATCGTTGTTCCGTGCCCCCCACCTGCGCGCGCCCCCGAGGCAATTTAGCGCCCGCAGAATCGAGGTGCAAATGCACGCCCGCTGCCTGCGCCTTTCGGTTCGTTTACCCGAGCGTCGTACTTAGAACTGAGTACGACCCGGGCCACGGCGGTGGTCCGGTTCTTGGTCATTTACTGCCCCCGGTCCGTTGTTGCTCCATTCCCACGCCGGGACGCAAGAGGTGGGACGCCCCATGGCAGCGCGAACGTGCCCAAGGGGGGTGGGCTCGGCGCTGCCGCCAGTCGCCCTGCGACCGGGAAGACCCGCGAAAGACAAATGGAGGGTTTCTATGACGCGAGTCAATGGGGCGACCGGGATCCGGCTCTTACGCCGTTCTCTGGTGCTGCCCCTCGTCGCAGCAATGGTTTTCACGCTACTGGTCCCATACGCCGCGCAGGCCGTGCACGACACCGGCATCTTCCAACTCGACGGCGACGCCGCCACGGGTACCAACACGGCCGGAACACCAGCGGCGAGCGACGACTGGGACAAGGTCTGTTACCAGGTCGGCGTAACGCCCGTAAGCCAGGGCGGAGACGGTCTGACCCCGGCTCAGGCCCAAGCACGTTGCAGCATCGCGTCGCCCACGTCGGGCGCGACGGCGGTCTCGTGGACCGCCGAGGCGAACCCGAACAGCAGCATCTTCACCGGCGGCGGGTCCAAGGACCCGATCGATATCAACCAGTGGGCCTGGAAGGACGGGGCCGGCGGGTTGCCTGATAAGGACAATCTCGAGCACGGCTTCGCCGTTCGGTACTCGGAACCCTCCAGCGCCACCTGTCCGGGAGGTGGGACTCCGACTTGCGAGCTCGTCTATTTCGGCTCGGACCGGTTCGACAACAGCGGCGACGCCCAGCAGGGATTCTGGTTCTTCCAGAACCGGGTCACCCTTGGCACCAACAAGGTCGGTGGCGCTACCGGCTTCAACGGCGTCCACATGGATGGCGACGTTCTGGTCATCAGCGATTTCAGCAATGGCGGCACGGTCTCGACGATCACGATCCTCACGTGGGACAGCACATGCACCGCCGCCAACAAACCGGCCGGGTACTGCGCTGACGCGAACCTGCATCTGCAGGAGACTTCGGATGCCGCGAACTGCGTGACGGCCGCGATACCGGGTGACCCCTTCTGCGGGCTCGTCAACCCGGTGAACGGGGTTGCGGCCCCGTGGCCCTATCTGGACAAGCGCGGCAACACCGCGTACGACCAGGGTGAGTTCCTCGAAGCTGGGATCAACCTGTCCCTGCTTCCCAATATCGCGAGCGAATGTTTCGCTAGCTTCCTCGCCGAGACGCGCTCCTCGACCTCGACGACGGCGACGCTGAAGGACTTCGTCCTCGGCAACTTCGGCAACTGCGTCGCGACGATGTCGACCCAGGTGTCGAACGCGGGCCCGGTCACGCCCGGTACCGGCGTCCACGACACGGCGACCGTCGTCGGCAACCAGCCTTCGAAGACGCCCAGCGGGACCGTGACGTTCTTCCTCTGCGGTCCTATCGCGACGGGCGCCTGCGACGGCACGACCAACGTCGGCACCAACATCGGGACCGGCACCCTGAGCGGCTCGGGCGCCACGGCGAGCGCCGACTCCCCCGACGTGAACACGGGGGCTGGCCTCACCCCGGGACGCTACTGCTTCCGCGCCGAATGGCCGGGAGACGCGAACTACACGACGGCGCTCAAGGAATACGGCGGCGCCGACGGCACGAACGAGTGCTTCACCGTCGCGAGGATCCCGTCAAACACGATCACGACCCCGGTGGACGGGAGCGGGACCCCCAAGAACGCGATCCAGCTCGGTGAGTCGATCTACGACAAGGCGGTCGTCACCGGATCCGCCGTCGGCGGCATCCCGACGGGAACCGTCAACTTCTTCATCTGCGGACCGATCGCGACGGGCACCTGCGACACCGGAGGCACGGCGGTCACCGGCAACCCGGTCGCACTCGACGCCGGCACCAATGGTCCGCCACCGAGCGCAAGCGCGACCTCAGGCGCGGTCACCCCGACCGCCGTCGGACGCTACTGCTTCCGCGGCGAATACAGCGGTGACAACCACTACCTGCCCTCGAGCGACAGCGGATTGAACGAGTGCTTCACCGTGTCGACCACCTCGTCCACATCTTCGGCGCAGACGTGGCTACCCAACGACTCCGCGACCGTCACCTCAGCCGCACCCTTGAGCGGATCGTTGTCGTTCACGCTGCACGATGGTGGCAACTGCACGGGCACGGTCCTCCGCGCTGCGGAGACCTTCACATTCTCTGGCGCGGCCTCGCCTGTGATGAGATCCACCACGAACACAGGGCCGGGGGCCGTCTCGGTCACGACGACCAGCACCGTCTCGTGGGAGGTCGTCTTCACGTCGAGCGACAGCTTCGTGTCCGGCTCCTCGCGGTGCGAGAGCACGGCACTCACGATCACGAACTGATCTGAACGGCTCGTCTAGAGAGTGAAAGAAGAGGCCCCGGCTCGAGCCGGGGCCTCTTGCTGTCAGCGATCAGGGCGACCTTAGACTATGGCTGCGCGGTGAAGCTCAGCGTTCCGACCGAGACAACGTCTGCGCCGCTGAAGTAGTAGAGGGTCGCGACGCAGTCGGCCGACCCACCGGTCCATGCGACCGATGTGAGGGTCATGACCTGCGTCCACGGCCACAGATAGCCAGCGTAGAAGCCGGTCTGGGTCGCGTAGACCAGGACCCCGTTCTGCGAGCACTTGAGGCTCACGTGCGGCTCGGTTGTCGCAGTCGTCGAGACGGTAAACGTCACCTGGCCACCCCAATGCGGGAGACCGTCCGTCGAGTTGAGCACGACGAGGGTAAAGCCGCTGCCGGTGACGCTGCTGTTGGCCTTATGGCCCTTTGCGTCAGCGGACACGCTCGCAGAGACGAGGACGAGGGATGCCATGAAGAAGAGTGCAAGGATCGATGCGAGCGCCTTGTTGAACATCGCGCGATCACCTCCTTACGCGACCGTTCTGTGTTCTCCACACAGAAACGTTGTTCATCCATGGCTAACGTTCCCGCGGATCACCCGTTCTGGGAATAGGAACCTCCGCAGGGTTGGCCCCTGACCTACAGCAGCGGAACTAGTACGCGGGTACGGGGCTAGTGCGCCGGAGTACCTGCACCCATCCGTTGGATCACGTCACCACAGCTCGTCGGCCACGAGCGACGCGTCCGCTCCGAGAGGGTCGCATTCGCCGCAACGAGGATCGAAACGGATGATGCCTCGAGACCGCGTGTGGCGAGCGCATCGTGTGCCGCGATGACGGCCTCCGCCACCACGTACCGATCTTCCTGGCACTTGGGAGACAGCTCGTCCAGAAGAGCTTTGAGCCTGAGGACAATCGGATCGGTCGGCGCGAGAGTGCCTGCATCGGCGACGGTCCGAACGGCCAAAAGGTATTCCGCGCTGACCGACGCGGCTTCGTTGGGCCGCACCAGGCCCGCGGCCGACAGCGCAAACGAAGCCGCGCTTCGCAGCGATGCCGCTCCACCGAGGAACGTAACCCAGGCGAAAAACGCGACGATGGTCATGAGGAGCGTCTTAAGGACCAGCGGCCCGAGCGGCCGCGCGACGATCTTTATCCGGGAGCGCGCGATACGGGGCTCCGTCTGCCAGTCGCCTCGATCCCAGCGCGGCGGTCCATAGAGCGCCTCGACAGAACGGACAATCCGCTGATCTTCCGGAGTTAGGCCGGCCAGCGATCGCGCCGTCAACATGCTGTCATGTCGTCCTCGCACGGGACGCAGTCTATGAGTCGATACGCTGGGGGACGGCTTCACCGACGTCCCGACTGAGTTACACCCGCCGCGTCAGGCGAGACGAAAAGAGGCCCCGGCTCTGTTGCCGGGGCCCCTTGCGACTTACGGCTAGCGCGGGCGACCGGAGACGGCTACGGGTACGCGGTGAAGTTCAGTGTTGCGAGTGTCACCGAATTCGTGCCGCTGAAGTAGTAAAGGGCCGCGACGCACTCGGCCGACCCGCCGGACCACGCGGAGGACGACAGGGTCATGACCTGCGTCCACGGCCATGGATAGCTTGCGTAGTAACCGCTCTGGGCCGCGTAGACCACTACGCCGTTCTGCGAGCACTTGAGGCCGACGTGCGGCTCGGTGGTCGCCGTCGTCGACACGGTGAAGGTCACTTGGTGACCCCAGTGCGCAAGGCCGTCGGTCGAATTCAGCAGAACGAGGCTGAGGTTGCCAGTCGGCACCGACTTGTGACCGCCGCCACCGTTGTGAGCGGCCGCGAACGCTTCGGTGCTGCCGAGAACGAGGAATGCGAAAGAGAAGATGAGTGCAATAATCGCGAGCGACTTCCCGAACAAGATTTCCTCCCGCGCACGCCCGTCGTTTAGCGGCGCCTAAACACCTAACGCTCGCTTGTTCGGGTCTGTCACGTCCGGTTGCGCAGCGTTGTGCGGCTGATTTCCGGTTACGGCTAGTACGGACGTACCTCGCGACCCGCCACTGATCGTGGGTGCTTCACGCGAGCGGCGACTCGTCTGACACAAAGAGATCGGCCCGGCTTTCGCCGGGCCGATCGACATATCCAGCAGAGGGCGTACTAGGTGAGGTTGTTGCCGATGTTGCTGAAGATGTTCTGGAGCTGACCGCGCAGGAAGATCATGGCGACGATGACAGCGATGGCGATGACAGCAATGATGAGTGCGTATTCCACCAATCCCTGGCCTTCGTCGTCACGGAAGAATGCGAGCACTTTTCAAGTCCCTCCTTTCTTCCATGTTTGGCTGGAGGACTACCAGCCGACGTGAAGCAAGAATAGGAGCGTTCCGGAGCGCCACCAGTCCCCCGGCGGTACTCCCCCGTTTGAGTGATACCTAGTGGAAATCGAGGTGCCCGCAACGGCGAACGCGGTCCCGCAGCGCCTCCAGGGGAGTCCAGGGCCGGGTGGGTTTGACGGCATCCGCGCCAAGTGTCGCGGCCACAGCATCCCGCAGTTGCTTCAGCGAACATCCGAAGATCTGGCCGCCTGGTCGCGCGAAATGCCGGCGAGCCACATGTCGAGGTCTCTCATCGAGCGGTCATCCACGGTCACACCACGCCGACACGCGGGCGGCTACGCCGTCGAGTGGCAAATGCTCGGTGCGCGCATCGGGCAGCGAGCCGAGCAGCACCTCGCCGTAGTCCCTCGTCACGACACGGCGGTCGAGGAGCACGACGGCGCCGTAGTCGGTCTTGGTGCGGATCAGCCGGCCGAAGCCCTGGCGCAGCCGCAGTGCCGCCTGCGGCAGCTGGAACTGTACGAAAGGGTCGTCATAGCGCTCGGCGCGCCCCTGGACGAGCGGATCGTCGGGCACGCTGAAGGGGAGCCGGGCGATCACGACGCAGCGCAGGACGTCGCCGGGCAGATCGACGCCCTCCCAGAACGATTGCGTACCGAGGAGCACCGCGCGGCCCTGGGCGAAGCGCTCGAGGAGCGCGCGGCGCGATCCGTCGATGCCCTGGGTCAGTACGGCGAGGCCCTCGGTTTCGAGCGCACCGAGGCGCGCGGCCGCGTCGCGCAGGCTCGCGTGTGACGTGAAGAGCACGAGCGTTCGTCCATCGAGCGCCCGCGCCACATCTTCGATGAGCCGGGCCGCCTCCTCGATGAATCGTTCCTCGCCCGGAAGCACGATGTCGGTCGGCAGCACAAGGAGTGCCTGCCGCTGGTGGTCGAAGGGCGAGCCGACCGCGAGCGGCTCGGCGACGTCCGCGATGCCGAAGCGATCGAGAGCGAAGTCGAATGAGCCCGCGACCGCCAGGGTCGCCGACGTGAACACGACCGCGCGATGCGTGTTCACGATCGTCGTTCGGATCACCCGACCGAGGTGGGTCTGCGCGACGTGCAGCGCGAGGGCGCCGTCGTTGTCGCGTTCGAGCCACACGATGTCGCTCAAACGGGGATCGTGCAGCCCGCGCGTGATCGCCGCGCGTGCGCCGGCCAGCTCACCCATCGCCGCCTCGAGCTCGGCGAGCTCGTCTTCGTCTCCGCCGAGGTTCCGGATCCGTTCCGCCGCGAACGCGACCCCGGCGATCGCGTCCGCGAGCCGCTCGCCGGCGAGCTCGACGGGGAGCCAGCGCTCGTCACTCGCGCGCAGGCCCGCGGTGATCCGCATGCGCTCCTCGGGCGGGCCGTCCGCCGGCACCAGGAGCGCGCCGAGCGCATCGAACACTTCGGTCGTGCGTTCAACCGCGCGCTCGATCTCGGTGCGGATGCGCTCAGCGGGCTCCGCGCGCGCAGGATCTCGCAGCGCCGAGGTGACCGCCGGGGAATGCGCGACGCGCTGCAGATCGCGACGGAAGCGCGGCTCGTAGAGCTCGAGCCCGAAGGCATCGGTCGCTACATCTTCGAGCCGGTGCGCCTCATCGATGACAACGTGCTCGGCCTGCGGAAGGAGCGCGCCGCGCATCCGCGCGTCCTGGAGAAGAAGCGCGTGGTTCACCACGACGATGCCGGCGTCAGCCGCTGCCTCGCGTGCCTGCTGCAGGTAGCAGTTCACGCCGGGCGTCCGCTTGCAGCGCCGCTGATCGCACGATTCGTCGTTCGCCGAGATTCGCGACCAGAGCTCGCCCTCTCCTCTCATGAGGTTCAGCTCGGCGCGATCGCCGCTGTCCGTCGCTGTGCGCCAGACGAGCGTCTTGCAGACGAGACGCGCCTCTTCGCGGGTCGTGACCGACCCGCGCAGGATCTGCCATCTGCGTGGGCAGAGATAGTTCGATCTGCCTTTAAGCACGGCGACCGCGACGTCGGTGCCCAGCGCGGTTTGCAGGGCGTGGAGATCCTTCCGCACGAGCTGGTCCTGCAGCGGGAGCGTGTGCGTTGAGATGATTACGCGTTCTCCAATCTGAGCCGATGCGAGAGCCGGGACCGCATACGCCATCGACTTGCCGACGCCCGTGCCAGCCTCGGCCACGAGCGCGCCGCCATCCGCGAATGTCCGCTCGATGGCGGCAGCGAGCTCGCGCTGCTGGGGACGATCCTCATATCCGATCACCGAGCGCGCGAGCGGACCGTCCGGCGCGAACACGGACTCGACGGAGATCGGTGATTCGCGAGCAACGTGGGGGTCTTCCGAGCGAGCGGCCCCTAGCGAGCCGAACATCGCGATCCCACGAGGGGCCGAGCGAGGAAGACCCCCGCGGTGCTCGCCGCCGTCGGTCCAAGCATCGCGGGTCGCCGAGCCCGCCGCGTCGCGGAAGAACTCCGCGGTGCTCGGACCGATGAGGTCAGTCAAGGCGGCGATCTCGCCAAGAATGTCGGCGGGTAGCTCGCGGGCGACGCGCGCGAGATGGCCGAGGACGAGCGCGGACGTGATCGCGTCATCGAGTGCGCGGTGCGCGGCTTCGGGGCTGATCGCGGCGTCGGCTGCCAGCCGCTGCAATGCGTAGCTCGACGCGGACGGCAACAGGATCGACGCGAGCTCAGCGGTGTCGAGCATCTCCGACCCGGTGCTCATCCCGGCGCGCTCCAAGAAGGAGACGTCGAAACCCACGTTGTGGCCCACGAAACAGGGCGGGCCGTCACGGAACGCGAACGCCACGAATAAAGCGACCGCCTCGGACGACGACGGAGCGCCAAGCAAATCCTCGTCCTGAATGCCCGTGAGTCGCACGATCGGCGGTGTCAGCGGGCGACCCGGATCCGCGAACGTCAGAAACCGCTCGCCAAGCGTCACCGCGCCTTCCGGAGACACGGTCAAGCGGATCGCGCCGATCTCGATGATCTCGTCGCTCTCCGCCTCGTAGCCCGTTGTCTCAAGGTCGACAGCGACCAGAACCCGGTCCACGGCTCGCCGATCTAGCCGCCTGGTGGGGCGGTAACTCGTCGCGCCGCTTGGGCGCGCGAGCGCAACTTTAGCCGCTGGCACCGACCGTGCGGGCGAGCGGTGGTTAGTGCGTGGCAAAGACGCCCACCCGGTCTTGTTTTGGATCGGCACCGTCCTCCTCCTGATCGTCCTGCTCGCTGTCCTCGCGGGCGGTTCGGTCGCCCTGCGCGGAGAATCGGCACCGACTCCCACGCCCCTACCGCTCCCCACCGTCACGGCCCCGGCGACTCCCGCTGGCCCCCTCCTTTCGGATTCGCGCGGGTTCGTCGCGCTGCCGGGAAAAGCCGCGGCCGCCGAGCTTCGCCGGGAGACCGATGCCGCTCCGATCAGCTCGCTACGCGGTCAGGGCTTCGTCGGGGCGGTGTCGGGAACGGGCAGGCGCGTCGCCTACTGGGTATCGAGGACGGCCGATGGGGCCGCGAGCGAGCTGCGGGTGTTCGACGTCACCGCGCCGGACCAGGACACGACTCTCGCGACCGTCCTCGACACCGAACGCGGCGCGGCCGCGGTCTGGTCGTCTGATCGGACCGGCATTGTCGCGGTCGTGGAATCGAGCGGACGAGCCGGGACCGGGGAGGCGCCGGGGCCGTTCTCGGCGCTTCGCGTTGTGGACACCCCGACGCGATCGATCCACGAGATCTCCCGACTCACCGACGGGAGCCAGTACTGGCCGGTCGGATGGGATCGTGTCACGCGTCTTGTCGGCGCGTGCGTTTACGGGGGGCCGGATGCCACGGGGATCGCGTGGGTCGTGGTCGGAGAGGACGCGTTGAGCTCGCGGGTCCCGATGGAGGCGGGCATCCCCGCCATAACGATCCGCGCGAGCGGCAACGACGTGCTCGGCGTGCTGAACGGGAGCGTCCTCCGCGTCTGGACCCTCGCGTCATACAACGACCATCGCGAATTCGGAGCGCCGTCGGGCGAGCGCATCGGGTTCGCACACTGGAAGCCCGGCACCGATGAGATCGTCGTTCTGGTCGCGGACCGTCTCGAGATCTGGCCCAAGGCAGGGGGCGCTCGCCGGGTCGTCGCGCGAGGGTTACCGACCGCAAGCGACCTTCTCGTTAGCTCCGACGGAGCGCTCGCCTTCGTCGCGTTCGACGGCGGAGCGAACGCGATGGCGGTCGACCTTGCGACCGGCCGCACCGCGCCGCTTCCGATGTCCGGCTCGCTGCTCGCCGCGCCGATCTCGTTCCGCTAGACGATCAGGGGTATATCCCTCGCGTAAGCGTCGCCTCGGCGACGCGTCCGACCGCGACCATGTACGCCGCGGTTCGCATGTCGACCTTGTGCTTCTTCGAGGTCTCCAAAACGTCATTGAAGGACTTCACCATCACCTCTTTGAGGCGCGCGT
>WNGG01004525.1_pt1 | contig 18642 bp, 17 predicted proteins | sample 5400661 | NCBI WGS metagenome assembly WNGG01 (sample SAMN13153372, study PRJNA577476) | soil metagenome | isolation source: 100 cm soil or saprolite under Garry oak tree replicate 1 | place: USA:California | collected 2016-06-15
CATGTCGTAATATTTCCGGGTTTACTGCTGGCTACGAGAGAGAACTATGATCTGCCCTGGGAGGTCTCTTCGTCAGAGTACATACAACTTGAGGGGCAGAAATTCTCCAGAAGCAGAAAGGTCGGCGTCTGGATGGATGAGGCCGTTGAACTCGTAGAGCCCGAATACTGGCGCTACGCGTTGATCAGCCTTAGACCCGAACAAAAGGATACCAACTTCACCTGGGACGAGTTCGAGAGAAAAGTCAACACTGAGCTAAACGATGTTCTAGGGAACTTCGTTCATCGAACCACATCATTCATTCAAACGTACTACAAAGGAAAAGTTCCGAAATACTCCTCGAACAAGGGGCAGCACGCGAAAATACTGGCAACAATTAGCGCAACCTTACCGAGGGTGGATGACAGGCTTGGACACTTCAGGCTGAAAGAAGGTCTAGAGCAAGTCATCGAGCTCGGCAGGGAAGGAAACCGCTACCTCAACGAGCACGAGCCTTGGCGGCTTTACAAGACAGACGCGAAAGCGGCAGGCGAAACCTTCGGTGTCTGCATACAGATAGTAGCAAGCCTTGGCATACTTCTCCAGCCTTTCCTGCCTTCAGCCTCCAAGAAGATCTTGCTGAGCTTAACCGGAAAGGTCAGCCTTCCGTGGAAATCCGCGGGACAAACCATCGTCAAGCCTGGAACGAAGATTCGCCCTCTCCAACCCTTGTTCCACAAAGTCAATGCCGAGAGGCTTCGAGCTGGACTAGAGGGTATCAGAAGCAGGGCTCGTATTGAAGCTGAAGCTTGACATACATGTTCATACAAGCAGATCGAGTGATGCCTTCACACCACTCGCCCGGCTACCGACTATTTGCAGAGATCGTGGGCTGGATGGTCTAGCGATAACCGACCATAATGTTCTTGCTCAGGATTTGGGCCACGATCTTGTGATACTCCCCGGGATCGAGATATCGACGCGAAATGGACACGTGATCGGGCTCGGGGTGTCAGAGGCCATTCCTCGAGGACTCTCGGCAGATGATACAATTCGAAGAATCCGGGATCAGAACGGGGTCTCGATCATCCCTCATCCTTATGACCTCTTCCGCTCTAGCGTGAGACCTGATCGTTTGACAGTTCGTCCCGACGCGATCGAGGTCATCAATTCTTCCAGTTTCCTCCATTCCGTGACATGGAAGCGCGCACGAAAATTCGCGGAGAGAGAAAACTATCCTATGACAGCGGGCAGTGACTCGCACATACCCGAGACAATTGGAAGAGCCTACACTGAGATTGAATGCGGATCAAGGGATACTCGATCAATACTGGCTTCGCTAGTGTCCGGGTCCGTGAGCCCCGTTGGCCGCTCTGTTCGGGCAAATGAACGATTTCGGAAGATGTTCTATAGGAAACGGGAGGGAGGCTAGTCTCTCCGAGTCTGACCTTGTTCCATTTGGTAAAGTGGCACCGAGAATGTTGCTAGCCCGTCGCTTTCTTCCTGGCCGTATTCTGCGTCGTACAGTTCGATGAAGTCGGTGAATCCGTTTAGCGCTGTCCCGTATGCGTACCCTGTTAGGAAGAGGCATACAGAGGGCTCTGACTGGGTGTAGACGCTTCCGTGAATGAAAGCGAGATCATGTCCAACTAGGGAAACCAATGCATCGTATGCTTGGGCAAACTGGGCTGTGCTAAGTGTGGCGGGTCCTCGATAGAGAAGTAGTGCTCCCTTGGCATGTTTCAAAGGCAGGTTTGCCGATGGCGTTCTCAACGCCTGAATAACAGACGATTGAAGCGTGTCCCCCGTTCTAAGCATGAAGTTGCAGACTGTGGCAAGGTCTCCTTTCGAGAGAATCTCTAGAATATCTCTCGCTTCCACGTCTTCCGCCCCTGACAATAGCTCGGTGAGACTCCTGACAGCGATACTTGCCGTCTCGTCAGTGGTTCTCGTGGCTGTGCTTAGATAGTCTCGATCAAGTCCGTTATCTATTACGATGGTGCAATCGCATGCCTCAACCATTCTCTTGAGCCCTCGCAATGCGATGAACCGACGTTCTCTCTCGTGAATGAAGGGAATCGCAACGACGGATACTACCGGACGAACTGGAGTTCGTGACCTTTGAGCGATGATTGGCGCACTTTCTGTGCCCGTACCCCCGCCGAGGCCCGTGACCACGATCGTAAAGTCAGATCCGTCAGTGTAGGTTGTGACTCTGTGAGCAGCGGACTGAAACGTTCTTTGGTCGTCTCGCCTTGTAACGAATTTTGTGGCCATTGGGTCGACAGTCTGGTCTAGAAAGACCTTGTTTCTGGCTAAGGATCGGGAGAGCTGTCCCCTGTCCGTGTTGACCGCCACGCAGCGACTCGGACTAACTCCGCCCCCTATCGCGTGACTCAACAGGTTGTTCCCCGCACCCCCTACTCCAACAACGGAGACTCTGAGCGCTGCGTTCGCGAGCCTCTCGTCAGAAGAGATTTCTTCAGCAGACAAAATCGATCAGTACAGTTGGGAATGGAAGGATCATATATCATAGAATGACTAAGGCGTATTCAAATCGTAATACGAAATGCTGAGTTGTCCTATTGTGCTAATAAGTCCACCTGTTTACTGCTTGTCGAACTCGTCAAGTCCACGCTTTCTGAATATGCCATGCCTTAGGCAGAGGTGTTAGGTTGCCCGGCCCTTCACAAAGTCTTACCCCTCACACTCGGATTGTTCCATTTGAGTGTGAGGGTCTTAGGATGTGACGCCTTCACCTCGTCGATTCTTCCGACGGACGTGTTGTGAGGAGCACTTCGGAGTCTTTCAGGATCGGAATCGGCTTCCTTTCCAACTCTGATGAATGCCTCAACAAGCTCGTCGAGATCTCGGAGACTCTCAGTTTCCGGTGCTTCGACCATCATCGCCTCCTCCACAATCTGGGGAAAATAGACTGTAGGCGAGTGAAGCCCCCAATCTAGCATCCTCTTACCAATATCCAAGGCTCTGACACCTGTCTGTTCATTGATCTTCTTAGCGCTCAGAACAAACTCGTGCTTCCTCCGCCGACTAAACGGAAGCTCAAACCTGGTTCGCTCTAGAACTTTGGCTAGAACATAGTTTGTGTTCAATACCGCTGTTTCAGCCACGGCCTTGAGCCCATCGGGGCCGAGGCTTAGGATGTAGGCGTAGGCTCTTACCAAGACACCGATGTTGCCGTGAAAAGCGGTGACCTTCCCGACAGAATGCGGCACCTCGTAGTCGAAGAAGTATTTCTTTCCGTCAAAACCAACCAGTGGAACGGGCAGGAACTGTTCGAGATCCTTTCTAACGCCGACCGGCCCCGCACCTGGTCCACCCCCGCCGTGAGGAGTCGCGAAAGTCTTGTGCAGGTTGAGATGAACGATATCGAATCCCATATCTCCTGGCCGAACCTTTCCCAGAATCGCGTTGAAGTTTGCCCCGTCGTAGTACAGGAGGCCACCCGCGTCATGAACCGCTTCCGCGATTTGGAGAACATTCTTCTCGAAAATACCGAGCGTGTTCGGATTGGTGATCATCAGACCCGCCGTCTTGGGACCTGCTACCTTGCGGAGAGCCTCAAGGTCTACCGTGCCCTCGCTGTTTGAGGGGACGACAACAACGTTGAATCCGGCCATCGCCGCACTGGCAGGGTTTGTTCCGTGCGCAGAGTCCGGGATTATCATTTCACGCCGCTGTTCCAGTTCTCCCTTCGATTTGTGATAGGCCCGCATGATTAGAGCCCCAAGGTATTCTCCTGCGGCGCCAGCGACAGGCTGGAGCGACATTCGGCTCATTCCCGTGATTTCTGCAAGGAACTCGTCCAACCGGTGCAATAGTGCCAGGATTCCCTGCACCGTCGACTCGTCTTGCTCAGGATGTATCTTCTCCAGCTTGGGATTCTGGGCGATGGCCTCAGAGACTTTCGGATTGTACTTCATCGTGCAACTCCCGAGAGGATAGATTCCTAGGTCTACCGCAAAGTTCTCCTGCGAGAGACGCGTAAAGTGGCGAACCACCTCCGGCTCCGAAACCTCCGGAAGCGGAGGCAGCCCATTTCTCAACAGGGCTCTTGGAACGTTATTCCAGGGGTCATGCCCGACGACCTTCCGCTCGATGTCGCTGGGTCTAATTGGATTGTGCCCTTTCTTGCCAGCAGCCGATCTCTCTATGAGGAGAGGTTCGTCCCACTTTGCCTGGTGAAACAACTTCTATACCTCTAGAAACTTTTCGATGAGGAGCCGAACCTTGTCAATGGCTTCGGTGCTGTGGACTTCTGTTACGCAGAAGAGCGCACTCTCACCCAGCTCAGGAAAGGCTTTCACTAGACTCTTGCCCCCATGAACTCCATGGCCGAGCAGTGACTGGTTCAATCTGGTAAGAGTTCCTTTCGCGCCTTTGAACGAAACAACAAACTCTTGATAATGTGGACCACTGAAACGCGGCACCACGACGCCTGGTATCTCGCTAAGCAACTTGATCGCATAGCTCGTCTTGACGAGAATGCTCTCGAACAGCTGGCGAAGGCCTTGAGGCCCCAGGAGGGAAAGATAGACAGCTGCACCTATTGCAAATAGAGCCTCATTTGTGCAGATGTTAGACGTAGCCTTCTCCCGACGAATGTGCTGTTCTCTAGTCTGAAGGACCATGCTGAATGCTCTCTCTTTTCCATCGAGAGTCGTAGTCATGCCAATCAATCGGCCCGGTAGTTGACGAATCAAGTTCTCTCCACGACACCCGATAATCCCCAGTGCAGGTCCACCGAAATTCATCTCGGTCGATATCGATTGACCCTCGGCTATCACAATGTCCACTCCGTACTCTCCCGGAGGCTTCAACCCTCCCAGAGATACAGGATCAAAGCCCACAATCGACAAAGCTCCCTTCACATGACATATCGAGGGAACGTTCACGACCTCTGGATCGAGAACACCGAAGAAGGAGGGGACCTCACAATACACTGCAGCGGTGTCCTTGTCGACTTTGGACAGCAGGTCGCCTTTTTCAAGGCCTCCCGTCTCTCTGTTGTATCTGAAAGTCTCGATTCCGATGCCTGCTGGTTCCGTGTAGTTTTTCAGAACTGAGAACTTTCCAGGGTGCAAGCCTTCGGGCACCAGAATCTTCTTCCTTCCTGTCGCTCTAGACGCCATCCTAGCGGCTTCGCCCAGAGCCGTCGAGCCATCGTAAAGCGAGGAATTGACAGCGTCCATCTGGGTGAGGTCTGCGATCATGGACTGGAATTCGAACAGGGATTGGAGGAGTCCTTGAGAGATCTCTGCCTGATAGGGAGTGTAGGAGGTTTGGAATTCGGTCCTTGCGAGCATAGCCTTGACTGCCGCGGGAAGATAGTGATTGTAGACGCCTGCCCCGAGGAAGATTGGCATATCACTAGCCGATTTGTTTTCGGCTAGCACATTATCGATGTGACTCTTGACCTCCTGTTCTGAAGGGAGCCAGTCCACCTTCAACGCACGGTCGGTTCTAACCTGACTCGGAATATCAGAGTACAGCTCGTCTATGGAGTCGACTCCGATTGCTTCGAGCATGATTTTTCGAATCGGCGCACCTGCATTGGGAAGAAAGGGATGGTCGAACGTCGCCATCGAGATTCTTATCGCGGTCGGTTTCCGATTACTGATAATCCTTCGCCCGAGGAATCATTTCTTTTATAATCGGTTCCTATGACGCAGCGTTCATGCTCCCTAGCGGGTGGGAGGTTACCACTGCCGTCCTACTTGCGATTGTATCTTTTCCAGTCGCCCTAGTTCTCACTCGCTTCTTCATGAAAATGAACGAGAAGAGAGGAATTGTTGGAATAGACGTTCACAAATTGAGCAAGCCAAACATCCCTGAGATGTGCGGCGCCTCAATACCTATCACGCTGATACTCTTGTCAGCGGTCTACGTGCTCATCGGCGGGGGAAACTCGTTGATGATGCTCGCCTTCTCCCTGGTCGTTGGGTCTGCAGCGGTCGTAGGGGCACTGGATGACCGGCTAAACATGAGGGGTATCTACAAACCCCTGCTCACTCTTCTTTGCGGTCTACCAATAGTAGCTCTCGGATTTCTCTATCCTAATCAAGTGTACAACCCCACACTACAAGTTCCCATCTTCGGAGCCTTCCACCTGCCAGTCATCTATCCGTTGAGCATACCAGTCGCCATCTCAGTGACCTCGAACACGACCAACATGCTTGACCCCCTAAATGGAACCATGGCTGGAGGCGTCTCAATAATCTCTGCCGCCCTTCTCATAGGGGTCCTCATCACGGACCCCGCTCCCAGCTCAGTCTTCCTCTATGCCTCTTTACTATTCGCCGCTTTGGGTTTCTTCTACTTCAACAGATATCCGTCCAGAGCCTTCGCTGGGAACGTGGGACAACTATCAGTTGGAGCAGCGCTCGGCGCGCTCGCCATACTGAGCAGGAGTGAAATAGCGAGCATAGTCGCCATGTTTCCCAACATCCAGAATTCCTTCTTCTTCCTCTCAAAGATCAAGAGGTTCACCGAGCACAGAGCACTGACAGCAAAACCAACAAAATTGCTCGACGATGGCCGTCTTGCCTCGTCATCAGACCCCAAAGCACCCCTGACGCTTGTAAGAACCCTACTGGTCGGTCGACCGGCCAAAGAGTCTGAGATCGTATCGACGATATTTGCACTCTACCTAATCTCGGCAACACTAGCATTGATCACAATGATTCTGATTGGGTGAAAGGGATTGAACCGGCGAGCAATTGCCTTGCAGCTCATCGTGTTCGTAACCCAGTGGGGGCTGATGTTACTCGGTTTTGGAATCCTCGCCCTGATTGTAGCGCCTCTTCGTCTACAGTTAGACCCAAGCCTCGGCCGCTATTTTGACGCAGCCGTGAAAGCCATGATAGCGCTAGTTTTGTCGATTTCCTGGCTCTACATCTGGGACCGACAAGTCCGCCTATACTTCTACAGAAAGAGAGAGGGTGCTACAGAACCTGCCTAGGAGTAATCCTCTGCCCGCCATTTCTCATCTCCCACCATAGTGAATCCCATGTCAGTATTCTTAGTAAACCACAGTTTTGCGGGCAATGCATTCAGAGACTTGGTCGCTGGGACTCTCTCGCCCAGACAAATCCTTGCAGCCAGCCATGGAAAATTCCACTCTGGATGACCTAGCTTCAAAGACGCCAGGGTGAGGTAGTGAACGTTGGTCGTGAACCTGCAATTGATCTCGGTCGGGCGCGGAACGCCGCTCGCGTCTCCCTTTAGATCGACACAGAATATTCCATGAGGATTCTTGGAAACGGCCCTAATCGCTTCTAAGGCGTTCGTGTTTACCTTGTTCGAATGAACTACCCGGTTCAGCTTGGAGGTTCCACCGGACCCTACAATTCGGTGTCCCACCCAGCTCAGTCTCTCCCTCACCATCGACGTCACCAGCTCTCCCTCATTCCATACAGACATGAAACAGAAATCTCGATTTGGGAGATACTCTTCTACGATGAAGTCGGTCTTCAGTCCCTCCGCCCAATGGTAGCTGATCCAGTGTTCCACACTCTTCCGGCTTCTGGCTAGACAGCTGAGGCTTCCACCCGCCCCTTGTCTCGCTCGGACCCAGCAGGGAAATGCAAGCCTCCTGACTGATTGCCGAGTCCTAGGACTACCGGGCGAAAGAACGATCGGTTGTCTCCTGAGTCCCTTCTTGAACCATCGAGACAATGCTTCATACTTGTCTTGACACACCTTCACAGCCTCACGGTCCGGGAGGAACATGGAGGCGCGAACTTGGTCTCTGTCCCTCGATATTCGGCCTACTTCTGAGTCAGGCTGAGGAAAAACCATCTCGACATTATCCTTCTTGATGACCTTGTTAAGGTGCGACACGTATCGAGGGCTGGTAGCAGATGGAAGAATGTAGGCTCTGTCGATCCATCCATTAAGTTCGATACTTGTCTTGTCAGCGTCAGTTCCATCGAGGCGGATTTTTTTGCCGTCACTGCTGACACGTAAGCTCCAGCAAACATTGTTGCCAGCGCTACCTCCGGCGCCTGTGACCAAAATGCTCTGCAAAGCGATACCTTAGTATCGCGTTCGTACTTGTATGGGAATAAATAAGTAGGGAGTCTTGCCGGATGCTTAGCAAACTCCCACGGTGCACAATGGTTTCTGCAAATGAAGGCACTCGTACTCTCGCTTCTGCTATTGGTATTATTGTCAACCCAGCTTCCCAGCCCCGCTGTGGCTCAGACCAACTGTACGTCGAGCAGTTGCACCGTTACTGTAAGCAGATCTATTACGACTAACAATTGGGGAGTGACTTTTGTTAGTGATCAGTTCAATCTGACGATAGGAGCCTCGCCAGTTTCCCAGATTACGTTCGGCATACCGTCCTCTTTGGCCAGCCGACTCCGATTCACTCAGGCCGTGGACTCGCAAGCGAACCAGCTGAGGATCTCTCCGCCCACAGTAAGGAGCCTCCCCTTGCCCTTGGTGGGTAACTATTCGGAGCTGGACATCGCGTTTCCTTCTGCAAAGACCGGCACGTACTTCTTCAACCTCACGAGCGTATATTCCGAGCTATTGAACTTCAATTCAACTTCGAGCAACTACACGTTCGCGTTCGAGCCGTTCCCCCTCATAGATGGGACGTACAGCGTTACTAGCGCACAACTTTCGGTAAAGACCGGCGACTGGCAATCTCCGACAACATTCTCCGTCAACGGGGCGTTCGCTAGTGCCACTTTCACGGCCGAAACCACTACACTAAAGCCCTACAATACAACCGTTGCTACAATGACGTTCTCTTCGACTACCCAGAGCGTCCTAGATGTAATCGCGAACCGGACAATAACACTCGCACAGTCCGGCTCGATTCAAGTCACAGACTTTTACGACATAACTAACAAAGGCCACGAACTAAAAAGCATCGCTCTGCCAGTTCCGAAGAATGTTCAAAGCGCCGTAGCGAGCGATATCATCCCGTCATTTGAAACCTTAGCCCCCTCAACAGCGCCCGATGGTACGACTGCGGTAGCTTTCGTTCCTAGGTTTGGAACCCTGAAAAACGGAGGCTCTTTTTCGACCAGAATTGCTTACTCCCTCCCTACCCAGTCTTACCTAACATCAAAGGGATTAGGGCGATTCGAGTTGAGCTTCCGATTGCTCGACAACGTCAAGTTCTTTGAACCCGTCTTACAGACGAAAATATCGACTCCAGTGGGATTCCGCCTCGATTCTCTAAACGGCCAAACATTCACAATTTCAGGCAACCAGATCCTGGTGCAGGTCTCTACGGTCACGCCAATGTCCAACCTGTCGTTTACGATGGACTACCAGCTTGACCCATTCTGGGCAAGCCTCTCGGCCCTTGGATGGGCGGGACTTGCCGTAGGATCGATTGCGGCCATTGTACTCGCAGTTGGCGCCACCGGGACCGCTGGTGTGGCAGTCTCAGGCGCTCCGTCGGAGCTTATTGGAAGGTTCGTAGAATTATATGATGAAAAATCAGCAATGCGACTGGAAGCGGAAAAGATGGACGAGGACCTCTCGAGGGGAGCTCTTAACCGCCATGAATACAAGAGAAGAAGACGAGTTATCGATTTAAGAATAGCCGAGTTGGACAAGACCTTGGCCCCGATCAAAGACCAATTGTCAAAAGCAAATCCGCGATACCAAGACATGATCAAGAGGCTTGAGCGAGCGGAGGCGGACATCCAAGTAGTCCGAACCACATCCGCAGATCTCAGAAACCAGTACAGGAGTGCAAGAATAGCTAGAGAACTGTACGAGTCTCTGATATCTGACCTCGCGAAGAGGAAGGAAAAAGCTCAGCAGACAATGGACACCATAGCCATTAATCTTAGAGAGGAGACTAGGTAAGAAGTCCTCCCCTGGTCCCCCGATAATTGAAAATCCGCGTAGACGAATACGGTACTTGGCTGGATCAAGAACTCGAGAAAGCGCTGCGCCCTACCAAGAACAAGGCAGGAAAACTCTCTGACGACACCCGTAGGGCGCTTGGTGAAGCCCGAAGTTTCTTCGAAGAACTCTCGCGCAAGGCTGATGGAAACCTTGCCACTAAGAAAGACCCGATCTCTTATCGAGCCGCTAGAGTTGTGGGACGTGTCGCACGTGACGCTGTCACCAACATAGAAAAAATCCAGATCCCGCAAGAGGTCAGCTGGGACTCCTTCAAGGTTCTACGGGACAACCTCTCCAACACTGCCCGGTCCCTCAGAGAGAGCAGAAACAATACCCAGAGAGAACTCCACGGACTATACCTATTGGACATGCTCTCATTCTCAGGGATCGTCGAGAGAATAGTGAAAGTAAGTGAGAAAATATCTCAGTTCCTCGAGGGAGACGGAGAAAACCTCCAACGAGCAAAGACTCTCACCAGCATCGTTGAGACAATCCATCAAATCGGACTACAACTTGAGGAGAAAGGGAAGGAGACCATCGAACTTGAACGAACCCGCGAGGGGCTCTCGTCCGCCATAAAGGAGCTGTCAAATGAGCTGGAGAAGATTACGTCGAACGACTCTCTCAAACAAGTTCTGGAGATCGAGAAGGAGCTTCGCAAGGAAAGCAGGGAGTTCAGGACAGACACCCTAACCCATCTCCGACGACCCCTCCGAAAACTCAGAGACCTTTCCCAGCGAGGCGAAATCGCCCTAAGATCTGAGGAAAGAGAAGCGCTGGGCGAATATATTCAATCCCCGTACAGGAGCTTCCTCTCCCGAAACTCTGGACCCTATCTCACCCCGATTCTCACCAACCTCAAGAGTGCTCTAGACTCGGGCAAGATGGGGCTCAGCCATCGAAAGACCACCAGGGTTGTAGTTCAGCTTGACCAGCTAACGACAACCGAACACCTAGCACAAAAACAGAGCAAAGGCCGAAACCTTCTAGGTCAACGACAACGACTCCTCCACAACCCGACCTGCAAGAATCTCTATCTCGAGAGGAAAATAGTTCTCAAGAAGATCGACGATGGGAAGAAGGACGAGCTTCAAGCCACGGAGAAACTTCACTTCGCAGGGGAAAAGATTCAGGCACTGACCAAGCACTTCGAGGAGCTCTTAGTTCAAGCAGAATCAAAGACCAAGGAGTACCTTTCACGCGACATTCAGTTTGAACGACCAAGACCTTCCAGATAGATCGGCTAGGCTACCATTCCCAGCACCGAAAACTAGGACGGGCGACTCAAATCCTTGCCTATCTTCTGAAAAAGAGAATTGAGCATATCAGCGGTTAGTGTCCCTGTTTGAGTGTTTCTGGGACTTGGGTGGTATGATGCAACGACCTTCCGCCCGTCTAGCAGGTTGATTTCGAGCCCGTGTTCAAACCTTGGAATCTTGGACGTGAAGAGGTTGTTCTTCCTCAACAAAGTCATCGTGGAACGATAAGCAAACTGCCCTAGGCAGAGGATTACTCTGGACTTATTGCAGATCTCTAATTCCGACTCAAGGAAATGAGCACAGTTCAACATTTCTTCGCTCTTGGGCTTATTGTCGGGAGGGACGCATTTTACAGCAGCCGTCATGTAAACTCCACGCAATTTCAACCCGTCATTCACGTCAATAGAGCGAGGCTGGTTTGCATATCCCGCATCGAAGAGCGCCTTCACAAGGAAGTCGGCACTTCTATCCCCGGTGAACACTCTTCCAGTTCGATTCCCCCCGTGAGCTGCTGGAGCAAGCCCTATCACAAAAATCGAAGCCGCAACGTCCCCAAAACCGGGAACGGGTCGACCCCAGTAGTTCCAACCCAGAAACCGTTTCTTCTTGACGCGAGCTACCGACTCGCGATATTCGACCAGGCGTCGACAAGCCCGGCATTCGACAACTTCCTTGTTCAGATCGAGAATTTGCTCCGTTGACAAATGCATGGTCGCGTCGATCATGTCCTTATTCATGAGAGCCAGCTCGCTCATCCTGTCAGTTCGTCTAATGCTAGATTAGCAAATTCAGTGCAAGGTCAGTTGATAAGAGAGTTCAATCCTACCTCTCCATATAAAGCGGGACCCTTCGGCTGCTTATATGAGAGGTCTGAAACCCGCAGGATTATCCCCGTAGAGAGACAGTGATTTTGACGATATCAGTCCCCTAAGGCGTTTCCATTAGCTATTTTCTGCGAATCAATCTCTTAGTAATTATGTAGAATAGAACCCCCTAGCAATGATCGTTAGCGTACTGAATAACAAAGGCGGAACTGGAAAGACCACAACCGCAGTCAACCTCGCAACCGCAACCGCGATTGAAGGCAAAAAGACACTAATCGTAGACTTGGACCCTCAAGGGAACGCCACAACCGGACTGGGCTTCGAGAAAGCGACCCTCTCTTCAACAGTCTACAACGTTCTTTCTCAATCACGCAAAGCCGAAGAGGTCCTTCTTAACACTCGAATTGAGAAACTCTCGCTACTACCAAGCAACCTGGATCTAGCTGGTGCAGAAGTCGAACTTTCATCAACCCCAGGGAGAGAATACGTGCTCAGAGAATCAATTAGCCCCATCAAAGACCAGTTCGAACAAGTCGTAATCGACTGTCCACCAAACATCGGATTGCTGACACTCAACGCTCTGGTTTCATCCGACTTGGTCCTCATCCCGGTGCAATGCGAGTTCTATCCCATGGAAGGACTGCCAACCCTTCTCAAAGTCATGGATCTCGTGAGATCCAGGTTGAAAGCAGCTTTCGACTATCGGATAATACTGACAATGTACGACCGAAGAACAGCGCTGTCACGACGGGTCATGCAACAAGTCAACGAAAACTTTGGCGAGCGAGTCCTGAAATCCGTAATCCCCAGATCCGTCCGGATGGCCGAGGCTCCCAGCAAAGGTCTGCCAGGTATACTGTACCGGCCCCGAAACCCTGCATCGGAACAATATCGCGTACTAGCAAAAGAACTTCTCCAGATCCAACCAATCGCAGCAACATAGATTTGACCGTGTGACAACAAGGGCCCCAAAGCTGTACCAGAAACTCGCGACAAACCCCAGTTGTTTTCTATACTCTTCTCAGCTAGAGCTCATCATTCGTATCGGGTCTTCTGATGGTAGGTCGTCAGCGTCGGAATTATCAGAGAACTGTTCCTTTGAGCAATGCTAGAACCTCGTCAAGAGTCGTGTAGGTTCTATCCGGAAGTTTCTCAAGGGCTTCTCGCGCCCTCGCTCGCTCCTCAGCGTTCTTGTCATAGAGTTTCCAGCCTTGTTCCCCTACAAGCTGGGACTTGGTGGTCGGGAATCTAGCATCTTCCTTCAAGACGTCGCCTAGCGATCCAAGCCCGACCTGACCCGTAAGTGAAGGGAACTTTCCGGAAGTTAGGAAAGTCTTCAAACGCGCAGCATCTCTATACATCCTCACCCCATGAAATGCCAGGATGCTTTTCTCGAATTTTAGGCCAGAAGCCTTTGTGGCAATGCCTTGAAGCTCGTTGTCGTCAAACTCGTAGATGTTCTCCTTTCCTTTGCCAAACAGCCTACTGTAAAGGATGCTCGAATCCACCTTAGGGTCTTGTGTTGAAAGGTCAACCGTCTGGACAGCGTTGTGATCGTGCAGAATCTCCAACGCATCCTCTGTTGGCTCACATCCACGAAACTCGATGGCGATACGGGTCTCACCGAAGCTTATCGTTGAGAGAACTTTATTCAGTTTGGAAGCGAGCTCTCTGTCCCCAACAAGCGCCTTCGGAATTAGGACCGTTAGAACGCCTGCCTTTAGGTGCCTACAAGTCATTGCCATGGAATCAATTATGCGAACGGTCTTGGGGTTCAGCTCTAGCCCATGAAGTTCGGCGAGATCCCTCTGACATCGAACTGAGAACTCGAACCCATGTGGGACTCTTCTACGCCAGCTTGCCGTTTCAGAGGGACTCGGTAGCCGGTAGTAGGTGCTGTTCACTTCCGCGAAATCGTATGCTGATGAATATGCTTTCAGCCGGTCGCCATTGGGTATGGAAAAGTAGTCCCAACCGCCTGCGCCGATCCGAATTCGACCCATAGCTTCTTGAGACGGTTTGCAGACTCGGATTTAGACAAGAGGTCGGCGAAGACGGGTCGATTACTGATAGGGACGTCCGGGTGGTCGTATCCAGAATGGGTAGGAGTATTCTACCCAACCTCCACAGAGAGCAAACTGAAACATTACACGCAAGTATTTCCAACCGCCGAGATCGATTCCACGTTCTATGCGTTCCCTCAGCCTGGCACAGTGCTAGGCTGGAACAGATTCTCTCCCAAGGAATTCAGCTTCTGTGCAAAGATTCCGCAAACCATCACGCATGACAAGCTGGTTGAGATCGGTCCTTCCTTGGAGTCTGAACTGGATCGATTTGCGGAGTTGATGCTTCCACTGAACAACAGCGGAAAGCTTGGGTGCTTGCTTCTCCAGATGCCGCCCAAGTACAAGTACGACCTGACCCACCTTGAGAGCTTCCTCTCGATTCTACCTCATGGTTTCAAGTACGCAATTGAGTTCCGGCACAAGTCTTGGCTCCAAGACTCGACGTGGCCCCTGCTCTCCAAGTACAATGTGGCATACACGATAGTGGACGAGCCTCTACTCCCGCCTGAAGTTCACGTGACAGCTGATTTCGCATACATCCGTTGGCACGGACACGGACAGCGACCATGGTACGATTACCACTATACTGAACAGGAACTAAAATCATGGATGCCTAAAGTCAAAGAGATCGAACCCTCTGTCAAAACCACGTATGGCTACTTCAACAACCACTTCCACGGATACGCCGTTGAAAACGCACTTAGAATTCTCCAGATGATGGGGAAACTTACTCCAGCTCAAGGAACCGCACTTAACAGGGCAAAGGCTCACTTGGAGAAAGGAAAGGGTCCTGAGGGGCTGGGCGAATGGGTCAAGGGAGGCGACGATCGTCCGAAAATTATCGACCTACTCAGCTCTCTGATGGGAGAGTCCAGGCTGGCTCGAGCGCTGGCTATCCGTGATGAGGAACTAACCGTCAAGACCGCTACCAGTGAAAAAATTGTCGCGAAGATCCGCGAGTACAATTTGACAATGGAATCTCAGACGAAAACAATAACCCATGATTGCGGAGACTGGGAAAGATCAATCGAAACCCGCCAGCTGTGCAAACACGTCGGCAAGGTCCTGTTGTCACTGCCCGAGAACACGGCGTTGGGATGGGTCACTCAAATTCACGAAGACCCTGAAGCGTGGCACTTCCAAAAACCAATTGGGAAAACCATCGCGACCTAGCCTACTGGCTGGACTCCGCGGGAAGGTTCTTCTTCGATGACCATTCGTGCCAAGATCCAACATAGTTCTTAGCCTTATTGTAACCCATCGACCTAAGTGCGTAGAAAGCAGCGGCCGCGCGAGCACCTCGATGACAATATACGGCTATGTCGGAGCCGTGTCGGAGGCCCTTCGATCGAAGCTGTTTCTCGATTGATCGACGATTCTGGAATCCGCCTCTTTCGTCTAGAAAGTTCGTCCATTCAAGCCATACCGATCCTGGTATTCGTCCTGAACGCGGGCAACACTCTCGTTTTTCTGATCCGTAGTATTCTCCCCTAGTTCTAACGTCCAAGACTAACCCGGTCTGGGACCTAGATTGGGACCTCACCTGTTCCTGCGTATTCGAGCATCCAAGCGACTCTTGCAGCCCTCATGCCGAACCCCGACTCGTACACAACCGTTTTTTCGTCGCCTCTGAGGCCGAGCCGTCCAAGTTTCGATTCGAGATCATGTTGAAACACTCTCAGATTCTTCCTGTCGGTTCCAGGAACGAAATAATGGAAGAGGTCAGCGCTTCTAGCTCCCGGGATGTGGGCTCTCGAGTAGGCGGTCCTAGACCGAGCATCCAGGACAACGATGTTCTTGGACGCTAGGTGTTGTTTCAGCCAGACTGGAGTGACGGTGGCTTTCAGAGCCCTCAAATGTCCTGGGTTCTACTCAGGTTTGAGAATCTGCACGGGGCAGGCGGCGAGTTGCTTGAACCTTTCGGCGTCATTCTCCGAACCGACGATGGTTCCGTAGTGCATGGGGATGGCAAGCTTGGGTTTGATCATTCTTGTGGCTTCGCCTGCTTCTTCTGGTGTCATTACGTAGGTTCCGCTAACCGGTAGAAGTGCTATGTCGGTCTTGAAATTCTTCATCTCTGGGATCGGGTCAGTGTCGCCAGCGTGGTATATTCGAACTCCCTTGACGGATAATATGAAGCCGACTTTTCCATCTTCTTTCGGGTGGAACGGTTTGCCGGGCTCACGGAACTTGTTCAAGTTGTAAGCGGGAACCGCTTCGAGAGATACATCGCCCAAGACAACCTTGTCACCCGGTTTGACTGCTCTAACCTCCTTAACTTTCAGGCTTGAAAGCTCCTTCTTGCACGCGGGAATTGTGACGACGGTCGTCTTCTCCGAAGACACTTTCTTGATATCGTCTAGCGAGAGGTGATCAAAATGCTCGTGGCTGATCAGAAGGATATCGGCTTTGTCGGAAATCGGCCGAATCTTGAAAGGGTCAATGATTACGGTCTTACCGTTCTTAATTCTGAATGAATCGTGGCCGAGCCAGCTAATCTTTACCCCTTGATACTCGAACAATCGACGCCCCTGTTCTCGAACCTCATCTTACACAATAATTAAGCCTTCGAGAGAAGCAACCATTCGAGAATACCCATAAATCAGTGGATAGGCGATATTTTGGAATATACGATGTACGACGTGATCATCATAGGGTCCGGTTCTGCGGGCTACACGGCCGCAATCTACTCGTGTAGAGCAGGAAGGAAAACCGCGCTCATCGCGGGGTCGATACCCGGGGGCCAATTGATGCTCACATCCGATGTGGAAAACTTTCCAGGATTTTCTGAATCCATACTTGGACCCGAACTGATGGAACGGATGAGGAAGCAAGCCGAACGTTTCGATCCAGAAATTATCTACGACGACGCTTCCAAGGTGAACTTCAAGTCTAAACCTTTCGATATCACGGTCGGAAAACGGATCCTTCAGGGAAAAACGGTCATTATAAGCACCGGGGCAAACGCGAAATGGTTGGGTATACCCTCAGAGACCAAGCTCAGAGGACACGGCGTTTCAAGCTGTGCAACCTGTGATGGCTACTTTTTCAAAGAAAAGGAAGTGGTTGTGGTCGGTGGAGGAGACACAGCCTTGGAAGAAGCGACGTTTCTCGCGAACATCACCAAGATGGTAACCGTGGTCCATCGCAGGGATAAGTTACGTGCCAGTCAAATAATGCAAGATCGTTCCCTGAAGAACCCGAAGATAAAATTCGTCTGGGATACGGTAGTGGATGAGATATTGGGAGACAGCAATGTTACAGGGGTCAAGAGTAGAAACCTCAAGACTGGAAAGGAACACGTTCTCAAGACGGACGGCGTGTTCGTGGCAATTGGATACGAACCAAACACTTCGATATTCAAGGGACAGGTGGACCTCGACGCCAAAGGCTACATTGTTACCCATAATGAAACTGAAACGAACGTTCCGGGAATATTTGCGGCTGGAGATGTGAGAGATTTCAGATACCGACAGGCTGTCACTGCCGCGGCAGACGGCTGCAAGGCAGCGATCGACGCTGACAGGTTCATCGGTGAACATTACAAAAACTGAGAGCTAAATTCTTGAAATGTCCAAAGTGTGACCTGCAGCTCGACTTTGTCGGGCGATATATTGTCCAAGAAGACTTCGAAGCCGGGGCTCCGGCCCAGATCCGCGACATGGAGGTCTGGCAGTGCGATATGTGCAAGACATACTACGAAACCAGCAGGAGCGGACAGCCGATCCCGATACACTTCATGCAGAGCATGTTCAAGAGGTTAGAGTAGAGGCAGGATACGATTCGGACCCTATCAGTCCTTGACACTTTCTATCTTGTCCTTCATCATTCTCGGTTTGTCTAGGCGCTCGTCGATCCGAAGAATCGAGGAAATTCTCTTTGCACCCATCGACCGCAGTGCCGAGTGTGAAGCTTCGACCGCCTTCAGGATTGTTTGAACGTCTTTGGCTTCGAGGATCGTCGCCATCGGAGTGACTTGTTACTCAAGTCCTTTGATTCTGGAGATTGCCAACAGTGCCCGCTTGACATATCTGCCAACGCTCGTTCCTGTCCCAATGGGATGGATGCTAAACTCGGCTATAGATACGATTCGTCTTTTCTTCAGACCCCGCACCTTTCACGGGTGGGACCGCGTTCTATCTTGTTAATTCTTGCTTTAGCTGACCAGCCGATTCTGTCGGTCCGGAGCTTTTTGGCGCAAGCCGTGAGACTGCTCGTACTTTTCGGTCTTGTCAATGTCTAGCTCCATGAGCTGGACGGTTGCCTTCTTTATGATGCCAAAAATTTCCTCTAGCTCTGGTCGTTCAAAATCCTTGAGTGAAAGATTCCCGATCCACTGCATCCAGCCTTGCATACTCTTCGCGAGGGTCGAGCAACACAGGCCGATACCGTAGACGATGTCTAGGCGGTCTTGAGGATCAAGGTCCGAGATCCGCTTGACCCTGTTCCTCGCCTCTTCTACCCAAGATTTGGGTTCGTCAGACATTTCCATAAATTTCTCACTTGTTTCTGGCTGCGAATCACTGGTCATGCAGAAGTTTCACAGCCTGACTCGGCTCCCAGCTGCCTGTCCATGATTCACGTGGCCTGTCCACACGAGTAAATATTAACGTT
>WNGG01009194.1_pt1 | contig 18642 bp, 15 predicted proteins | sample 5400661 | NCBI WGS metagenome assembly WNGG01 (sample SAMN13153372, study PRJNA577476) | soil metagenome | isolation source: 100 cm soil or saprolite under Garry oak tree replicate 1 | place: USA:California | collected 2016-06-15
ACGGGCTCGGTCAAGCACGTCGTGAGGAAGCACGCCCCGACCTCGGTGCCACCGGAGCAGTTCACGATCGGCGTGTCGCCGCCGCCCACCTTCTCGAAGAGCCAGTGGTACGGATCGCGGTTCCACGGTTCGCCCGTCGTGCAGATCGCCTTCAACGTGGACATGTCTGTCTGTGGGTCGCCCTTGGGGATCAGCGCGCGAACCAGCGTCGGTGAAACGCCGAGCATCGTCACGCGCTCGGACTCGATCAACTTCCAGATGCGGTCCGGAGGAAAATCGGGCGCGCCTTCCGCGTACACCACCGTTGCCCCGCACGCACCACCGCCCACCACCGTCCACGGGCCCATGATCCAACCCATGTCGGTGGCGAAATGGATGCGGTCGCCGGGCTTGACGTTCGTCTGGTAGGCAACCTCGCGCGCGATCGAGACGAGGAACCCGCCCTGGACGTGCAGCGCGCCTGGACGTGCAGCGCGCCCTTCGGCTTTCCGGTCGTCCCGGACGTGTACGCGAGGAGGTAGGGATGCTCGGAGTCGACCTGCCTCGGGGTCAGATCCCCTGAGGTGTTCTCGACGAGCTCGTCCCAGAAGCGGTCACGTCCGAGTGTCATCGGCACGTCGTCGAGGCCGAGGCGTCGCCAGACGACCGTGTGCGTGACCGTTGCGGCCGATTCGAGCGCTTCGTCGGCGATCTGCTTCATCGGCACCAGCTGTCCGCGCCGGAATGATCCGTCGGCCGTGATCAGCGCCTTGGCCTTTGCGTCTGCGAGCCGCGCCGCGATTGCCGGAGCGGCAAAGCCGGAGAAGATCGGGACCTGAACGGCACCCAGGTGCGCGCAGGCGTGTGAGGCGATCGCGACCTGCGGCGACATCGGCAGGAAGATCCCCACCGCGTCGCCCTCGCCGATGCCGATCGACGCGAGCCCTTCGGCGAGTCGGAAAACCTCGTCGGACAGCTCGCGCCAGGTGAGAGAGAGGCGCGCCCCGTCTTCGCCCTGCCAGACCGCCGCCTCCTCCTCGGCGAGCTCGCCGGCGGCCCACTTGTGCACGCAGTTCCAGGCGAGATTCAGCTTGCCTCCCGTGAACCAGGTGGCCCACTCGCGGCCGCGAGACGTGTCCACGACCTGTTCCCAGGGCACGGAGAACTCGAGCCCGAGGTCCTCGATCACAGCGGGCCAGAAGCGCTCGGGTTCCTCGATAGAGATGCGGTGGAGATCCGTGTAGTGCTCCACACCGAGGCGGCGCGCGAGCCTGGTCAGGTTCGCGCTCTCGACGTCTTCGGCGGTCGGGCTCCAGATGAAGTCGGACACGCGCGAAGCGTACGGGTAGCCGTACCACGTAGGGCGCAGAGGTTGCTTTAACCTTTCCGTCGTGCGTGCTCGGCTCTTCACTCCTGAGAATCGAAAGTGGTGGACGCTCGTTGCGGTCGCGGTCGGGCTGTTCATGATCATGCTCGACAACACGGTCGTGAACGTGGCGCTGCCGTCGATCCAGAAGGACCTCGGCATCGGCATCTCGGAGCTCGAATGGGTCGTGAACGCCTACGCCCTCACGTTCGGGGTGCTGCTTCTCACAGGCGGGAAGCTCGCCGACCTGCTCGGCCGCCGGGCGATCTTCATCGCCGGCCTCGTGGTCTTCACCGGCGCGTCACTCTGGTGCGGCCTCGCGGGCGGGGCTGGGTCACTCATCGCCGCACGCACGGTGCAGGGTGTAGGCGCTGCGTTGATGAACCCCGCGACGCTGTCGATCATCACCGCGACCTTCCCGCCGCGCCAGCGGGGAACCGCCATCGGCATCTGGGCCGGCGTCTCCGCGCTCGCGCTCGCGATCGGACCGATCGTCGGCGGCCTGCTGACGGAGAAGGTCAGCTGGGGCTGGATCTTCTTCATCAACATTCCCGTGGGGGTGCTCGGCGTGGTCGCGGCTCTCGTCTTCATCGACGAGACGAAGGACACGTCAAAAGAGCAGAGGCTCGACTTACCCGGACTGATCTCGTCGGGGGCCGGTCTCTTCGCCCTCACCTATGGACTGATCGAGACGAACGATCACGCGTGGACCTCGACGCGTGTCCTGACGCTGTTCGCGATCGCAGTGGTGGCGTTGACCGCGTTCGTGCTGCTCGAGCTTCGACAGCGTCTGCCGATGCTCGATCTCTCGCTGTTCCGGAATCCGACGTTCGCCGGCGCCAACGCCGCGATGCTGCTCGTCGGCCTCGCGATGTTCGGGATCTTCTTCTACAACTCGCTCTTGCTGCAGCGCGTCCTCGGGTACAGCGCGATCGAGACCGGCGCGACGTTCCTGCCGATGACAGTCCTGATCATCCTCGTCGCTCCGGTCGCAGGCAGGTTCTCCGACAGGATCGGCGCGCGCTGGTTGATGGGCGCGGGGATGACCCTGCTCGCGATCTCGCTGATTCTCTTCGGGACGCTCGACGCCAACTCGTCCTTCTGGAACATCCTTCCGGGCCTGCTCGTGGGCGGCGTCGGCATGGCGGTCACGATGGCACCGACGACGGCCGCGGCGATGGGCTCCGTTCCCGTTGCGCAGGCGGGCGTGGGCTCCGCGGTGATCAACAGCATGCGCCAGGTCGGCGGCTCGCTCGGTATCGCGATCATGGGCGCTCTCGTGGCCACGCGCGTCAACGTCCTGCCGACGGATCCACTTTGGCAAAGCCAGTTCGTGGGCGGCTATCACCGAGCGGTCCACCTCGGTGCCGCACTCGTCCTCGTGGGCGCGGTCATCTCAGTCGCAACGGTCCGCCGGCTGTCTCATCACGAGGGCGCCGCGGAACCGGCCATCGGCCTCGAGTGAATCGGCCCTGAAACGAGGAAGACCCCCGGCTGCGGCTCCGGGGGTCGATTCCTGTTAGGCGACTCCGCCCTGTGTGGCGGTTTCCGCGGGACTTGGCTCTGCGGCCCAGCCACGCCCCTTGCGGGTCCCACCTGGTGAAGCGCCTCCTACAGCCGACCCTGGCGTCTGGGTCGGTTGCAAGCTGGCCTCACTCTAGGAGGCTTCTCGGGGCCTGTCAAGTAGCTCGGTCAAGTGATTTGCGTTAGGCTTACTTGACACGTTTCCGGCCCTAGCATGACCTTTTTGGGGGATGTCCGAAAGGACGGGTTGAAGTTTTGTGAAGTATGTCGTCTACTACGCCGCACATGTCTGACTCGACCGCCATGCGTCAGCAACAGCGAGCCTCTGCTGCTCAGGCCGGGCTGAGACTCGGTGAGCGCCTGCGTCAGCTTCGCGTCGCCGCCTCGATGACCCAGACGGACCTGGCGGGCGATCGGTTCTCCAAGGAGTACGTGAGCCAGATCGAGCGCGGCAAGACACGTCCCACGCGCGAGACGATCGACTGGCTCGCACAGCGGCTGGGGGTAGACGCAGGTTTTCTGGCCAACGGCGTCTCGGCGGACGAGCGCGGGCGTGTCGATGCAGCGCTTGCGCGCGCTGAGGCCCTGCTCGAGGCACGCCGCAACGATGAGGCGCTCGAGGAGTTCGAAGGCATCCGCTCTGCCGTGCTCGCCACCGGCATGCAAGAGCTCGAGTCGCGTGCGCTCTCCGGCGAGGCGACCGTACGCATGCGACGCGGCGAGGTCCGCGAGGCGATCGCCCTGCTCGAGCGGGCGCGCGCACTCTGCGAGGGCACGTCTTTCTCCGACGTCGAGCGCGCCGACGTGCTCTTCCGGCTCGGCGTTGCCCGCTACAAGCTCAACAGCATCCAGACGGCAATCGGCCTGTTCGACGAGGCACTCAAGCTGGCCGAGCGCTCCGAGATTCCGTCGGATCAACTCCGCTCGAACGTTCTCGCCTGGCGCTCAAGGTGCTATCGCCGGCGCCGCGATCTCGAGGCTGCCCGGGAGGACGTCGAACGCGCACTCGAGCTGGCCGAGGGCCTGAACGACAAGCGCACGGCCGCCGACGTCTACTTCCAGGCGTCGATCATCGCCGACCGCGAGGGCCACTGGGTGCTCGCACGTTCCTACGCCGAACGCGCGAAGGCCGCGTACGAAGAGCTCTCGGACCGCGGCAACCTCGGCCGGTTGCTGAACAACCTAGGCGGGATCAACTTCCTTCTTGGCCATCCCGAGGAGGCCGTGGATTTCCTCAAGGACGCAGTCCGCATCGCCCTAGAAGTCGGAAACGACGCAGAGGCCGCACACGCGGTGAACGGCATCGCCCAGGTTCACCTGCGCACCGGCGAGATCAAGCGGGCCGAGGAACAGGCGCGGTATGCGCTCGAGCTGCTCGGCGACCGTGTCGACGAGATGAGTGAGATCGGCAATGCCCAGCTCGTGCTGGGCCGGGCGTTGCTCGAGCAGGATCGGCTCGACGAGGCCGATGAGGCTTTCCAGGCCGGCGAGCGCGCGTACGACCAGCTCTCGTCCGGGAGCCATCGTGCGTCGGCCTGGGTCGCCCAGGGCGATCTCGCCGCTCGGCGTGGTGACGATCGGACTGCCGCCCGGCTCTACCGCCAGGCCGCCGACGCCCTGCAAGACGTCCGCTTCTAACCCATCTTTCGAAAGGAGGTGACCACATGTCTAAAGCCCGACTGATCTATTTCGCGGTCTTCGCAATCCTCATTGCGACCGCTCTGTTGCCGGCGCTGAGTTTCTCGCCTTTCGGGATGCACGACGGCGGGGAGATCTAGAGTGAACGCGTGCGCGCTTTGCTCGCCGCCCCTGCGCTGACTGCGTCGGCGGCAGGCTGTGGCTCTTCGACGAGCCGTTCGGAGCGAGGCGCGCCGGTTCATGCGCGTGGCCGGAGGACCTGCAAGGCTTCGCAGTGATTGTGTCTTCTGTAGGTGGAGAGCCCGGGCTCGTCAGCGTTCGCGAGGTGGCGGATCAGCTGGGCGTGCACCCCGAGACCGTCAGGCGGCTGATCCACGACGGCAGGCTCGATGCGGTGCGCGTCGGCCGCGTCCTCCGCGTTCATCGTGAGGCGGTTGACCGCTTTCTCGCGCGGCAGCGCGTCAAGCCGACGCGTTTCCAAGCCTAGACGGCGGGAGATATCGCGGCGGGCTCTAGGCGCCAAGCTCTGCCGAGTCCACGCGCTCGATCACCACGTGAGGGAGGCGTGCGTAGGGACTGAGGCGTAGCAGCGCACGTACAACTTCAGCGCAGTCCTCCGGACGGATCATGCGTTCCGGCGGGACCGGGGCCCACGAGGTCATCGGCGTGTCGACGAAGCCGGGGCTGAGTGCGGTCGCGCGGACGCCGTGCCTCTCTTCGGTGCGGTTGAGCGAGCCCGTGAAGTTGATCACCCCAGCCTTGGTCGCGCCATAGACCGACAGCTGTCCGGCCGGGCCCGTTCCGGCAATCGACGCGATGTTGACGATCAGGCCGCGCGCTTCGCGCAAAAGCGGAAGTGCCGCCGCAGTCACGAGAATCGTTCCGCGCAGGTTGACGTTCAACTGTAGGTCGATGTGCTTCGTCTCGAGCTCGTCGACTGGGCCGGCGATCCCGACTCCGGCGGAGTTCACGAGTACGTCGAGCCGCCCGTGCTGCCCGCGATGCTCGTCGACGAGGCGGCGGCAGTCCTCCTCCTTCGCAACGTCGGCGGCGACGGCATGGGCACCCAGCGTCTCTGCCGCGACCTCGACCTTCGTGCGCGTCCTGGCTGCGAGTGTCAGGGCGAAGCCGTTCTCACGCAGCATGCTCGCGATGGCGAAACCGATACCCGAAGAGCCGCCTGTGACGAGTGCCGCCTTGTCCATCGGGTGATCCTTTCAACTCGGAAGGTGACCCGCCGACCGTGCAGAACTGGGCAGGCGGGGGAACCGAAAGGCTCCTCCTCTCCCCTGAAAGCCACGGAGGAACCGCATGGTTCCTCCGTGGCCAAATTCCTCTCGGCGGGCGGGAATAGAAGCGGTCATCAGGTCGTAACAACGGTCGACCGACCGCAGTCTGTAGACGAAAGGCTCACAGACCCCTACATTTGGCGGTTCAACCCCGGGGAGGGCTGCTTTGGACATCGGGACAGGGCGCGTCAAGTTGACCGATCTCGCCTCGTGCGGAGGGTGTGCCGCGAAGTACTCGGCGGCCCGGCTCGAGCAGTTGCTCGCTGGCTTCGTTCCTGCGGAGGCGGAGAACCTGCTCGTCGGTCTCGCGCCGGCGGACGACGCGGCCGTGTATCGGTTGGACGACGAGCGCGCGCTCATCTTCACGCTCGACTTCTTCCCGCCGGTCGTGGACGACCCCGGCGACTACGGAGCGATCGCCGCGACCAATGCGCTCAACGACGTCTTCGCGATGGGCGGCACCCCGCTGCTGGCGCTCTCGATCGCGGCATTTCCCGAGGAGTTGCCGCTCGAGATGCTCGCCGAGATCTTTGCCGCTGCGGACGCGCAGGTGCGCGCCGCTGGCGGACTGCTGGCGGGCGGCCACACGATTCGCGATGCAGAGCCCAAGTACGGGCTCGCCGTCGTCGGGACGGTGCGTCCCGACGGGATCTGGCCGAAGAACGGCGCGCGCCCCGGCGACGCGCTGTTCCTGACCAAGCCGCTCGGAACCGGGCTGATCATGACCGGCTACAAGCAGGGCAAGGCCGGCGACATGCAGCTCGAGCGTGCCATTCGCTGGATGCGCACGCTGAACAAGGATGCGGCAGACGTCCTGCGCCCCCTCGAGCCCAACGCCGTCACGGACGTCACGGGTTTCGGGCTCTTCGGGCACGCCCACGAGGTCGCGGATCGGAGCGGTGTCTGCATCCGCCTCGAGTCTGAGCGGTTCCCCGCGATCGACGGGGCCCTGGACGTCGCGCGCAAGGGTGTGCGGACGAGCGGCGATCCTCGCAACCGCGACTTCGCGGCCGCGCACGTGACCACCAACGGCCTCTCCGATACCCTCGCGGCGCTCGGCTACGACCCGCAGACCGCAGGCGGCCTGCTCGTGTCACTCCCGTCGGAACAGGGCCCCGCGCTCGAGGCTGAGTTCGCGAAGCGCAGGCTCTTCGTTCGCAGGATCGGCCGCGTGGAGGAGGGCGCCGGCCTTTTCGTCGAGTGAGCGCCGGGATGATCCACGGGCGGTTCCAGCCCTTTCACAACGGACACCTCGAATACCTGCGCGGAGCGGCCGCGCAGTCCGACGAGCTGTTCGTCGGGATCACGAATCCCGATCCGCAACGCATCAAGGAAGAGCCGAGCGATCCGCTCCGCCACTTGCCCGAGTCGAATCCGTTCACATACGTCGAGCGGCTGTTGATGATCGAGGCGGTTGCCGAGGACGAGGGCATTCGCGCGCACGTGATCCCCTTCCCGGTGAACGAACCCGAGCTGTGGCCCGCGTATGTCCCGGCGGGCGTCACGCAGTACCTGCGACTGTTCTCCGAGTGGGGCGGCACGAAGCTCGAACGGATGCGTGAAGCCGGTTACGAGATCGTCGTGCTCGACGAGGGCAGTGAGAAGGAGATCTCCGGGACCGACGTGCGGGCGGCCCTGCGTTCCGGCGGTGAGTGGGAGGCGCTCGTTCCGCTCGGCGTGGCACGGGTGATCCGGTCGCTCGAGCGCGTCTCGGCCTGAATGCATCCGGTCGTCGTCTTTCTGCTGGACGGGCTTGCCGACCGTGCACACGAGTCGCTCGGCGGGCGCAGCGGGCTCGAGGCCGCAAAGACGCCGAATCTCGACCGGCTTTGTGCGTCCGCTTCGTGCGGCGTGCTGTATGCAGTCGGCCCGGGGCGAGCGCCGTCCAGCGAGGTCGCGCACTGGTCGATGTTCGGCTACCGGCCCGACGAGTTTCCCGGCCGTGCCGTCTTCGAGGCACTCGGCCGCGGACAGGAGGTGAGTGCCGACCACGTCTTCGCGTACGCCGCGCTCAGGCCGGCCGAGCGTGTTGACGACGGTTGGTGGCTGACCGGGCGGCCGGATCCCGACCGGGATGCGGAGGAAGCGGAGCGACTCGTCGAGGCGTGCGACGGGATCACGATCGACGGCCTGACCTTCTCGCTTGCTCACGTCTGGCGGGGGGAGGCGGTTTTGCGCGTTGCCGGAGGCGCGGACGACCGCGTGACCGACAGCGATGCCTTCTTCCGGGACCGCCATCCCGTGCTGCGTCCGCAGGCGCTGGTTCCCGAAGCGGAGCGAACGGCGCGGGCCGCGGAAGAGTGGAGCCGCGAAGTGATGCGACGCTTGGAAGGCGAACGCTTCAACGTGATCACGCTGAAGTGGTGGGGCAGGCCGCGCGAGGTCCCGACCTTCGAGCAACGGCACGGTCTCCACGGGACCTTCATTGCGAGCTCTGCGTTCCTGCGCGGCCTTGCGCTCGCAGTCGGCCTCGCTGCGCGGGAGGAGCCCGAGACCGCCGATGCTGCGGCGGATCTGCATGGTCGAGTTGCGCTCGCACGGGAGCGGCTCGATGCGGGCGACACATTCGTGTTCTGTCACGTGAAGAGCGCAGATGCTGCAGGGCACACGAAGGACCCGCGGCAGAAGCAGGAGATGATCGAGCTTCTCGACGGCGCGCTCGGCGATCTTCCGACCGACCACGCGATCGTCTGCCTCACCGGCGACCACGCGACACCCGCGTTCCCGGACGTGATCCACTCCGGCGATCCGGTCCCCTTCGTCGTCGCAGGCCCGGGGGTGCGTGCGGACCGCGTGACCGAGTTCGGAGAGTCGACGTGCGCCGAGGGGATCCTCGGCCACCTGCGCGGGCCGGACATGATGCCCGTGCTCCTGAACGCCGCCGACCGCCCGCTGTTCCTCGGCTCGCGTCCGACGCCGTTCGACGGAGCTGACGGCTATCCGTCGATTCTCGATCCCCTCTGAATAGACTCGAAGCCGTGCACGCCCAGCCCCTGGCGCTCGCTCGGCTGCGGGCGCTCGTCCTCACTCCCGCGCAGATCTATCCGCTCGTGCTCGCGCAGCTCGGCGCGCTGTGGCTCATCGTCGGCACCGGGGCTGCCGTGAGACTCACCGACTCCGGCCTGGGCTGCCGGCATTGGCCGGGCTGTGAAGAGGGGCATCCGCTGCCGGCGAAGAACGCACACGCGTTCGTCGAGTTCGGCAACCGTCTCGTCGGCGGCGTGACGATCGTCGTGACGCTGCTCGCCTGGCTCGCCGTGAGGCGCGTGCCCGGACTGGCACTTTGGGTTCGGCGCATTGCTCTTGCCGTGTTCCTTGGAACACTTGCGCAGGCGCCGATCGGTCTCCTTGCGATCGCGACCGACCTGCGCTGGCCGATCGTCACGGTCCACTTGCTCCTGTCGATCGCATTGCTCGCGGGCGCGACGATTCTCGTCCTCGAGGTCCGCGCGGAGGCCGTCGGCCGCGTCGAATCGCTCGTTCCCCCGGAGTCGCGACGGCTCGCGCTTGCGTTCGTAAGCGCCGGCTTCCTGCTGATCGTGAGCGGAGCCCTCGCAACCGCGTCCGGGCCGCACTCCGGCGGCGGCGCGGCGGACAAGATCGACCGGCTCGGACGGCTGCAGCCGATCGTGTACATCCACGCCGTCGTCGTCGGGATCTTCCTGCTGACCTTCATCTTCAGCCTGGGCTACCTCGCCGCGCGCCGCGATCACGTGCCACGCCTCTTCAAGCTCGGTGTGGCTGTGTTCGTACTGCTGCTCGCTCAGATGGGCCTGGGGGAGCTGCAGTGGCGGACGCACCTCCCATGGGGGCTCGTGCTTGCGCACGTCTTCCTGGCGGCCACGGTCTGGGTGGGCACGGTCGCCCTCGCGACGCTGTTCTTCCGGCCGAACGTAGACTTCGCCGATCGCTAAGGAACTCCGTATCGTCAACCGTCCGAGCCTGCGCGAGCCGGTTCTGATTGCAGCTTTTCGCGGCTGGAACGACGGCGGCCAGGGCGCTTCGCTCGCCGGCGGCTACCTCGCCAAGATCTGGGAGGCGGACCGGTTCGCCGACGTCGAGCCGGAGAACTTCTTCGACTTCCAGGCCACCCGACCGCACGTGTCGCTCGTCGACGGACAGACGCGGCACATCGAGTGGCCGGAGAACGCCTTCTACCACGCGTCGATCCCGGGCCTCGATCGCGACGCCGTCTTGCTGCTCGGGATCGAGCCGAACCTGCGCTGGCAGACCTTCACCGGGATGATCGTCGACCTTGCGCGCGAGCTCGGCGTCGAGATGATGGTCACACTCGGCTCGTTGCTCGCGGACGTCCCCCACACGAGACCGTCTCCGGTGACCGGAGGGGCGACCGATCAGGAATTGATCGAGCGTCTCGGCCTGCAACGTTCGCGGTACGAAGGACCGACAGGCATCGTGGGAGTGCTTCACGACGCCTGCAACAAGGCGAGCATTCCGTCGGTCAGCCTGTGGGCCGCGGTCCCCCACTACGTCTCGCTGGCGCCGAGCCCGCGCGCTGCGCTCGCGCTCTGCCAGCGCCTCGGCGACGTTCTGGGGACGAAGATCGACACGGCCGAGCTCGAAGAGGCCTCGGAGCGCTACAGCGAGCAGGTGAGCGAGGCGGTCTCGTCCGACGAGGAGACCTCGGCGTACGTCGAGGAGCTCGAGCAGCGTGCCGAGCTGCTGGAAGAGGAGGAGCAGGAGATCCCTTCCGGCGAGTCACTCGCTGCCGAGCTCACGCGCTTCCTCCGCGAGCGCGAGCGCGGGAACGGCGGGCCGGAACGTGGCCCGTCGGAACAGCCTTAGCCGAAGGTAAAGGCATAGGCCGCTAAGCCCGGCGTGAAGCCGAGCTCGAGCAGTCCGTCCGCGGGGCGCTTCTGCGTGACGAGCGTGTAGAGCCTGTCCCTGTCGATCCGAACCGTTCGCTGCAGCTTGCCGTTCAGCTTGACCGTCACGAAGCCGCGGCCGGTGAGGACGAGGTGCACCGTGCGGGCTCCGAAGTGCAGGCGCAGACGCGCGTTGTCGCCGGCGATGATCCGCTCTCCTTCGACCTTCCACGTTCCGGCGTACGCGTACGAGTCTTGCGTCAGCGAAGCCGGGAAGCGATACGTGGCCTGCCGATCGGTGCGCAGTGGCGAGCCCGTGTAGTTGCCGATGCGCAGGTAGCCGAGATATGACTCGGGCGTCCTGACTTCCAGTGGCGTGTGGTCGGTGTCGCGTCCGGCCTGCGGCAGCCGGCCGGCCTTGCCCGCCTCGAGCAAGAGGCGGATGTTCCGCTCGGTCTGCGCATAGTCTCCTTCGCCGAAGTGGACGTCACGCACGCGTCCGGCCTGGTCGACCAGATAGAACCGGATAGCTGACGCCGAGGCGCTTGACGGCTGCGCGGACGTTGCCGAGATCATGCTCGAATGCGAACTCGGGCGTGTGCACGCCGAGGATGACCAGGCCCTTCGAGCGGTAGCGCGCATCCCAAGCTTTCAGATACGGGAGCGTGCGCAGGCAATTGATGCACGAGTACGTCCAGAAGTCGACGAGCACCACCTTGCCGCGGAGCTCGGGGAGGCTGAGCGGGCGCGAGTTGATCCACGCCGAGATGTCGTGGACGTCGGGCGCGGCGCCGTAGTCCTTCAGCGCCACCTTTCGGACCAATTGCCCGGTGGAGGCGAAGGCCGGCTTGGTCTTGCCGCTGAGCCGATCGAGCCGGTTTTTCGCCGCCGAGCTGCCCTCGATCGCGTCCTGTACCCACTGCGCGTAGCCGGGCACCTTCGTCTGGAGGTTCTCGGCCCAGCCTTGGTAGATCACGACCGCGGCCGCGGCCATCAGCACACCGCCTACGGTACGAACGGTCTGTGCGTTCTGCCGAAACCGCGCCGCGAGACCTCGGCTGCCACGCGCAATCGCGAGCAACGGCACCGCAGCGCCGGCAGCGTAGGCAATCGCGATCGCGACGATCCAGCCGCCGACGCGATCGGTCGCGGCGTTCGCCGTGAGTGTTGCGAGCACCGGCCCGCCGCACGGGATGAAGACGAGCCCGAGACTCGCCCCTAGGAAGAAGCCTCCGCCCAGGTCACCGGCCCGCCGACGAGTGACGAAGCGGAACGGCCGCTCCACGAGCTCCCCCACCTTCGGCACGATCAGCATCAGCGCAAGCACGAGCAACAGAGCCGCTCCGATCTGGATCTGGTGCTTCGCGCTGATTCCGATCAGGCCCCACAGCCAGGCACCGGCGAGCAGGAAGGCGGTGAACGTCGTGATCAGGCCGGCGGCAATCGCATACGGCCGGCGCTTCGTTCCCCCGCCGGCGCCACCGGCGAGCACGATCGGCAGCACCGGGAGGATGCAAGGGGTGAACGCGGTGATGACGCCCGCCGCGAACGCGATCGGGACGAGGATGAGCATCTCTGGTTAGTCGTTCTTAGGCGGCAGGCGTTTCAGCGGATGCCGGCTTGGCCTTGCGGGCGGGCTTCTTCCTGGCCCGCGGTTTGGGCTTCTTCTCCTCCGCGGACTCGACCTGCTGCTCCTGCCCCTGTGGCGCGGGCGTCTGCGCCTGTCCCTGCTGCTGCTGCTGCTGCTGCGATGCGCTGCTCTTCTTGCGCTTGCGTCGCTTCCGGCGCCGGGAGCGCCCCGACGTCACCTTCGGCTGTGGAAGATTCTCCGCCAGCGCGCCGGCGACTTCCTGCACCGTGCCCAGCCGCTCCCGCGCCGCCTCGATCAGCTGCGTTGCCCGCGGCGTGTACCCCTCGGCTGACGCCAGCAGGGCGGCTCCGACGGCAACCGGCAGCTCGAGCGCCGCGTTGACCAGCTTGGCCGCGTTCTCCTCGTGCCGGTGACCGCGCGAGTTTGCCAACGCGCCGAGCAGTCGCTTCGCTTCCGGGAACTCCGCACTCGCGCGGCGGTCCTGCACCTTGCGCGAGGCGCGCGCGAGGCGCCACGTCCAGCGCTCCAAGATCTGGTCCGGCGCGTCGGCCTTGCTTTCCGCGATCGCGCGCAGGAGGACCCGGACACCGCCCATACGGTCCTTCTCCCACGTCGGCGCCTGCGTGACGAGCGTGACTAGATCATCGAAGTCGGCGCGCTCGACCGTCATCGACACGCGGTCGGAGAGAGCGATGATGCGGAGGCGGCGGTTCGGGTTCTCCGCGGCGCATGTAGCGAGGAATTGCTCGAGGCACGCCTTCGATGCACCGCGTGCCGTCAGCTTCTCGACGAACGCGGCGCGCTCGTCGAAGCGGATCTGGCGTCCGGCGATCGTCGCCCAGTAGCGCTGCTCGTCCTCGTCGAGATACTTCGGGTCGACGCGCTGCCACTCTCGTGTGATCACGGCGAGTCGGCGCCGCACGTCGGGGGTGACCGGAACGAGCCACGGAGCCGGAGTGAGCTTGCGACGCGCCCGTCGTTGGACCCTGCGGCGCGGCGCAGGTGTGACACGCGCGCCCTCGCGGTAGAAATCGGCGTCGAGCAGCGAGTGCAGCGAGATCACGCGCTCGTTGTGTGTTGCCGCCTTCGGGACGAAGTCGACGACGATCCCGGCTTCCTTGCGTGGATGCGTGCGCATGATCCGGCCGATCCGTTGCTGATAGACGCGTCGCGAGGCTGTCGGCGCGAGATGCATGCAGATGGTCGCGCGTGGAGAGTTCCAACCTTCCGCGAGCAGCATCGCGTTGATGAGGACGTTGATCTCGCCGCGTTCGTAGGCGGCCAGAGTCTCCGCGAGTCGCACGGGCGGTGTACGGCCCGAGACGGCCTCCGCCTTGAGGCCCACCGCGCGGAACTCCTTGGCGAGGTTGTAGGCGTGGTCGACGCCGGCGGCGTAGACGATGCCCGGCGTGTTGTCGAAGCGCTCGCGATACAGGGACGCGGCCGCCTGGTTCAGCGCCTGATGATCGAGGGTCTTGGCCAGGACCTCCTGGTCGAAGTCGCCGCCGACGATCGGCACTTGGTTGATCGCGGCAACGGGCGGGACACGCAGGTCGCGCAGCGGTGCGATCAGCCCGCGCCGCGCTGCGTCCTGCAGCGGCAGATCGTCGACCGAAGCAGGGAACACGTCCGACACCTGCTTTGCGATCAGCTGCTCCGTCGCCGTCATGCCGATGTAGAGCGGCTCCGGGAACGAGCGGATCGCTGCGCTCGTCTTCTCGCCCAGGGCGGTGTGAGCCTCGTCGCAGATGACGAGCTGGTACGCCTCGCGCGAGATCGAGTCCTGGTGGCGCGCGAACCACGCGTAGGTCTGGATGGTGAGCGGACTCGTGTCTCGCACCGGTTCCTTGCCGCGCTCGATAGCCGGGGCGAACCGGTCGCTGTAACCCTCGTCGGTGAGATCGCGCTGGAACTGCGAGACGAGCAGGCGGCGGTGTGTGAGGATCAAGACGCCGAGGGTGCGCGCGGCTTCAACGAAACCGCCCGCGGCAATCGTCTTGCCCGACGCGGTCGGGTGGCGGAACCGGTAGCGGCGGACCGCACCCGGGTCCGGGCCCGTGTAGTGCTCGTCCTCCTCGATCTCCTCGTCGAGAACGTCCTCGGTGGAATCTTCCTGTAGCTCCTCCTCGTCGTCGGCTTCAGCCTCGACGATCTCGACAACCGCACCGTTCCCGTTCGGCTCCGCTTCCTTCTCGTGCGACGCGATCAGCTCGGTAAGCATGCCCGCGAGCGCGTCGATCTGGTGGCGGCGCAGCTCGGTTCCGGAAGCGAGGTGCGGCTTCTCCTCGGCGAGCACCCGCTCGAGACCGAGCATGAGGCCGTACTCGACCTTCCAGCCGGATGAGGGCGTGCGACGTCCTCCCTCGATCTCCGCGAGGGCGTCGTCGAGTGCACGCCGGCGGGATGTCCGCGGCGCCAGGACCTTGGTGGGATCCTCGCCCTCACGAATGAACGGCTCGCCCGCCCAGGCTTCGGCTCGGAGGGCGTCGGCCATCAGGCCGTCCGTCGCCTCCGACTCTGTAGTCGGCTGCTCTTTGATCTCCTGCATGGACGCAGCGTCTAAAAGCGCTGCACTTGTAAGAAAAGGCGACCCCGCGAATCTCCCAAGGCGGGCGTCGTATGACCAGTATATCGACTGGGGACCTAGGTGCCGAGACCCCCGAAGACGGCAAACGGGTTCTGCGGCTGCACCTCGTAGACCAGCTCCCCGCCAGGCTCGACTTCACCGTGGATCCTGCGGGCGAGCTCGACGGCCTCCTCGCGGCTCTCGGTGCCGGCGATCACGTACGTGAACGTGCGCGAGACGTCGTAGCCCTCGCTCCGGAGCTGTTCGGCGAGGTCGTGGGCCTCCCGGAGGCTGTCCGCCTCGACCCGCACCTCCCACGGCGCGTAACCCCGTTGCAGGAGCTCCTCCTCCACGTCCGGCTCCTCGGGGTCGTCGTTCCAGCGCTCCTCGTCGCGGAGCCAACGCTCGTTCACGAAGCGGGACGGCGTCAGTCCCAGGTCATCCAGCTCGCTCTCGACGATACGTGCCGCCTGCTCGGCCTGCATGCCGGTAGCCGCGTAGACGAACACCGTGTCGCCGTCCTGCGACACCGCGAGCCGGTGCTCGCGTAGTTCGTCGGCGAGCTCGTCCGCGCCGCTCTGTCGCAACCCGAGCCGGCCGAGCAAGTCCTGCGCACCTCCCTCGTCAGGAAGCTCGATTCGAACCCGCCAGTCGTCGTGCGCCATGCCGGGAGCCTACTTTCGTGCGGCTCTCGTCACAGGAACGTACCCGTGCCTGGCACCGGTACGTTCTGCGGGAGGCGCACGCCCTCCGGCGTTGGCCGCTTCTGAGACGAGGCTGACACCTTCTCGTACCCGTGCCTGGCACCGGTACGGTCCGCTCAGGTAGGGGCCGCAGCCGCCAGGTCGGCAAAGGTATGCCCGAACATGCGCTCCGACATGCCGAGCTGGTCCAGGTGCTTCGTGATCCCGCCGAGGAAGAACGGCCACCCGGCTCCGAGCAGAAGGCCCGTATCGACGTCGGCCGCCTCGGTGACGACGCCTTCCTCGAGCAGGAGGTGGATCTCGTCGGCGACGGCCTCGAGGACGTCCTCGACGATCTGCTCCCGAGTGCGCGGCGCGTCTTCGACGACGACCGGTTCGCCGCCGTCGGCGATCGCCGCCAGCGCAGGCGAGAGGGGGAAGCGCTCCGGGAACGCGTCGTGCATCCGCTCGAGCACGTGATTGGCCACGCGCGGGCCGACCATCTGCAGCAGGACGGAGGGTGCCATCGGCATGCCGAGTGACATGACCGCCTCGTCCACCTCCTCGACCGGTGTGCCGTGCTCGACGGCGTCCATGATCACGCGCGTCATGCGGGTCAGCACGCGATTGACGACGAAGCCCGGCGCGTCGTTGACGAGGATGGGTCGCTTGCGGAGCTTCTCGCCGACGTCCCACACTGTCGCGAGCGCTTCGTCGCCCGTCTCGGCGGCGCGCACGACCTCGAGGAGCGGCATCACCGCGACAGGATTGAAGAAGTGCATGCCGGCGACGCGTTCGGGGCGGCGCAGGTCGGTAGCCATCTCCGTGATGGAAAGAGCCGAGGTGTTCGTCGCGAGCACACAGTCGTCCCGCACCACCTGCTCGAGCTCGGCGAAAACCTGCTTCTTCACCTCGAGCTCCTCGAACACCGCCTCGAGGACAAGATCGCACTTGGCGAAGCCGTCGTAGTCCGTGCTCCCCGAAACGAGTGAACACAGGAAACGCCCTTTGCCTTCGTCGTAGCGGCCCTTCGCGACCTGGCTGGCTATTTCCGCGCGGATGTCGCCAAGCGCCTCCTCGACGATCTGCTGCTTCACGTCGCGGATCACGATCGGCACCTCGAGGCGGCGCAGGAACAGCGTCGCGATCTGTCGCGCCATCAGGCCCGCGCCCACGATGCCGACCTTGCTCACCTTCAGCGGCGGCGCGGTCGGACGAGCGGGATGCTTCTTCGCGCGCAGCTCGACCAGCTGGAATGCGTAGAGCGACGCCTGTGCCTGCGGACCGGGGAGGAGCTCGCCGATTGCTTCTTGCTCTCGCTGGTGGCCCTCCCCGATCGTCCAATGCTGCGCTCCTTCGATCAGATCGAGGGCGGTGTACGGTGCCGGCGCAGCGCCGTGAACTGCGTCGTCCACGGACGTGCGGGCTCGGCGGAAGATCGTCTCAGCGTCGGACCAGTCGGGCTCGGGCCGCTTGAGTGGCTGGTCGGCCAGCTCCCGTGCGAATGCCAGCGACTCGTCGACGAACTCCGCCGGCTCGAGCAGCCGGTCGGCGATGCCGAGCTCCGCGGCCTGGGGGCCCGTCAGCATCCGGTTCTGACGCAGCGGATTCGACACGATCACCTTGATCGCGGTCGAAGGCCCGACGAGACGTGGCAGGAGCTGCGTCCCGCCCCAGGCGGGGAACAGTCCTAGGAAGACTTCCGGGAAGGCGAAGTGGCGGACGCCGGTGGAGATCGTGCGTGCCGTGCAGTGCAGCGCCAGCTCGACACCGCCGCCCAGACACGCGCCGTTGATCGCAGCCACAGTCGGGAACGGCAACGCGCGGACTCGCCCGAACAGCTCGTGTCCTGCCCGCGCGCCTTCGCTCGCGCGCTCGGGCGTGATGTTCGGGAACTCGGTAATGTCCGCGCCCGCGGCAAAGACGAACGGCTTGCCGGTGATCACCGCAGCGCGAAAGTCGCTCCCCTCGAGCTCTCCGAGCAAGCGATCCAATGACTCGAGGGCTTCCTGGCCGAAGAAGGTCGGCTTCGTCCAGTCCTCGCCGTTGTCGATCGTCACGAGCGCGACGTCGCCTGTGCGCGCGAGCTTGAATTCAGTGACCGGCGCCAAGGTTTTCCCACAGCAAGGCAGCGCCCATGCCCATCCCGACGCACAAGGCGGTCAATCCAAAGCGAACACCGGGCCGTTCCTTGAAGCCGTAAGCAAGCTGGGCCATCAGCCGCACGCCGGTGGCAGCGAGCGGATGCCCGCAAGCGATCGCGCCGCCGTACGGATTGAGGCGCGGGTCCTCCGGGTCGACCCCCATGCCGTCGCACCAGGTCAACACTTGCACGGCGAACGGCTCGTTCAGCTCGAAAAGGCCCACGTCGTCGAGCGTCAGACCGGCCTGGTCGAGGACGCGCTTCGTCGCCGGGATCGGGCCGATGCCCATCAGCTCCGGCTCGACACCCGCGAACGCGAAGGCGACGAGTCGCATCTTGGGCTCGAGCCCGAGCTCGGCCGCAGTCTCCTCCGCGGCGAGGAAGGAGGCGGTTGCCCCGTCGGTGAGCCCCGCCGAGTTCCCGGCTGTGACACGGCCCCCGGTGCGGAAGGGCGTACGCAAAGCGGCGAGCGCTTCGAGCGTCGTGTCCGGGCGGAGAAACTCGTCGCTGTCGGCGAGCTTCCAGCCCTCGTCCGTGAAGACGCTCATCGGAACGACCGTCTCCCGCATGACGCCGTTCGTCCAGGCGGCCCCGGCACGTTGCTGTGACTGCACGGCGTAGGCGTCCGCGTCGTCCTTCGTGATCTGCGGGAAGTGGTCGTGCAGGTTCTCGGCGGTCGCGCCCATGGTCACCGCCGACGTGTCGACGAGACGTTCGGATACGAAGCGCGGATTGAAGTCGACGTCCTCGCCCATCGGATGGTGTCCCATGTGCTCGACGCCGCCGGCGAGCACGATGTCGCAAGCCCCGTACGCGATCTCCCCGGCGCCGGCAGTCACCGCCGTCAGCGTGCCCGCGCACATCCGGTCCACGGCAAAGCCGGGAACGGAGTGCGGGATGCCGGCCAGCAGTGCGACGTCCCGTCCGAGCGTCAACCCTTGGTCACCGACCTGCGCGGTGGCCGCGTAGATGACGTCGCCGATCCTCTCCGGCGGGATCTCCGGGTTCCGCCGGAGCAGCTCGCGCACGACCTTGAC
>WNGG01003147.1_pt1 | contig 18639 bp, 19 predicted proteins | sample 5400661 | NCBI WGS metagenome assembly WNGG01 (sample SAMN13153372, study PRJNA577476) | soil metagenome | isolation source: 100 cm soil or saprolite under Garry oak tree replicate 1 | place: USA:California | collected 2016-06-15
ACGATAACCAACATTAAGGACGTGAAACAGCCTGTAGAGAGGGCAGAGATACCTCTCTTTCATTAACAACCCCTGATTATTTACGGTGTTAGGGCCCTGAACCGCTGATAATGCGCTCTTTTGGCGGAAAAAATAAGGAGGTAGACTCATGGACCTGATAAGTCCTGTTGTAAGGAGATGGGTTCAAGAAGCCAAGGAGAACCCAGAGGCATTTTGGGGCAGAGCGGCCGAACAACTGCCATGGCTGCGCAAATGGGATAGCGTCTTCGAGTGGACGCCCCCCACGTTCCGTTGGTTCATTGGCGGCCAGACCAATCTGGCCTACAATGCGCTCGACTATCATGTGAAGCGCGGCTGGGGTGGGCATACGGCGTTGGTCTCTCTCAACGAACGTGGTGAGCAACGCGTGTTCACCTATGCGCAGTTGCATCATGAGGTGGAACGATTGGCAGCGGCACTGCGCGGAATGGGCATTCAAAAGGGCGACCGCATCACGATTTATATGCCCACCTGTCCGGAGGCCATCATGCTGATGCTGGCTGCCGCACGCATTGGGGCGATTCACGTCGTCGTGTTTGCAGGCTTTGGCGCACAGGCCTTGGCCGACCGTGTCCAGGCCAGCGGCTCGCGGCTCGTCTTTGCTACCGATGTGACGTATCGCAAAGGCAAGGACGTACAACTCAAAGGGATCGTAGATGCAGCCCTCGAGATAGGCGGCCAGAGTGTTGAGCACGTGGTCGTGTTGAATCGAACCAGTGAAGGGCTGCCGATGCAGCCAGGACGGGACCTCACCTGGCAGGAGTTTCTCCACTCCGCGCAAGGACACAAAGGAGACTATGTGCCGATGGAGTCCAATGAACCAGCGTTTATCCTGGCGACCTCAGGCACAACGGCCAAACCGAAATTGGCTATCCATACCCATGGCGGCTACCAAGTGCATATCCACAGCATGGGACAGTGGGTATTCGGCTTGAAACCGACGGATGTATGGTGGTCCACCTCCGACATTGGGTGGATCGTTGGGCATAGCTACATCGTCTATGCCCCGCTCATTGTAGGAGCCACGACCCTGGCCTACGAAGGAGCGCTAGATTATCCCAGTCCCGAAACGTTCTGGCGGTTGGTGGAGGAATTTGGCGTGACCGGCGTATTCACCTCGCCAACCGCCGCTCGCCTGTTGATGAAGTATGGCGAGGAACCGCCACGTGCATTTGATCATTCCTCACTTGAACGAGTGGTCTGTGCAGGCGAGGTGTTGAATGCGCCCGCGTGGGAATGGCTGCAAAAAACCGTGTTCCATGACCGTGTGCCGGTGCTGGACCACATGTGGCAGACCGAAACCGGCGGTCCGGTGTTTGGCAATCCGTACGGATTGGGCATGTTGCCGATCAAACCCGGATCGGCCACCATTCCACTCCCCGGCATCGAAGCACAGGTAGTGTCACCATCGGATGGGACGCCAGTTGGACCGAACGAAAAAGGCATCATGGTCATGACACGACCCTTCCCCGGATTAACGCCTGCACTATGGGGCGAACCCGAGCGCTACGGGCGCGACTATTGGCAGATCCTGCCGGGAGTGTATTACACGGGCGACTCGGCATCGCTAGATGACGATGGTTATGTGTGGTTCGCGGGTCGCGCCGACGAGATTATCAAGATTGCTGGGCATCGCATCGGCACCATCGAGGTCGAGACCGCCTTCTTGAAGCATCACGCCGTCACTGAAACAGGCGTGATTGGCCGTCCCGATGAACTGCGCGGCGAGGTAATTACCGCCTTTGTCGTACTCAAACAGGGGTATGAGCCCTCGGAGCAATTGCACAAGGAACTCATCGCCACGGTACGCAATGAACTGGGCCCCATCGCTGTCATTGGCGAGATCAATTTTGTGAGTACACTGCCCAAGACGCGTAGTGGCAAGATCATGCGTCGTGTGCTGCGTTCAGTGACCCTCGAGCGTGAGCCGGGTGACGTTTCGACTATCGAGGACGAAGCCTCCGTCGAAGAGGCACGGCATGCCTGGCACCAGTTGAAGGCGGAAATAGGAGGAGCCGATTGACATCTTCCTTGTCAGAAGGCAAGTACCCAAATCAGTGAGCGTGCTTGTGGATACCCATAAGCACGCATTTCCACCAGATGAAAGGACTACCTCATACCTCTTACGGCAAAATCAAATGTAAATCCCCGAACTCATGCCAGAGATACCTTTCTTTAAGCGCTTCTCGGTACGTGATTTCCAGGTGTGTGCGTCCAGTCAGAGTCTCCAACATTGCCAGATGCGTTGAGAGCGGTTCATGCAGACCGGTCAATAGCCCATTGATAGAGCGAATACCACGTTGCGGCGTAATAAGTATGTCTGTCCAGCCCTCACCAGCATGCATTACCCCACTTGTATCTGTTACTGTTTCCAACGCTCGCACGACGGTTGTACCAACGGCAATGACGCGCTGGTGTGCTTGATGGGCTGCGTTGATTATACGTGCTGTTGGCTCAGGCACACGATAATACTCCTCATACGGCGGCTCATCATGTTCTGTGCTGGCAACTCCGGTGTGCAGGAGGAGCGGAACTATCTGAACACCCCTGGCAATCAGACGAGTCAGCAGTTCAGGTGTGAAGGCACGCCCGGCAGAGGGCATTTCGGCACTGCCTTTTTCCGTGGCATAGACTGTTTGATAGTAGCTGAGCGGCCACCCTTCTTTGACATAGCTATAACGAATGGGGAAGCCATACCGGTCAAGGTAGGGATGGAGCGGAGCAGGCAGATCAAGGCTAGCAACCCAGAGACGGCGCCAAGCGTGGCCTGGTGCGTAGGGTGTATGCAAAGTTACGCTGGCACCGCCAGGCAGTTCAAAGGACTCTCCTGGCTGGATACCATAGAATGGCCTGGTCGTTTTCTCCCGGTTGTCCTGATAGGCACGCATTTCTACTACCCACAGATTCGTGGGCAGATGAGTTGAGAGATGGAGTTCAAGTTGCGTCCCATCGCTCCGCTGGGCTGGCAGTGCGGCGTTCAGTGTCCCGCTGGTATTAATCACCAACACATCGCCCGGCTTTAGAAAGTCTGCGATTTGGCGAAAACGTGTATGTACAACCTGGTCATTTGAGATGTATGAGACCATCAGGCGCACCTCATCGCGTGCCAGGCCGCGTGCCTCTGGCGGTTCTCTGGCCTCTAATGCAGATGACAGTGTAAAGTTAAGCAGAGGGAGTCCTGGAAGTCCCTCGTTATATTCCGTGGATAAGAGCATTGATACCCTATTCATTGTTCGCGCATCCTAGTATTTTCACATAAACATGTTTTGTTGGCTTTCATTATACCGTAAGCTGCGCTAAAACACATTGGACGAGCGAACAGTTTAGGGACTGTACGAAAGAACAGCGAAAAGCAGTGATCTGATTTCTGCTCACCTCTTTCCTAATGGTATCTACAGGATTCGAACTCCTCCTCGGCAAAGCGTCCCAAACTATCCCCATCGTTTCCTAGGGGAATGTCTTAAACAGGTCGCTCAAATCTGTGGCATGAGCCGCATCGCCTAAAAGCGGGGTCACCCCGAAGATCTCCTCGAGTGTGCGCAGTGTCGAGCTATGCGTATAGTGAAGCGTGTTCGAATAGCCGCCACCCTTCGCGTCCGCAGAAAGCATGATCATCCCGATTGGACCGTCCCCACCCTCACCCTCATCCCAGATGATGAAGACAATTCCTCCGTTCTGATATGCCTCCGAGTTGAGGATCATAGGGAGATTGTGGGCAATCCAGGTATCGCCTTGCTTCACAGGATCGTTGAGAGGCCCACATGTGTCATGCATATCATCGCACAAGTTCGGCGTGATGAAGTTGTAGCGTGCCACGGTCTTCTTCTCTAAGTCTCTGCTCAGTTCGCTATAGGGCCGTACATGCGCAATGCAGAAGGCTGAATGTGGATCGTGGGTGTTGGTGACATCGTCGAAGAAGACCATCGGGTTGTGCTTAGTGGCATACGAGCCAGCACTCGTGAGGGGGCAATCGTTGCCACTTATGCCTTCTTGATACGACTTCCACGCTATGTGGGTATTGTTGAGCAGCGTGACCAGATGGAGCTTGGTGCCCTGGTGATTGACAGCCGGATCGTTGTCATCAGAGATGCCAAAATTGGTCCCTGCCTCCAGCCACAGATAGTTCGGTTCGCTTGGGTGATTGCCTGGCGGATTGGAGTACTGCTCGGCGTGTGATGCCATCGGCAGGAGCGTCTTGTTGATGTAGGGCGCCGAAGGGCTGCCCTTGATCTCCGACCAGTTGTGATTCTCCATCACAATCAGAAAGACAGTCTTGATGGGATTGTCTGGCACTCCAGCAGGAACAGTGGTCTGGACGGGAACCGTCACTGCGGTGTTCGTCTGAGGGGTAGCAGCTGCGGTATGGTTGAGCGAACCGGAGTTCGTGAGAGCAGGATTGCCACACCCTCCTCCAACAACCAGGATGACCACCGCAACCACCATGTGCATCCCTTGAATGAGACGACGCGACATCTTTTCCTCGCTTGCTGGATATAGGGTGCCTCTCTTAGACCAATTTCTTCACACTTTTATGCGCCTACAAGATTACTACGATTTAGACGATCAGATGAGAGAAAAGGTTCCGAGTGTTTTTGTCGATGAGTCTTCATCTTCCTTTCCGATCTCTCTTGTGACTCACATCTCAGCGGGCATACAATGTGGAGTAAATAGTCAGGGTGAGAGACATGAGCCATGAAGGAGGAAGAAACGATGGTATCTGTGTATACTTTTGGTGACTCGATGCTCGACTGTGGTCACTATAATGCCTTCGGCGTCAACCCCGGCCAGTTGCTCATGCACAACGATGATCGCCTCTTCCCGGAGTTTCGGGGTCAGGATCTCTCTTCGCTTGTTGGCCCAGGGTCTCTCATGCACAGAGCACAAGATGGGGCAACCGTGAGCAGCCTGCCAGCGCAAGCGCGTGGACTTTCCGTGGAGGGTGAGACCATTGCCCTGCTCACCATCGGAGGCAACGACCTGCTGAGCAGACCGGATATGGGCCAAGGACCCCAGATGCAGCGCTTTGCCAAGGCCCTCGACTCCTTCCTCCAATCGCTACCGATCCGCCCGATCTTCCTGGGCAACGTCTACGACCCGACGTTTGGCGACGATCACCTCAACTTCCTGGATATCGAGCCATCTCTTGTCCGGCAGAGACATCATCTGATGAATGCTGTGATTGCACAGCTCGCTCAACGCTATGGAGCATTGGTGGATCTGCATGCCCATTTCCTGACCGGGAACCCATCCTGGTTCACGCAGATCATCGAACCGAGCTTGCGTGGTGCCTCGGAGATTCGTCGCTGTTTCTTGCGCCAGGTGCTTGCCCATAGGCATCAGTAAGCCATGCCGTTGTGTTCCTTAAGAGCCTAGTACATTGAGGCAGAGAAACATCCATGATAGAAACGCTTGAGAACCGAAGCGGACTCCCACGGCTGCTATCAAGACAGGGGCAAGAGAACCTACCCCCATAGGCGTGAACTTAAGCACTGCTGTCATCCTGAGCGAAGCGAAGGATCTGCGCTCGACCCAGCGAGAGATCCTTCGCTTCGCTCAGGATGACAGGCTTAAGTTCACGCCTATGAGGGCAAGAGAACCTACCCCTTCCTGTCGGCAAGGATGCTTTAGCGGCAGCAGCAAAACAGAGTAGTAGCAGGCCGCTGATAATAAAGTTCGCAATCTGAGTCCAGCCGTAACTGCTGAGGCTCAATGAACTTCCGGCCATTGTCCACGCATTGTAGCCGGGAGGGTGGCGCCTTCGACGATCATCACCAGCATGCGTGCAGAGTGGGCCAACGATACCACTTGTCAGTAGCAATCTGTTTACAGTCACATTGTTCTTGCTCAACACAACAGCATACTCCTTTCTTTTGAGTATATAAGCGTAGCTTTGTGAAGGTACCGAAGACGACAACATGGGCAGGGATAGGGCTAATGGGCTCGCGTCTGTTGAGGAGTATCCGGAGCGCATAAAAGCTTTATGGCGATCACGGATGCGGCCATCCAGCCAACTAACGTTGCGAGCCGCAAGAAGCGCGCCATAAGCACCGCATTATTAATACCACCAAAAAAGAACAGCAGTATAAGCACGACGCTCGCCATACAATAGAAAGCCCACCAGCGCTCCTTCCGTGCGAGGAATAACCGGACAAATACCGTTAAAGCTGCTGCCAGTACAACGAAGATGAAGAGGCCACCGAGGGCATGGATAACGCCGTGCCAGGAGGGGCCAGTCGATGCAATAGCACCCGGCGGAAACCCATTGGCGGGGTCGGTTCTAAAAACACCGACCGAAATAAGACCGAGCCCATACGCTCCAATCAAGAGCGGCCCCCATGTTCCGGCCCTGCCGGGGTGCAACTTTCTCCAGAGGCCACCAGCATAGAGGAGGTTAAGCACTCCAGCCAGCACAAAGTTCACAATCTGAACCCACCCCCACTCACCAAGTGATAGGAGGCTAAGCGGCTGGAGCCGCGGGTTGAAAGCAGGGCGAGTATAGTCCTGAATGAGCACGGTAAGGATAAATAATGGACCGGCGATGGCTCCGCAGAGCAGCAATATCCTCGTTAGCGACAGTGTCTTTGTTTGCTTACTTCCTCCTCCTAGAGGATCAGTGCTTTGTGGCTGGTTGGATTGATGGGAGAGATCCATGATGCGCATCCTTTCTTTCGATCAATCTCGCCTGAGAGGTCATCCCTCAGCGGGACGCAAGCAGATGCTGGACCAGGAGCTGCGTCAGCCACGTTTCATAGCGTTCGGGCTCCCAGCTTTGTTCCACGACCAGCATCCGATAGAGATCATAGCTGGTCAGCGCCCACAGCACGTCAGTCGCTTCCTCAAACGACAGGCCAGGATGGAGCGTCCCCTGTTCGCGCAAGGAGACAATCAGTCGGGCCTGGTTTTGACGACGTCTCGCCTCGATCTGCTGCGCCAGATCCGCCAGTTCGGGTGCCACTGCACCGGCCGTCCGCAACAATTCCAGCGAGCTTCCCAGCAGCTCGTAAGCCTGGCGGGTGATCTGAGCCACGAGCGAGACCTGCCGTGACGGGTCCTCTGTCGCACGCAGTTCTTCGATGAGAAGCTTGACGGGCGTGCTGAACGCATCAGGGTTGATCACCGCAGCCAGCAGCGCACGCTTGGAGCCAAACACGGCGGCAATCGTTTTGGGCGAGACTTCAGCCATCTCGGCGATGGCTTCCAGCGTTGTCGCGGTATAGCCATGGCTCTCGAACAGTTCACGAGCTACCGCCAGGATGTGTCGGCGTGTCTCCTCAGCCTGACGTTGGCGCACGCGTGAGTGATAGGGGCGTTTTTCCTCGTTGGACTGAGATGCTTGTTCCATAAAAGAAGTATATACTATTCGATAGGGTAAATGCTAGTCAATAGACGTTCACCTGGAGAACTTCTCACTGGAAGAGTTCTTCTTGCCTCTCTGGGGGAGGAAAGTCAGTTCATCGTTGCGCGTGGAAACCATGCACAAAGGGAAGCGTGGTGCCTCAGCGAAAATGACGCGAAGCAACGCCAGATACTCAGGCTGACTCATCAGCGACAAAATCTCCCGAGCGAAGGTCGTGAGCACCTGTTGGAGTGAGGGCAGAACAGTCACTGTCAAGGAGAAGGGCACGTCTGTTGACTTGTGTACCTGATGGAGGGTGCTCAATGCAAGAGCGAGGTGAGTCGATGAAAGAGACATCGAAGCAAAACCAAGAGCCTCGGCTCTATCTTAGAACGGTCTTCATGACTTCTTCAACTCGCACCATTAGTTATGAGAATCATCTCCGTTCAAGATATCATCTATGGTGACCGGGCTGATACTGCCTTTAAAGTACACGAAGGAGATCAGCATGTGCTATACTTTGAGCAGGAGAGAGACGACATCATCGATCTGAGGAGCAGCGGACCTTCTGAAGGAGTGAGATTATGACCGAAATCTGCTGCGAGAAGCCAGGCTGTTCTATGCCTTGCACCATTTGTCCGGCTTGTGAGCAGTGCTTCTGCTGGCAGCATCGGCGCAGTTCTTCCTGCGAGGTCTGCCAAAAGCTCATATCTCACTCATCCTTCGAGTATCGGCTTGGTCGCTTCTTGAGCATTGGTCTGAGCATCCTGCTCTGTGGGATTCTCTTCCTCTTCTTGCCCCGCGACGCTGACGGGATAATCATTCAACTGGCCGTCGCACTCTTGGTCGTGGGTTCACTACTCATGTGGCTCGGCTTGCTCGCCCATGTTTGACGCTCCGAGGATAGCCTCAGCCCGAACAGAGTTCCAGAGCCTGTATATGCCCTGTCAGATCAGATGGACAGGCCATACCTGTCTCGCATCTCCGCCAGTTTATTTACTCTCCATCTTTCCACAACTTTCGGGATGGCATCCCAGACAAGCATCGAAGGAGTTTCGTAATGAATGAGCAACTGGAGCGCAACAAGCAAACAGTGACACAGTTCTACGATCTGATGTTCAACCAGTGTCAGCCCGCCGAAGCAATCGAGCGATACACAGGAGAGGTCTATATCCAGCATAATCCCGCCGTTGCTGATGGCAAGGAGGCCTTCATCGCGTACTTCACGAGGATGGCAAAGGACTATCCAGGCAAGCGTGTCCACTTCAAGCGGGTGATTGCCGAAGGAAACTACGTGGTCTTGCACTGTTATCAGCAGTGGCCAGGGGATACCGATTGGGCAGGCATTGATATTTTTCGCCTCGATGACAACGGGAAAGTCGTCGAACATTGGGATGTCCTCCAACCCATCCCTGAGCAATCGGCCAACGACAATACCATGTTCTAGTCAAGGCTTCAGTATCTTTCTGTTCGTGCAACCTGATCTCATGATTCGTGTCTGGCCGTGGAAGCTGACGCCGCTGACTGCAAGGGTCATGGGTGGCTTGTTTGCTCTCACGGGCGTGGGTGAATTCTGCATCGCCCTTGACGCACGGTGGAGTGCGCTGCGTATCGCACTGCAAAGCCAGATGATCGGAGTTGCGGCTATTGTTGTCGCCATCTTTTTCTCCTGGAGTAACTTTGATCAAGCCAATCTCTTTACATGGGGCTTTGTAGGGGGAATGCTCTTCCTGTTGATCGCCAGTCCCATTCTCTACCTTTGGATGGAGGTGCGACGCCGCAGCGGATCACCAGCACCGCTGCCACCACCACGAAGAGGTATCCCGCATTGATCCCTCTTGTAACTCACATCTCACCAAGCATACAATTAGGCATTGCCTTTGAAATCGTGGGATTGGTCGGTCTCTTCGCCATTCCCGTCCTCACGCTCGTCGTACTCGGTCTTCAGTCCCTCTGGGTCTTGGCTGCCGCCATCACGTTGCTGGTCCGCCCAGGGGTGGCCTCTGATGCAACAGGAGGGACTAACCTAAGCTCCTGATCACATAGGTATGAGCGCACGTTGTATAAGGAATTGCCGTTACGCTTTTATCTGAAAGGGAAGCGCTCTATTTCACACGCATAGGGGGAGAGCCATCTCGTCTTCGCATTCGTGAGCATTACCGCCCCAGGCTATTTGACCACACACGTGGAAGATGCGATTTTCTTCCCGAAGGGCTTGCAGTTCTTCTTCTTTCGTCATGGGTCTACTTTACTTGATTTCCCCTCCTTTGGCAAGTTGGTAGGAGACCTGAGTAGTTACCGATGGAAAAGGTTAGGAAATGGCAAAGTCAAAGTGCTTCGGATTGAGCGGATGCACCACTAAGGATTAGTCCAAAGAATAGCCAACGATATGATGCTTCTACAAAAGGTGCGGTACCTCCACCTGAAGCAGCGGAGGGAATGAATGTAGAGGTGAACAAACCACCGAAGAGGAGTGAGACATAGAAACCGAGATATGCCAGAGTAAGCGCCTTGCTCATGTCCGTTGTTGCTGCATTAAAGCGCTTGAAAGCTATCCTTCCAATTGCTACGATGAGCCAGAGTAAGCAGAGTAAGCCTTGTACACCCATCTCGGCTAAGACCTGGAGGTACTGGTTGTGAGCAATTCCTACGACATCAGTACCATAGGAGAGATCGAAGAACTGGTAATTGCCCGCACCCACACCAAAGTAAGGACTGCGTTGCCAGATAGCAATGGCATCGAGCCAGATTTTGAAGCGGTCTGCTCCATACACCTTGGAAGGATCGAAGAAATCACTTACTCCTGGAATCAATAGGAGAAGAAGGGGCACAAACAGTAAAAGCAACACGAACCATTTCTTAATACGTAACCCCACCATAAGCAATACCGATAGAAAGAGTGCGATCCATGACTCACGCCCGAATGTCATAATCACTGCAATGAAGAATACAAGGGTGAGCAGGCCCCATCTTAGACGAGAAGTACCTGAGCGTGCGTAGAGGGCTTGACCTAAAGCGAGGCAAGCGAAGAGGAGAATTAATGAGCCAAGAGCGCTCGAGACAGACCCGAAGACCTGTGGCCGCCTGTTACCAAGAATTACACTGTTGGAGTAAAGACCTAATGGTCCGGCAAATATTGTCCCCAAAGCATACATCAGGCCAACAACTATGTAAGCTCCGAGAACAAGTTTAAGATCCTGTATCCTACGAACCATACCAGGAACAATTAAGAGAAACAGGGGTAAGCCGATCAGTAACACCATTTCGGAAAGATTGACAAGCGTAATCGAGACATTAGAGTGCACAAATGAGTACGACACCGTTGGATCTGGAAATAGACGCGAGTAGATGATAGAAATAAGCCCAACAGCAATTAATGCAAGAAGCGGAACCATCAGACCAAATTCCAGTTGTACCTGCCTTGATTTACGCTCAGACAGTACAGTTTTCAAAATCCAGATGCTCATAACTAGCACAAAAAGCAAGTTACCGATGTAAAGCCGAGAAAGGATACCTGTAGTGCTGAGGGAAAGAACAACGCTTGGGCCTGCCAGCAGAATGTAGAACGGAAGGGCCAATTGGGATTGCACAAAAAAAACCGCGACCAGGTTAATCACAAGAGCACCGAGAACCCCAACAAGGGGAAATATTGGCATGAGAAATGCCAAACCTATGTTCAGGACAAGGTAGATGATTAATATTGAACTCATTGCCGCCGGTGGAAGCGATAATGGGTGGGTAGATAAGAAAGAAAACTTTTGCTGTTTCATGGGATCATCCTCGCCGATATGTTGCTGCTCTAGCACTTTTTGATTTATTGGGCAAATTCTGGTCCAGTTCGATTTAACACAATGATAGGAGACACGCCCATGTTCGAGAGCCATGTCTCAGCTTGCAGAACTACTGGGCTCTGGCTGCTATGTGCATCTATCACGAGCAGCACCACATCAGCTAGCATTGCAAGGTTTGTAGCGCCCGGATCACTAAGGAGAGAAGGTCCATCGAAGATAATGATATCCCCTCTTTTAGTAAGAGACTCCGTGAAGGGGCGCAATCCATCAACTCGCAGCGATCCTTCCAGTGACTCTGGCGAACCTTCCTGAGAAGCTTTTCCGATGGGCAGCACACTCAGTTTCGTGATCGAGGTATTCAGTAATGGAGAGGCATGCATACCAACGGCTGCCATAGAACGAATGGAATCCAATGTACCAACAGTATTAGGAAGTTGGAACCAGGTATGTAGGACTGGGCGTTGGGGATAGGCATCAACCAGTATAGTATGTAGTCCATCTTGTGCTGCACTAAGGGCGAGACCAGTTGCGAGAGTACTCTTGCCTTCCTGTCCCTTGGGGCTGGTAATGAGGATCAATTGTAATCGTTTCTCATGCTCCTGGGCTTGGTAGCGTAAGCGCAGCAACAAGGGTAAGGCCCATGAGGTAGCCTGCTCTAGCACTTGCATGCGCTTCTTGTTCAAATCCGTGAGTGCCGGAACGACAATTGTAGCAGGAGGCAGAACTAGCTCTCGTTTCTTACCACTGAGTGGCAAGGCAGTAGAGAAGCGGCTGGCGAGCAGCGCTCCCCCCAATCCCATAATCAGCCCGATAAGCGGTGATAGAGCTAAGCGTTGAGCTTTTGTTGGTCCTACGCCAGGAATAGTCGTAATCTGTGGGGTGGTACTGCCCAAACTGAGAATATCACTATGGGTAAAATCCTGCTGTAGAAGTAGCCTCTGCATCGTATAAAGCGTATTTACCCACTTTAAGCGCACCTGGTAACTTTTATTGAGTTGATGGTATTGAAAGAAGGAGGTATTGTGGGTCGCTACCAGATTCTCAAGCTCCGCCGTCGCATTAGCTAGATCGATGTTGGCACTGTTCAATTCATTAGTCAGTATGGTATTGAGCCCATCGACCACCACAGAACGTTGAGTGTGTATCCTCTGGAGCAATGCTTGATAGATGCTTGTCACAAGCGTGGTGGCATCCTGTTGCGTACCTCCTAGAGCGCTCAAAAGTATCTCATTAGTGCGAACTACAGGGACTGCGGTTACTACTGTTTGCAAAGTAAGCAGTTGCAGGGTACGGAATTTTGGCGTACGGTGGAGTGTGGAAAGTGCCAAGTCTAATGTACTGGGACTTAAGAAGAGTCCTGAGAAGAATGTCGCAGTAGATTTTATATTCGCGGCATTATTAATCCCAGAAGGCAGTTGCACTTGAACTTGTAACGTTGCTTGATAGCTCTCCAGAGAAGGGGTATCAGGGATGAAGACGGAAGCAGCGGAGATCAATGTCATCGAAAGTATGATATACCAGCACCAGTGTAGCAGAAATCTACCATACAAGGCGAGACGTGATTGTTGCTTTGTCTGCTTGTTATTGGCTTGTTTAGCATAAAGGCGTGTTTTCATCATTTCATCTAACATTAGCAGATTCGCTCCAGGTTCTTCAGAGATCTTTAATACATTGGTAGATACAGATGCACCGAACAATATGGTACTAGTTTGCTACGCGTAAAACCCCTGCGGATGCGGTTAAGAGTAGGTTAAAAGTGCTAATTTTCTCTTGAGATTTCTTTACCAGCTTTTCAGTAACTATCCCCTTAAGGAGTGCATACAGGCAGAATTGGCAACCATTTCTTAACTCAATCATCACCATATTGCTATATCCAAATCTATCAATAACTGCTAGTGTGTAGATAGCATCCTTCTTCCGTTTCTCTTAGATCTTGCGCTAGATAAGGAGCCATTGTAAGTATGCAATCTTTACGTGTTGGGTTCGACCTCACTGCAATCTGGCGTCGTCCTACAGGGATTTTTCGTTATGCAGCAGAAGTCGCTAAACATCTGCTTTTACTTCAAGAGACTGAACCTCATATACGCTATGTCTTCTTCTTCGCACGCGAAATACATCCAGATTTTGTTCCTTTTCAAGACTCATTTGATGCGGTTATCTGCCCATCCACTAATGAGCTCTTCATCAAACAGTTTTGGTTCCCGCTTGTTCTACCGCGCCTGCACCTGGATGTCATTCACTATCCTTCGTTTCCTCCACCCTATTTTCAACTTCCAGGACCTCGTACGGTGATGACCCTACATGATGCGGGACCATGGCGTTATGCAAGTGCCTTGACACTGCACGGGCGGCTATACTTCTGCACATTGCTCTCGCGCGGTACACGTACTTGTTCACGCATTATTACCGTTTCAAAACATGCAAAGGGAGAGATTGGGTATTTTCTAGGGGAACATCACCTCTCTAAAGTTTTTGTCATTCCTGAAGCGGCACGAGCCGAATTTGCTCTTCCTTGCAGCGAAGATTTCAAGCGGGAGGTGCGAACCCGCTTTGAGTTACCTGATCGCTATCTGTTGGCTGTCTCCACTGTGGAGCCACGTAAAAACCTGATAACGTTGCTGGATGCCTACGTGCTACTGAGAAAAGAGCTTGGTGCCTCATGTCCTCAGTTAGTTATTGTGGGGCGCAAAGGCTGGAACAATGAGGATATCCTCAAGTACATGACGGACCTTGAGGGCGCAGTACAATTTCCGGGTCATATCTCAGATGAAGAGTTGATCGCCCTCTATCAAATGGCGACCTGCCTGATTTTTCCATCTCTCTACGAAGGCTTTGGTCTGCCTGTACTTGAAGCCATGACGGCGGGCTGTCCTGTGATTACCTCTACAACTTCCTCACTTCCCGAGGTTGCGGGAGATGCAGCGCTGCTGGTAGACCCACTCAATGCAGAAGAGATTGCAAGAGCAATGCGAGAGATTTGGCAAGATGAAGATCTACGGACACACATGATAGACCAGGGGCGTATGAGAGCATCACACTTCTCGTGGGAAGAGACAGCTAGAATGACCAGAGAGGTATATATTCTAGCTGCTAGCCCAATTTCTTCATTACGAGAGGAGTATACAATGTGAATCCAATTTCAACTCCTGGCATGTAGCATAAGCTGTCTTCAATGTTTTAAGACGCTCTCTGCGTTTCTTGACGAGCAAGAGCGTCTGTGCTGCCTGCTTACTAAGCAGATGAGTAGTGGCGCGATCGAGTGGCGATGCATCGATAATGATAACATCGAACATTTTTTGCAATTGGGGTAACATATCAACCAAGTGTATACACGCCCGGTAAGGCAGCTTGTCCAGTTCAGCAGCAGGAAGCAAAAAAAGATGAGATTGAGTGGATTTTATGATGAACGAGATAGGAAATCCATTGTTTGTGACCTTGTCATCATATAAACCATCCAGTTTCATTTGTTGATGCAGATGTGGGTGGTCAAAATCAGCATCGATAAGCAGAGTTCGCTGTCCATTACGTGCCAGCAATCGTGCCAGCACTATGGCGAAACTTCTTTTTTTTCGTGGACTGGTCAGAAGCACCGTATATCCCCCTTTTCTGATCGCCGGTGCTCCTATTGAAGCAGATAATAAACGCAAGGCCTCAATGCGTTTACGTAAGAGAGGGGACAGATGCTTTTGTTCAAAATTGAACTTGTGTGGTACTTCGGCTGAGACAGAGAAACCAATAATGTGGTTGAGTTCCCCCGTATGTCGCACAAAGGGAGTAAAGTATTCCATTATTATAATCAAGACGATGGCTGCTAAGAGACCGCTGCCTATTGCAATAAGCTCAATAGCCCAGCCAGGTAAGGAAGCAGCCATAAGGGCACCTGATGGACTAGCTGGTTGCAAAATCATATACGCTTTCGCAAAGAGAGGTCGTGCCTGCTCAATGGCCTGTAATGCTTGTTGATAGCTGTATAAGCTGCTCTCATCTTGATCCAGGTAGTAGAGGTCTGTAGCAATAGTTCGTTGAACTGCTGGGCTTATAGTTGCTGTAGATCCTTGACGTGCCGGAGACGGCAACAACGATGAGATTGCTAAACTGCGATTAGTAATATCGCTTTTCAGCGCCGTTGTGTCATTCTGCAACTTTTTTTCATAATAATCGAGCTGGCTATTCAACTCAGCGGTCTGCGTCACCACGAATTGTTGCGCTAGAAAATTAGCGATATCTGCCGCACTCGTGGAAGAGATATCTGTAACGCTGATCAGCAAAAGCCGATTAGAGCTGTCAGCAGTGACAACAATATCCTTTTGTAGTTGTGACGGAGCAAGACGCGGATAGTGCTTGTTGATGATGCTGAGGATACGCGGAGAAACAACTTTAGATTGGTATGTTCGCGGTGTGGCGATCTGCACCACGTTGTTTGGCACTGCTATAGTGGCTAACAGTGTATCATTGATCAAAACAGACGTTGAAACGGTGTATTGCTTTGTCGTATTGACAGCTATGCTATTCCCAACCACAAAAGATAGAACAAGTACCAGGACAAGTAGCCACCATTTGCGGGCAATGCCCTCTAGATAGGCTTTCATTTCCATGATTATCACCCTTTATTCAGCAGGCACAGACGCCGTTTGTTCAGCAATCGACTCGATTGGATGGGGTTGAGCGTTGACATCGTGATTGGCAGCGTCGAACACTTCCGCATAGAGCGCAAACAATTGCGCAGCCACCCTGGCCTGGCCAAAGCGGGTTACCGCTTGTTGCCGCCCTTCTTGTCCCATGCGCTGACGGAGCATAGAATCAGTGAGAAGCGAGAGAAGTGCATCCGTATATTTTGATATATCACGTACATCCAATACGTAACCTGTAACTCCATTGTCAATGATACAGGGAATACCAGTCCCATTATGCGCTACCACTGGGATGCCGGCTGTCATTGCCTCCAAAAGTACCATACCAAAGCTTTCGACAAACGAAGGATGAGTCAAGATAGTTGCTGAACGATAGGCATCTTGAATGAATTCGGGTGTGTTATCTTGTAAAATCTGTATGTGATCAATAACTCCGAGTTCTGCTGCAATCTGTAGCAGCCGTTGACGAAACTCAGGCTCTGCTGGCTGCGAAGGTCCGACGATGAGCAGCTTTGCTTCAGGGAAACGAGCAATGATGGAAGGAAGACAGCGCACCGTGTATTCCCAGCCTTTGCGCTCGATAAGTTGCCCTACGCCTAAGATGAGAGGCTTACCAGTTACCCCGGCTTCCCGAAGAAGCTTCCCTGTCTCTTCATCACCCATGCTCGTGGCAAGAATGTCCGGACGAGACACATGGGGTATAACTCGCAGGTGCTCAGTTTTCACTCCGAGTGCTTGCAATTGTTGATAGGTGTAGTTTGTGAACACGATTACGCGATCGCTCAAGTTGAAGAAGAAACGCCCGAAGGTCTTGTCATAGAGTTCGCGCAAGGGACGGCGGTATGGGTAGACATGAAAGTGAGGCGTGAAGATCACTTTGCGTCCGCGTAATCGAGCAGTGAGGATACTCAGTTCGCTGCGCCCTTCACCATAGCCGTGACAGTGAATGATATCAGCATCGGTGGTAAGCAGAGCATGAATAAAAGGCCATGAAAAGGGCTTACCCTTACGCCCTCCGGCAGGGCAACGTCGAACACGAATACCATCAATTATCTCTTCGGCAGATTGCTTACTATCCACCTGAAAGGTTAGTACTTCGGCCTCCCAACCTCGTCTTACAGCCTCTTGCAATGGCCAATAGAAATAATACATATCGAAGGGCTGCATCACCGTATCAGGAAAGTTCCACACAACTTGAAGTAATTTCATAAAAGTCCTTTCTGGATACCCGCATGCCTTGAGGCTGCGGGAGGAAAGAAAGGCACGCACATGCGTGCGAACCCCTTGCGGGGAGCCGTTTTGAATGGGAACGGCCAAACCCCACCGCTTTCGCGGGACGCAGTCTGGGGGACTGTGTGGTGCGCCTCGCTCGGTTATCCGAAGGTTTAACGTACAACACACTGGCTTAACCCCATTACGCACTGTTTGATGCTGCACCGTAGAGGTCAGAGCTGGCGCTACGCACCCTGACGTACCTATTTCTTCGGTAACGTTTCCTCCTCCGTCGGAGAAGGGAGCTGGTCAGGTAGCGGCTTGCAACAGCCTCCGCTAGAGCGCGGACCAGTTTACAAGCCCGTCCCGTTCAACGGGACAGGGTTCCTGACTTGCTCGGTGAAGCATTTCAGTGATAAGTGCATTGACAGTCTTCCCCCAATTATCCCAGTTCAGGCGAGTATCATAAGCTGCTCTACTCGATTTCACCAGTTCAGCATACTGCTCGTCTTCTCGGTATATCCTGGCAATCACTCGAGCATACTCGACGCCTCTTGCATTAAATGGAAGAACAAATCCATTTTCACCATTCCTGACTACTTCGGGAACACCGCCGGTCTCTGTTGTAATGACAGGAAGCCCAAACGCATTTGCCTCACAGAAAACCAGGCCAAAACATTCACTTCTCGTCGGTAAAAGCAGAAAATCTGACGTAAGGTAGAGGTGCTCTAGTTCCTTGCGTTGACTTTCATCGTTCTTATCCAGGAAAGGGATGACCCTCATGCTTTTATGGTGAAACGAGTTCGGCGGAGTACAACCACATATAATTAGCTCTGTTTCAATACCCATCTCCTCCAGGCTGAGGAGCGTTTCAAAAGCAGTTGGACCGCCTTTCCTTTGCCAGTCAACGCCCACGAAAAGCAGACGGCAGCGATCAGATTTTTTCCTTTCTTGGATGATCTCTTTAGAGGGAATATGTTCAAAATTTGCTCCCATAGGCACTACATGTACTTTCTGCGGATCTGCATGATAATCCTCGACTGCGGAGCGTGCCGCCCACTCTGTGGAGTAGATGAGCAAGTTTGCTTTATTGATAGCTCTCTGCGAGATAGCATTCATGGTACGAACTGAGCTTTGCGTAAGATTCGAATACTGAGGGTAGTAGTTATGAAGTAATGCGAATGTTGCATCTTCTACCAGCACAATAGGAATGTCGGTATCCAAAAAGGCTACCTCTGTTAAGCTTGCCGGAGCCACAACGACATCAAAAGGGTTTTCGAGAAGCTTCTTAGCAGCAAAAGCCGCAAATTTCCTGGCAAGCGAGACACGATAGTTATACACAAAATACTTCCTGGCAAATGAGAACTTCCTCAGTAGGTTGCGTAACCTTTTATAAAAGGTTGCCTTACCTGCACTCTTTTTAGTGTCCGTCGAAACCATATATATGACCTCACCGCAATGCCTTTGCAGAGCCTGAGCAGTGTGATAAAAGATACCTGACCATGAGCGTTTATCTTCTGGATCGGTTGAAGTTAAAAACGCAATCTTAATGCTTTTATTCTTGTCGTTCATAACAGTGTTTTTCCCTTCCTAAGGTATACTAGTACACACTGTGTACTGAGCAAGGGGA
>WNGG01006013.1_pt1 | contig 18638 bp, 20 predicted proteins | sample 5400661 | NCBI WGS metagenome assembly WNGG01 (sample SAMN13153372, study PRJNA577476) | soil metagenome | isolation source: 100 cm soil or saprolite under Garry oak tree replicate 1 | place: USA:California | collected 2016-06-15
CACATTGCCGGCCGCACCAAAAGAAAATCGTAGATTTCGTCGAAGTACCATTTGTTCAGCAGGAACCTGTAGAGCAGATTCTGGTTGCGCGCCAACGCCGCCGGTATATCGGGGCGGCGGATGTAGAATTGATACGCCACCAGAAATCCGCCGATCATCATCACGGTGGGCAGCAGCGAAAGAATGAGCGGCAGGTTCTCCGCGCTCTCGAACAGCTTTTCGGCTGGTCCGAGCGTCAACGACTGCCGGAAAAATTCACCGGCGCCGTGGCCGGTGAACAAGGCCAGCGCCGGATAACCGGCGGCGATCGAACCGACCGCGAGTAACGCCAGCGGCACTAGCATGGTTTTCGAGGTTTCATGCGCCGCCTCGTAATGCGCGCGGTCGTGCGGCTCGCCATGAAAAGTCTTGAAGATCAGCCGCCAGGAATAAAACGCCGTCATGGCCGCCGCGGCGAGTGTCATGACGAAGCCGTAGCTCGCCATCGCGCTGTTGCTCACGAGGGCGGATTCGATGATGGCGTCCTTGGAGAAATATCCGGCGGTGAAAGGAAAACCAGTCAACGCGAGCGTGCCGATCACCATCGTGGCATAGGTGAAAGGCAGCTTGCGCCATAGCCCGCCCATTTTGCGGGTATCTTGCTCGTGATGCATGGCAATGATGACCGAGCCCGAGCACAGAAACAGCAGCGCCTTGAAGAACGCGTGCGTGAACAGGTGGAACATGCCGACCGAATAGGCGCCAACGCCCATTGCGACGAACATGTAACCGAGTTGCGAGCAGGTCGAGTAGGCGATGATGCGCTTGATATCATTCTGCACCAGCGCCACGCTGGCAGCGAAGATCGCCGTCGTTGCGCCGATGAAGATCACAAAGCCGGAGGCGTTCGGCGACAACGAGAATAGCGGCGACAGCCGCGCCACCATAAACACGCCCGCCGTAACCATCGTGGCGGCATGGATCAGCGCCGACACTGGCGTTGGTCCCTCCATCGCGTCGGGTAACCAAGTGTGCAGCAGGAATTGCGCGGACTTGCCCATCGCACCCATGAATAGGAGTAGACACACTGCCGTGAGCGCATCGACATTCCAGCTCAGGAAATGAAAGCTCTTGCCGGCTAGCGTCGGCGCCTGCGCGAAGATGGTATCGAGATCGACGGCGCCGGTGAGATAGAACACGGCGAAAATACCGAGCGAAAAGCCGAAATCGCCGACGCGATTAACAAGAAAAGCCTTGATGGCGGCGGCATTGGCTTCCGGGCGGTGATACCAGAATCCGATCAACAGATAGCTTGCCAGCCCGACGCCTTCCCAGCCGAAAAATAGCTGCACGAGATTATCCGCCGTCGCCAGCATCAGCATGGCGAAGGTGAAGAACGACAAATAAGAAAAGAACCGCGGCTTATAGGGATCCTCTTCCATGTAGCCGATGGAATAAATGTGCACGAGAGACGAAATGGTCGTGACGACGACCAGCATAACAGCGGTCAAAGCGTCGATCCGCAGCAACCATTCCGAATGGAGATCGCCGAATGTGATGAACGAAAACAACGGCACCCGCGTCTCGTGGCCGGCAAGCCCGACATCGAACAAAGCGAACCACGACAGAAGGCAGGAGATCACCAGAAAAGTCGACGTGGTGAGTTCGGCGAGCAGCGATCCCGCAGCCGATGGCGCGTGCTCGGGCTCCTCGACATGCGTATTGGCAAAGGCTGCGTGCTCCGCTTCCGGCACCGGCGCGGCGCGCGCATGATCTTCGGCGACCGGCGCGGCGGCATGGTCGTCCAGCGGCGGCGGTGGCTCCTCGCCGGGGAAACGATTGCGTGCGCCGACGAGCGCGATGATGCCCGCGATAATGGCGCCGAGCAGCGGCAACAGAACGATGGCTACGTACATATTAGAGCTCGCCCTGCCACGAATATGTCGCTCGCGCGCCCACCATTCTTATTTGGTGCATGATCTTTTCCGACCTGCCTTCGCCCGCCGAAGCATCAGACGAAAGTGCAAACGGTTACCAAGCTTCGCGCAGGCGGGAAACCGGTATCCACTTTTCGGGATCATGCGCCCTAGCCCTTCAGTAAATCGATGTCTTCGACCGCGATCGATCCGCGGTTGCGAAAATAGGCGACGAGAATAGCCAGACCGATCGCGGCTTCGGCAGCCGCGACCGTCAACACAATGAGCGCGTAGACCTGTCCGACGATGTCGCCGAGAAAACTCGAGAACGCGACCAGGTTGATATTGACCGCGAGCAGAATCAACTCGATCGACATCAAGATGATGACGACATTCTTGCGGTTGAGAAAGATTCCGAGAACGCCGAGCGTGAACACGATCGCCGCAACCGAAAGATAGTGGCCAAGCCCGATCGTCGTGGCGGCATTCATGCCAGCATTCATGGCAGCCCCTGCCCCGGCTTTACTTTGACGATCTCGATTGCGGTGGCTTTGCTGCGCGCAACCTGTTGGGCGATGATTTGGCGGCGGACATTCGGCTTGTGGTGGAGCGTGAGCACGATGGCTCCGATCATCGCCACCAGCAGAATGATGCCGGCTGCCTGAAAGAAGTAGATATAGTTGGTATAGAGCACGAGCCCGAGCGCCTGCGTGTTAGAAACTTGCGCCGGCGGCGGGATCGGCGCGGTGATTGCCTTGGCGACGTCCGGACCGACTGCCCAGGCGCCGACGATAATCAGAAGCTCGACCAGGAGCACGGCGCCAATGAGCACGCCAACTGGCAAGTACGAAAGAACGCCGCGGCGCAAGGCGACAAAATCGACGTCGAGCATCATGACGACAGACAGGAACAAGAGCGCGACAGCGCCGACATAGACGATGATCAGAATCCACGCCAAGAACTCGGCGCCCATCAGAACGAACAGCCCGGCCGCGTTGACGAAAGCGAGAATGAGAAACAACACCGAGTGCACCGGATTGCGCGCGGCGATGACCATCACGGCCGAGGCAACCGTTACCCCCGCAAAGAGATAGAAGAAAATCGCGTGCAATAGCATCGGCGTCCGGTCTCAGCGATAAGGCGCGTCGAGGGCGAGGCTCTGGGCAATTTCGCGCTCCCAGCGATCACCATTCGCGAGCAGCCGCTCCTTGTCATAGTAAAGTTCTTCGCGCGTTTCGGTCGCAAATTCGAAATTCGGTCCCTCGACAATCGCATCGACCGGACAAGATTCTTGGCACATGCCGCAATAAATGCACTTGACCATGTCGATGTCATAGCGAGTGGTGCGGCGCGTGCCGTCGTTTCGGCGCGGGCCCGCTTCGATCGTGATCGCCTGCGCCGGACAAATCGCCTCGCACAATTTACAAGCGATGCAGCGTTCTTCGCCATTGGGATAGCGCCGCAGCACGTGTTCGCCGCGAAAGCGGGGCGAAATCGGATTTTTCTCGAATGGATAATTCACCGTCGCTTTGGGCTTGAAGAAATAGCGCAGCGACAACACAAAGGCTTGCCAGAATTCCTTGAGGAACAGCGCGCGGGCAGCTTGATCCAATTTCATGTCAGCCCCCCGTGCCGCCAAGCGTGCCGGCAAGCATGTTGCCTATCCAATAACCCGCCACTGCCAGAACGGCGATGTCCAAACCCAATAGCACGCGGCGCATGACCGAGAGCTTGTCCTCGAAGGCGGAGCGCTGCTCGATGGTCTCTGGCTTGCTCGCGGCGCGCAGACGCCGCTCCACGATGCGGATGCCGGGAACATAGATCACGACGGCGACGATCATCCCGCACAGCGCGCCGAGCCAGGCCGGCAATGACAATTCCATGCCGTCCTCCAATCATTGCGGCGCCCATCCGGTGATCTCCAGCACGCCGGCCACGATCGCGACCATGGCAAGCGAGATCGGCAAAAATACTTTCCAGCCGAGCCGCATCAATTGGTCGTAGCGGTAGCGCGGCACGAATGCTTTCACCATCGCGAACATGAAGAACACAAAGCCTGCCTTGAGCACAAACCAGATGATGCCTGGCACCCAGGTGAACGGCACGACCGGGAACGGCGGCAGCCAGCCGCCGAGAAACAGGATCGTCGACATGGCGCACATGGTGCAGATCGCAACATATTCGCCGAGCATCAGCATCATGTAGGGCGTCGAGCCGTATTCGACCATGTAACCGGCGACGAGTTCCGATTCCGCCTCGACCAGATCAAACGGCGGCCGATTGGTTTCGGCGAGCGCAGAGACGAAGAATATGACGAACATTGGGAACAGCGGCAGCCAGTACCAGCCGAACATGCCCCATTTCGAATTCTGCGCCTCGACGATCGCAGTAAGATTGAGCGATCCGACGCACAGCAACACGGTGATGATGACAAAACCGATCGAGACTTCGTACGACACCATCTGCGCCGCCGAGCGCAGCGCGGCCAGGAATGGATATTTTGAGTTCGACGCCCAGCCGGCCATGATGACGCCGTAGACGCCAAGCGAAGAGATCGCGAAGATATAAAGTATTCCGACATTGATATTGGCAATGGCCCAGCCGGCGTCGACCGGTATGACCGCCCAAGCGGCGAGCGCAAGCACGCAGGTTACGAACGGCGCCAGTAGGAATACGCCTTTGTTGGCGCCGGCCGGGATAACCGGCTCTTTCAGCACGAATTTGAGCAGATCGGCAAAAGACTGAAACAGGCCCCACGGCCCGACCACGTTCGGCCCGCGCCTGATCTGGACGGCCGCCCAGATTTTCCGATCGGCCCACAGCACATAGGCGACAACGATGAGCAAAATGATGAGAAGCAGCAGGCTTTGCGCCACCATTATTGCGAACGGCCAGAGATAATCGGACGCGAATGCAGACATGATCGAACCCGCTACTCAGCCGCCGTTGCCGCTACGCGGCTCTGCGCCAGCGCGGAGCATTCGGCCATCACCGCGGAGGCGCGCGTGATCGGATTGGTCAAGTAAAAATCATTGACGATCGACGTGAACGGCGCTTTCTCGGCGTTTCCGCCCAGCGCCGCCAGTTTTCGGATGCCGGCGGGATCGGCCGGCGTAATCTCATCGGCCCGCAGCAAATGCGGATAGGCCTTGAACAATTCCTGACGCAACGCGCGCAGCGAATCGTACGGCAGTCGATGCTTGAGCACATCCGATAGTGCGCGCAGGATAGCCCAGTCCTCGCGCGCATCGCCTGGCGGGAAGGAGGCGCGCGTCGCCATCTGCACCCGCCCCTCGGTATTTACGTAGATCGCGGATTTTTCCGGATAGGCGGCGCCCGGCAGTATCACGTCAGCCCGCGATGCGCCGCGATCGCCGTGGGTGCCGATATAAATCACGAACGCGCCCGGCGCGATTTCGATTTCGTCGACGCCGAGCAGGAAAGCGAGATCGAGCGTTCCGTAGGCGGCCATCTGCCGCGCGGTCAAGCCGCCCGGTCCAGGCACAAACCCGACATCGAGTGCGCCAACCCGCGCCGCCGCGCTATGCAACACGCAATAGGCGTTCCAGCCCTCCTTCGCCGCACCGAGCTCGACAGCGGCTTTCGCCGCCAGCGAAGCGACAGCCGCACCATCGCCGCGCGCGAATGCGCCGGCGCCGACGATCACCATGGGGCGCTCGGCCTTGCGCAAGGCATCGGCAAAGGAATGCCGCATAATCGCGGCAAGCGTCTCGGGGCCGGCACCGAGATAGTCGTAAGGATAAGTGAGCTCCGCTTTCGGACCGATCACGCCTATTGGGAATTTCCCCGCCCGCCAACGCTTGCAGATGCGCGCGTTTAGGATCGCAGCCTCTTTGCGCGGATTGGAGCCGACGATCAACAGCGCTTCGGCGGCATCGATCCCGGGAATCCCCGCATTGAATAAGTAGGTCGCGCGGCCCCACGCCGGATCAAACGACGAGCCGTCCTGCCGGCAATCGAGATTGGCAACCTGCAGCCGAGTCATCAGGTCCTTGAGCGCGAAAATTTCCTCGACCGCGGCGAGATCGCCGACGATTGCACCCATGCGTTTGGAGTTCGTCTTCGCGACCTTGGCTGCGATTGCGTGGAATGCCTCGCTCCAGCTCGCCGGACGCAGCCGGCCATTGTCGCGCAGATAAGGCTGATCGAGACGTTGCGTGCGCAAGCCGTCGACGACATGGCGCGTCTTATCGGAAATCCACTCTTCGTTGATGTCTTCGTTGATGCGCGGCAGGACACGCATGACCTCGCGGCCGCGCGTGTCGACGCGGATCGCGCAACCGAGTGCATCCATCACATCGATCGTTTCGGTTTTGTTGAGCTCCCACGGCCGGGCGGCAAAGGCATAAGGTTTAGAGGTCAGCGCGCCGACCGGGCAAATGTCCACGACATTGCCCTGCAGTTCGGACCGCATGGCGGTTTCGAGATAGGTCGTGATCTCCATGTCCTCGCCGCGGCCGATCGCGCCGAGTTCCGGGACGCCCGCGACTTCGGTGGCAAACCGCACGCAGCGCGTACACTGGATGCAGCGGTTCATCGAGGTCTTGACCAGAGGGCCGAGATATTTGTCCTCGACCGCGCGCTTGTTCTCGATGAAACGGCTGGAATCGATGCCGTAGGCCATGGATTGATCCTGCAGATCGCATTCGCCGCCCTGGTCGCAAATCGGACAATCGAGCGGATGATTGATCAGCAGGAATTCCATGACGCCTTCGCGCGCCTTGCGCACTATCGGTGAGCGGGTCCTAACCTCCGGCGGCTCGCCTTTCGGTCCCGGCCGGCAGTCGCGCACACCCCAGGCGCAGCTCGCTACCGGTTTGGGCGAACCGACCAGTTCGACCAGGCACATGCGGCAATTGCCGGCGATCGATAGCCGTTCGTGAAAGCAGAAGCGCGGAATTTCGGCGCCGGCGGCTTCGCAGGCCTGGAGCAGCGTGTACTCCGGCGGAACGTCGATTTCTTTGTTATCGATGACAAGTTTGGTCATCACTTACTCCGCGGCTTCCGCAACCGGCGGGTCGAGCACGCCCGCCTTATCGGCATTCGCGGTGTAACGATCGATCCGCCTTTCGATCTCCGGCCGGAAATGCCGCAACAGGCCTTGGACCGGCCAAGCCGCACCGTCGCCAAACGCGCAGATCGTATGGCCCTCGATCTGGGTTGTGACATCCCACAACATATCGATCTCACTCTTATGAGCGCGACCTTCGGCCATGCGCGTAAGCACGCGCCACATCCAGCCCATGCCTTCGCGGCACGGGGTGCATTGGCCGCAGCTCTCGTGCTTATAAAAATATGAGATGCGCGCCATGGCGCGAACGATGTCGGTGGATTTATCCATCACGATCACCGCGGCGGTGCCAAGCGCCGATTTCTTTTCGCGGCAGCCGTCGAAATCCATCAATAAAGTGTCGGCCTGGTCCGAGCCGGCCGGAACCAGCGGCATCGACGAGCCGCCGGGGATCACGGCCATGAGGTTATTCCAGCCACCGCGTACGCCGCCGGCATGCCGTTCAATCAGCTCCCGGAGCGGAATGCCCATCGTCTCTTCGACATTGCAGGGCCGCTCGACGTGGCCGGAAATGCAGTAGAGCTTGGTGCCAGTATTGTTCGCTCTGCCGATGCCGGAAAACCAGGCCGCGCCGCGCCGCATGATGTCCGGCACTTGCGCGATGGTCTCGACATTGTTCACGGTCGTCGGGCAGCCATAGAGTCCCATATTGGCGGGGAATGGCGGCTTGAGCCGCGGCAATCCTTTTTTTCCTTCCAGACTCTCCAACAGCGCGGTTTCCTCGCCGCAGATATACGCGCCGGCGCCGTGATGCAGGATGATGTCGAAGTCCCAGCCGTGAATGTTGTTCTGACCGATCAGCTTCGCGTCATAGGCCTGCTGGATCGCGGCTTCGAGCCGCTCGCGTTCGCGGATGAATTCGCCGCGGATATAGATGTAGCAAGTGTTCGCTGCCATGGCGCAACCCGCAATCAGACAGCCTTCGATGAGAAGGTGCGGGTCATGGCGCATGACATCGCGGTCTTTGCAGGTGCCAGGTTCAGATTCGTCGGCGTTGATCACCAGGTAATGCGGACGGTCGTCCGATTGCTTGGGCATGAACGACCATTTCAATCCAGTCGCAAACCCCGCGCCACCACGGCCGCGCTGACCGGAGGCTTTGACTTCATTGATGATGGCGTCGCGGCCGCGCGCCAAAATTTCTTTGGTGCCATCCCAGGCGCCGCGCTGTCGCGCGCCTTCGAGGCCCCAATCGTGCTGGCCGTACAGATTTTTGAAAATGCGATCTTTGTCGGCGAGCATCACTTGGGCCTTTACCTGCGCCTCGGATCGGTTGCGTCACCCTCCGGCGCCTTCGGCATCGGGGCTTCACGAAGATTGGCGGCTTCGCCCGGCTTCTTCGCCTCATGGTCAGGATGCGAGGCAGCGCCTCGTTCGGCGCCTTTTCCATTTGCAGCGAACGGCGAAGGATCGGTGAGCGTGGTTGGACCGCCAACCGGAGCAGAGTTGATGCGATCGATCTGCGGGCCAGGCTTCGGCGTTTTCCCTAGCGAAAAATCGTTGATGATCCGCGTCAATGTATCCGGCGTGAGGTCCTCGTAGTAATCGGCATTGATCTGCGCCATCGGCGCGTTCACACACGCGCCGAGACACTCGACCTCGATCCACGAAAATGTGCCGTCGGCGGTCACCTCGTTCTCCGCGCCGATCATGCGCCGGCAAACCTTTTTCAGATCGTCAGCGCCGCGCAGCATGCACGGCGTCGTGCCGCAGAGTTGGACATGGAAACGGCCGACTGGAGCGAGGTTGAACATGGTGTAGAACGTCGCCACTTCGAGCACGCGGATCTTGGCCATGCCGAGCAGTTCCGCGGTGGCCTCGATCGCCTTTTGCGGCAGCCAGCCGCCGCATTGCTCCTGCGCGCGCCATAAGATCGGGATGACCGCCGATTGCTGGCGGCCTTCCGGATATTTCGCGATCTGCGCTTTCGCCCAGGCCAGATTTGCCGGCGTGAAGGCGAAGCTCGCAGGCTGTTTTTCGGCCAATCGGCGCACGCTCATCGATCGACCTCGCCAAACACAATATCGATCGAGCCGAGCACGGCCGAGATGTCGGCCAGCATGTGACCGCGGCAGAGGAAGTCCATGGCCTGCAAATGGGCAAAGCCGGGCGAGCGGATCTTGCACTTGTACGGTTTGTTGGTGCCATCGGCGATAAGATAGACGCCGAATTCGCCCTTCGGCGCCTCGACCGCGGCATAGACCTCGCCAGCCGGGACGCGAAATCCTTCGGTGTAAAGTTTGAAATGATGGATGAGCGCCTCCATGGAGCGCTTCATCTGTTCGCGGCGCGGCGGCACGATCTTATGGTCGTCGACGGCGATCGGCCCTCGCCCGTCCGGCGCATGCAGCTTGTCGAGGCACTGTTTCATAATACGAACGGACTGGCGCATCTCTTCCATGCGGATGCAGTAGCGGTCGTAATTATCGCCGTTCTTGCCGATCGGTATGTCGAAATCGAGCTCGGCATAGCATTCATAGGGCTGCGCCTTGCGCAGATCCCACGCCGCGCCGGAGCCGCGGACCATCACTCCTGAAAATCCGCGCGCCCAAGCGTCTTCGAGCTTGACCACCCCGATATCGACATTGCGCTGCTTGAAGATGCGGTTCTCGGTAAGGAGTTCCTCTAAATCGTCACAGACTTTGAGAAACGGGTCGCAGAATGCGCCGATATCGTCGACGAGTTTCGGCGGCAGGTCCTGATGCACGCCGCCGGGACGGTAATAATTCGCATGCATGCGGCTGCCGGACGCGCGCTCATAGAACATCATGAGTTTTTCGCGCTCTTCAAAGCCCCATAGCGGCGGTGTCAGCGCGCCGACATCGAGCGCCTGCGTGGTGACGTTGAGCAGGTGAGACAACAGGCGGCTGATTTCGTGATAGAGCACGCGGATAATTTGTGCGCGCTTCGGCACTGTCAGACCAAGCAGCCGCTCGATAGCGAGACAGAAAGCGTGCTCTTGCGTGAGCGGCGCCACATAATCCAGCCGGTCGAAATAAGGCACTGCTTGTAAATAGGTCTTGTACTCGATCAGCTTTTCCGTGCCGCGGTGCAGAAGGCCGATATGTGGATCGACCCGCTCGACTACTTCGCCGTCAAGCTCCAGCACAAGCCGCAAGACGCCGTGCGCCGCCGGATGCTGCGGCCCAAAGTTGATGGTGAAGTTGCGTGGCGTGGTTTCAGTCATGATAGAGCGCGCTCGCTCACCTTTTGCATTTTCGACGCCAGCCGCGCATTGAACGTGTCCCATGTGACGACGAAGCGCTCATGGCGGCCTTCGCCGATCAAGTCGAGTCCATCATGCGCCTTGACCTTGAATGTGACGCGCGATCCGGCGACCGCGATACATTCGACATCGACCGTCACCGTCATTCCGGGCGGCGTAGCAGCCAGATGACTGACGTCGACATGCACGCCGAGACTGCCCTCGCCGGTATCCAGATGCGGCGCCAATAATTGCGTGCAGGCCCATTCCATCAGCACGATCATGAAGCCGGTGGCAAACACCTTCGGCATCGAGGAAATCTCAGGCGATTCCGGATAGGTATACGGGACGGTCTTGTTCTCGGGCACCTTGTAGGAGAAGCGGTGCGTCAATCCGGGCTTGAGCGTCGGCTTCATGTCAGGACCCCTTCCCGCTCGCTTTCTCGTCACCCGGCAGCACATAATCGGTGCCTTCCCATGGCGAGAGAAAATCGAAGTTGCGGAATTCCTGGGTGAGCCGGACCGGTTCGTAGACGACGCGCTTGAGCTCGTCGTCGTAGCGCACTTCAACGAAGCCGGTCAGCGGGAAATCCTTGCGCAGCGGGTGACCCTCGAAGCCATAATCGGTGAGGATCCGCCGCAGATCCGGATGGCCGGTGAACACAATGCCATAGAGGTCGTAAGCCTCCCGTTCATACCAATCCGCGCTGGGAAAGACCGCGATGACCGAGGGCACCGGCGTCGCCTCATCGGTCTCCACTTTGAGGCGAATGCGCGAATTGTGTTTGGGCGAAAGCAGATGATAGACGACGTCAAAGCGGCGTTCGCGGCTCGGCCAATCGACTGCCGTGATGTCGATCAGGCACCAGAACAGGCAGCGGGAATCGTCGCGCAGAAAACGTAAGATCGAGACGATCTCGGATGCCTGTCCCGTTATCGTCAGCTCGCTATGCGCCACAGCATAGCCGGTCACCGAAGGACCGACCGCGCCAGCGATAGTTTTGCCGAGCGTGTCCAGCGTCTCGTCCATTTTCAACGTTCAATCGTCGAAGTGCGGCGGATCTTCTTTTGCAGCAATAACACGCCATACAACAATGCCTCCGCGGTCGGAGGACAGCCCGGCACGTAAATATCGACCGGCACGATGCGATCGCAGCCGCGCACCACGGAATAAGAATAATGGTAGTAGCCGCCACCGTTCGCGCAGGACCCCATCGAAATCACGTAACGCGGCTCCGGCATCTGGTCGTAGACCTTGCGAAGCGCCGGGGCCATTTTGTTGGTCAGCGTGCCCGCCACGATCATCACGTCGGATTGCCGCGGCGACGCGCGTGGAGCGAAGCCAAACCGTTCAGCGTCATAGCGCGGCATTGACATCTGCATCATTTCGATCGCGCAGCAGGCAAGGCCGAACGTCATCCACATCAACGAACCAGTCCGCGCCCAGGCGATGAGGTCATCGGCGGCGGCGACCAGAAAGCCCTTGTCGGCAAGCTCGGCGTTGACGGCCGAGAAAAACGGGTCGGCCGTGCTGGCAGGCTGTCCCGTCCGCGGATCGAGAATTTTCTGTTGCGGCGTAACAAGCGCGGGTTCGCTCAATCCCATTCGAGCGCTCCCTTCTTCCATTCATAGATAAATCCGACCGTGAGGACGGCGAGGAAGACCATCATCGACCAGAAGCCGTACACGCCGATTTTCCCGAATGCCGCTGCCCAAGGGAAAAGGAAACTGACCTCGAGATCGAAGATGATGAACAGGATGGCGACCAGGTAGAACCGCACGTCGAATTTCATCCGGGCGTCATCAAAAGCGTTGAAGCCGCATTCGTAGGCCGACAGCTTCTCCGGATCGGGCTGCTTATAGGCGACCAGGAACGCCACAACCAGCAGCGCGAGGCCAATCACTGCGGCGACGCCGACAAAAACAATGAGCGGCAGATAGGCGAGCAGCAATTGAGTCAGCGATTGACTCATCGTGAACCCTTCTCGTTAGGCAAACGAGGACACCCTCCCATATAGGGAACGTGCCCGGCACGGCGCTATCCCAAGTGCAACGGACCCAGTTGCAACGGATGTGCGCCGATTTGCCCCAAAATCAAGCGGATTCACGCTGCAGGCCGACTGCGGCGACCCTTAGCGCAGGGCACAAAAACGCGCAAGGCAGACGTGTATAGCGCCCATTCGGGCCGACGAGCGGCAGTTTTCTAAACCTGCATCCAAACCTGCATCCAAGATGCTCCACGCAGGTCGTCTTTCGCAGTGTTGCATGTTAGGTTCGCGCCGCGATTTTCCAGGCTACAAATCATGAATGACGTGACGAACAATGTGACCCAGGCTGCGGCGGTCCATGCGCAAGAGCATTGGACTGCCAAAGACGGCGATGTGAAGCTCTTCATGTTCGAGAAATCCGCCGGCGATCCGACCAGCGCCGCCGGCAGGATCTTATTCGTGCACGGCTCGTCCATGGCATCGCAGCCAACCTTCGACCTGCACGTCGACGGCCGGCCCGATTCATCGGTCATGGATTGGTTCGCCCGCCGCGGCTTCGAACAACAACGCCCCGATCGCCCAAGGCGCGGACGATTGTTTGGCGGCAGCGACCTATATCCAGCGACTGCGTGGCAAGCGGCCGCTCTTCGTCTACGGCATTTCGTCCGGCGCCCTGCGGGCGGCCTTGTTCGCGCAACGCCATCCGCAACTTGTCACCCGGCTCGCGCTCGACGCCATGGTGTGGACCGGCGCCGGCTCGCCGACGCTAGCCGAACGCAAAAAGAAACTTGCCGATTTCAAAGCCAGTAAACGGCGGCCGATCGACAAGTCATTCATCCATTCGATCTTCGATCGCGATCATCCGGGCACCGCCGACGACAAGGTCATCGACGCCTTCGCCGATGCAGTGACGGCGCTCGACAATTCAGTCCCGACCGGCACCTATGTCGACATGTGCAGTAATTTGCCCGTGGTCGACCCAGAAAAAATCACGGTGCCGACGCTGATCATGCGCGGCCAATGGGACGGTATCGCTAGCTTCGACGATCTGATGGCGTTTTTCGCCCGGCTGCCCAACCCCGATAAGCATTTCGCGGTGATGCCAGGCATTTCGCACGCCAGTTTTCAGCAAAAAAATTATGCGCTCGTTTATCACATCCTGTGGAGTTTCTTCACGCAGCCGGCGCCGGTTTATCTGGGATGACGGAAAGCGCTCGCGCGAGTACGATTTACTATCGTGGGTCGGAACGGGTTGGCGGCTGAGCAGGCATGACATGCACGGCATGATCTGCAGAAGGTTACCGTGCACGCCGGTGCCGGGCAGAACCCCCGGCGGGCTGCCGACCGGCTATGACATCATCCTTTGTCCGCCGGGCGTTTGGCCGTTCTGATCAAACGACGCGCGGAATACAAAAATATCATTCTTTTCAGTAGGATGGCGGGAGCGACGGGACTCGAACCCGCGACCTTCGGCGTGACAGGCCGACGCTCTAACCAACTGAGCTACGCCCCCGCGGGCGCCGTCGGCAATTAAGGCTCAGCCTGCCCCAAGTCAAGGATTTGGGGCCTAAACCGCCATTCTCGCCGCGCCTTACCCTTGCCATAGAGAGGAACCAGATACGCCCTGGGATGCAGAAAACATCGGTGGAATCGACAAAATAGCGTGGTCAGCCGCAGCCGAATCGTTTAACTGGTTTCGCCGTGAGCGGCGCTTTTCCACGCTACCGCTTTATTGAGGAGGGACTAATGACGCCTGGTAAAACAACCGCAACGACCGTGACATTGAAGCATCTCGCCGCGAGCCTTGCGGAGGACAACGAACTCTCCAAGAAGCAGGCCGAAGCCATCCTCGGCGGCCTCGTTGGAAATATCGTCAAGCACCTGAAAAAGGGCGAGCGTATCCGCATCGGCGGACTGGGCATTTTGCAAGTTAGGAAACGCGCCGCGCGCATGGGCCGCAATCCTGCGACCGGTGAACCGATTCAGATCAAAGCGAGCAAGAAGGTCGCGTTCCGCGCCTCGAAGGAGCTCAAAGAAGCGATCTGATTACCTCCCTCGGCAGACCTGCCAGCGCAGGTCTGGCGTCGCTCACCGCCCGCATGCTGTCGCAAGGAGTTGCGATGGCGGCGGGCGTTTTCTTTTGTGGCATTCGCGGCAGCCTTCCCTCGCTTCGCCCCGCACATCTGAGGCTGGCTTGCCGAGCCATAGCTCGCGAAGCGAGCGAAGGCTGGTGGGCGGTGACGGACTCGAACCGCCGACATTCTGCGTGTAAAGCAGACGCTCTACCAACTGAGCTAACCGCCCAAACTCCCGTGACCTCCAGCGAGATGTATCCCTGCACCCAGTCGGCGCGCAAGCGCAGCGGCTAGTGTCCCGATTCCGAAGTTCGTAAGCATTTGCGGCGCGCTCGTACGAACTTCGGAATCGATAAGGACACTAGCAACTCTATCCTTGTAGTGCCGCTTCTGAACCCGGAAGTTCGCATCCGAGCGCTCCGCAAACTTGTGCGAACTTCGGAATCGATAAGGACACTAGCAACTCTATCCTTGTAGTGCCGCTTCTGAACCCGGAAGTTCGGCACTAGTGTTGCGGTTGGATCACGCGGGCGGCATTTGCTTGCGGCCGACCGGTCGAAAATGCTCTCGGCGCGCGACAGTGCCGACAAAATGTGAGATAATAGCGTACTGAAAAACGACGGGCCGGATGCCCGGAAAGGGGGACGACGGGCCGAATGCCCGGGAAACGGGGGGACCATGATCCGGATATCGTTTTTGTCGCTCGCTTTCGTATTTGTGGTGGGGGTTGCGGCCGCCCAACAATTGCCGCCGCAGCCGCCGCCTGTTGCTTCGCCAATGGGCCAAGGAGATCCGAAGGAGCGCGCCGCCTGCCATCCGGATGTGACCAGGTTTTGCCAGACCCAGCTGCAGGTCAATCCGAACGACACGCTGGGTATTCTAGGCTGCCTGCAAGCGAACCGGCCTAAGATCAGCCGCGCCTGTCAGCAGGTCCTCGCCAGCCACGGCCAGTAGGCCCGCTCCAAACACCACGCTTCACGGAGCGGATGTAAGCGATCGCCGCTGCGCATCGTCTCAAGGCGACTGATCGTTGTCCATTTCCAGCACCGTTTCCACGGTGCTGCGTTCAACGTGCTCGGCCAAGCGCACCCAGGATTGGGCGAGCGTCAGCCACAGCGCCTTATCCTGATCATCTTCGGCCCGCTGCGCCATCGCGACACATTCTTCGGCGTAGCGGCGGTGATTGAGCGTCGTCCCCATGATACTCCCCGGGTAAACCCAACGACGCGGGAATTTCACTTGAAGACTACGGCGGTGGCGGGATCATGCGCGGGCGGAACTCGGGCGAAGCCCGCTAAAAACTAAGTAGGCGGAACCTGTGATTGCCACTGCCGTGAAGCTCCACCCTGGACTAGGGGCGCTACGCGCGCAATTCATGGCTTATGTTAGTCTTTATTGGAGCTTTGTCGGTACCATGGACAGTCCACTAAAAAGCCCATAGGATTCTGAATTCGTCATGCATTATGGGATTAGCTGCACTGCAGCAAGTTCCGTTGCGCCGCAGCAAAGGAACTCCATATTTCGCCTGTCATTCCGGCCTGTTGCCGGAAGAAAGGACGAAAACCCATGTTGTTACCGATTATCCGCTTCTTTCAGAACTGGAAGCGATATGGGCACGCCGTGCAGGAACTTTCCCAATTGAGCGACCGTGAATTGGCCGACATCGGAATTACCCGCGGTGACATTGCCCGTATCGCTTGGGACCAATCGGACCGCTAAGTCTTTTTAGGCTACCGCGATCCTATCTTTGCAGCGCCCGGCTTTGCCGGGCGCTGCGCTTTCGTGCCGACGATCGCTCACACCGCGACGGGTTTGCCTTTGTCAGGCACGATTACTTTGGTGGCATGGCCTCCCATTGCCGCAACAAATTTATCCGCTGTCGCGTCGATGATCGGGAACGAGCCGTAATGGCACGGGATCACTTTGCATGACGGAACCTTGCGCTGCCGGAGGCTGGATGCGTTCAACCATAATAACGCCGGCGTTGCTCGAAAAGCTCACCTCGCAATAGATGCACCGCAGCTGCGGCGTGTCGCGCTACCCGGCGGTCCGTGCTAACGGCATGCCATGCCGGTTCTCGCACTTGTTGATGCCGCCGCGTTGCTGCCGGATCGTGGCGTGCTGATCGGCCTTGATCTCGGCAGCAAGACCATTGGCGTCGCCGCCAGCGATCCCGATCGGCGGATCGCGGCGCCGGTCGAAACCATCTCGCGCAAGCGTTTCGCGCTCGATGCGCGGCGCATTCTCGAACTTGCCGCCGAGCGGCGCGCCACAGGTTTCGTGCTTGGCCTGCCAATCAATATGGACGGCTCGGAAGGGCCGCGCGCGCAATCGACCCGCGCCTTTGCCCGCAATCTAGCGCGCCTGACCGAACTGCCGATCGCGCTGTGGGACGAGCGGCTGTCGACCGCTGCCGTGGAGCGCGCGCTGATCGCCGCGGATGCGAGTCGAGCCGCACGCAAAAGCGTCATCGATCAGCACGCGGCCGCTTATATCTTGCAGGGTGCCCTCGACCGGTTGTCGCACGCGCGGTCGGCAAGACTGTAAGGCGCCTACGGCTCGGCTAGCTAAGTTTTGTTCCCGACAGGGCGCCACAACGCGAACTCACCTGCGAGCCGCCGCCGTGCGCTTTGCGAGTTTCCGGTGCATCGCTAGCTCGCGCGACCGATCCGCACTTGCCGTGATAGTCCGATTGGGCCTATAGCAGGCCTTTAATGACCAAGGCCCAGCCCCCGACACGGCACATTGTTTCGATCAATGACCTCACCAATAAGGAGATCGAAACGATCTTCGAGGTCGCTCAGGGCTTTCTCAAGGAACTCGCAGACGATCACTTGCCCTATCGGATCGGGCGCAGCACCAATCTTACGTCCAAATTCATCCTGGTGAGCCTTTTTTACGAGCCGTCGACACGCACTCGCCTGTCGTTCGAAAGCGCCATGTTGCGCCTTGGCGGCGCCAATATCACAAGCGCCGACCCGGCGGTTAGCTCGGCGGCAAAAGGCGAAAGCCTGGCGGATACGATCAGGGTAATTTCGAATTACGCCGATATCATCGTTATCCGCCACCCCCGCGACGGTGCGGCGCGGCTCGCGGCGGAATACGCGCAGATCCCGGTGATCAACGGCGGCGACGGTAGCCACGAGCATCCGACGCAAACGCTGTGCGACCTGTTTACGCTGAGGTCCAAGAACAAGAATCTGCGCAGCATGAAGATCGCCATTTCCGGCGACCTCAAGGGCAGCCGCACCATCCATTCGTTCGTCTATGCCTTGGCGCGCTTCGGCGCCACGATCGAACCGCTGCCGGCGCCGGGAATGGAGCTGCCGGCGCATGTCGATCGTCGGCTGCGCGAGGAATTTCACAGTCGCATGGTGTCCAAGGATCAGGCCGGCACAATCGATGCGCTCTACGTCACGTCCGACCAGCCGCATCAGCTCTCACTTTATGCCGAGCCGGAGATCGATTACGGCCTAGTTTTGCAAAAGAAGATCGACGCCGTCTATGTCACGCGCTTTCAGAAGGAGCGATGGACGGAGAAGGAGCGCCCCTACCCTAGGATCGATGCAAAATTTCTCGGCGAGCCTAAATATTCCGAAGCGAGCGTCATGCATCCCCTGCCGCGGGTCAACGAGCTGGACGCGTCACTTGATACCGACCGCCGCGCGATTTATTTCCAGCAGGCCGCCTACGGCGTTCCGGTACGCATGGCGCTCATTTCGCTGTTGCTGCATTTGCACAAGAACAAATCGCTGCACAAATTCCCCGGCGGCTTCGCCAAACCCGATTATCCGGTCTACACCCAGCCGATCGGTACCGGGTTGCATTGCGCCAACCAGAACTGCATCACCTGCGATCCCGCCGAAAGCCAATACGCCGCCAACAAATTTTATGTCGTCGAGCGGGCGGACCGTCACGACATTAAATTACGCTGCGCCTATTGTGAGACCGATATCGAAGCCGAAACGACAGACACGGCATTCGTGGTCGCCGATACATCGCGCAAGACGTTTTCGCCCGGACTTGCAGCATTGACGAAAGCGCCGGCTGAGAAGCTCAAGCATCTGGTGATCTATCGCAGTGAATCCGATGCGGTGGCCGCTGGCTTTCACGTCCGCGAGGCGAGCGCCAGCAAGTTGCGAACGGGATGAGCCCCGTACTGCGCGCGGTTTCCTAAGCAGCGATCCCGCGATAATAAGCCGAAATGCATTCAGCTGTGCTCCAATATGCCGCGGCCCTGATCTTCGGTTATCTGTGCGGTTCGATACCGTTCGGCGTTCTGTTGACCCGGTTCGCCGGCGCGCCCGATTTGCGCAATGTCGGCTCCGGCAATATCGGCGCCACCAATGTGCTGCGCACCGGCCGCAAGCTGTTGGCCGCCGCA
>WNGG01003149.1_pt1 | contig 18632 bp, 12 predicted proteins | sample 5400661 | NCBI WGS metagenome assembly WNGG01 (sample SAMN13153372, study PRJNA577476) | soil metagenome | isolation source: 100 cm soil or saprolite under Garry oak tree replicate 1 | place: USA:California | collected 2016-06-15
TAAGCAAGCGCCACTCATGCCGAAGAAATCCAGTTGACTGACCCTCAATAGCTTGGAAAAGGAGCGTGAAGCACATGGCCAAGCGAATTCCGCTATTCATGCTGGTCCTGACTCTGGCCCTGCCGGCAATCTTGCGTGCCCAGGGAACCGCCAATTTCTCCGGAACCTGGAAGCTCGCCCAGATCGATCCACCGGTGGATCCCCGAAACGGCCGACCGCCGGCGCAGGGTGGCGGACTTGGTGGGGGTGGAGATGCGGAGAATGCCTATGGGGCGAGCATCCGCGAAATTTTCGCTCAGGCGCCCCAGATGATGATCATCACCCAGACGGCGGACCAAATCACAGTGCAGCTGGGCTCGGAAAAAGAGTCCTACACGCTGGATGACAAGCCCACGGTTACCCCGGCTGGCGATCCCAACGCCCTGAAGACCTGGGCGCACTGGGATGGAGCGAAGCTGCATCTGCACTTCAAAAAGGGCATGAACTGGGGGCGTGACATTCTGAGCTTGACCGATGGCAAACTCACCGTCCTCCGGGATGTCGAGTCGGGCGGCGGTTCGACCACCTATGCCATCACATACTCGAGGCAGTAAGGCTCAGGAGCAAAACATGAAAACAATCAACATTCTCGTCTGCGGCGCCGCCGCTGCCCTTGTATTGCTAATCTCCGTGGTTCCGCACACCGGAGCCTCCGGAAATGAAGTCCGAACCCTGAACGTGACCATTCGCGAGTGGGACGTGCCCACCAAAAACGCAAACCCTCACGATCCGGCCGTTGGCCCGGATGGCGCGCTTTGGTTTACGGAACAATTTGTGAACAAGTTGGGCCGGCTCGATCCGGCGACCGGCGCCATTCGTGAATATCCTCTCAAGACGAATAAGTCCGGCCCTCATGGCTTGGTCGCGGACCGCGACGGCAACATCTGGTACACCGGGAATTATGCCGGTCTTATCGGCAAACTCAATCCACGCACGGGAGAAGTCACGGAATACAAAATGCCGGACCCGAAAGCCAGTGACCCCCACACGCCTGTTTTTGATCAGCAAGGCGTTCTGTGGTTCACGGTCCAAGGAGGGAATTTCGTCGGGCGGCTCGATCCCCACAGCGGGAAAATTGAGTTGAAGCTGGTTCCCACCAGAGACGCGCTGCCTTACGGAATGGGCGTGAATAGCAAAGGCATCCCCTTCTTCTGTGAATTTGGCACCAACAAGATGGCCAAAATCGATCCGAAGACAATGGCAATCACGGAATATAAGCTCCCCACGGACGCCAGGCCGCGACGCATGGCTATCGCCGCGGACGACAAGGTGTACTTCACGGATTTCGACGGCGGACACTTGGGAAGGCTCGACGCAGATACCGGCGCGGTAAAGATGTGGGCCTCGCCCGGCGGTCCGATGGCCAGCCCTTATGGGATGACCATCACCCCTGACGGAATGGTCTGGTACAGCGAAGCAGGCGTGGAGCCGAATACCGTCATTCGCTTCGACCCTAAGACGGAAACGTTTGCTCGCGCGAAGATTCCCTCCGGCGGCGGCGTGGTGCGCAATATGGCTGCGGCCCCTGACGGGCGCGTATACATAGCGTGCAGCGGCGCCAATAAAGTGGGAATCGTGGAATCAAAGGAAAAACTGCAATCATCAAGGTGAGCACGCCGACAAGGCGGGCTGAGGCTACTGTTTAGCGGCTATAAGACGCGAAGAGGCGAGCGACTCCGAGCCGGAGTTTCGCCAGCCCGGCCTGCCAGGGAATGCGAATCTGCCGGGCTTCGAGTTCGGCAAAGAAGGAATAGGCCACCGGAGTAATCAGCAGTGTAAGCAACAGGCACAGCGATTGCCCGCCGATAATGGTCAGGGCGATTGCCGACCGCTGCGCCGCTCCAGCTCCGATCCCGGTGGCCGTGGGGACTAACCCGGCTACAATCGCCAGCGTGGTCATCAGGATTGGCCGCAGCCGCACGTGGTTGGCCCTCACGATGGCTTCGCGCAAGGGCACCCCTTCTTTGCGCAGGCGGTTCGTGTAGTCCACCTGAAGAATTCCGTTCTTTTTCACCACTCCGAGCAACAGAAACACGCCCAGGGCGCTCCACAAATTCAGCGTCCGGTGAGTGAGCCACAGCGTGAGCAGCGCGAAGGGCACCGAGAGCGGAAGGCTCAGCATAATCGTGAATGGATGGAGAAAACTGTCAAACTGGGCAGCCAGCACCATGTACATAAAAATACAGGCCAGCAGAAAAGCGACGATCAGGCTGCGCGTCGTCTCGTCCAGGATCTTCACCGTCCCCGTGAATTTCACGAAATAATTCGGATGAGGAATTCGTTCGATGGCCGCGCTGATGGCGCGCACGGCTGCATCAAACGGCAAACTGGCCGTATTGTTTGCCGTCAAAGCCACCTGGAACTGCCGGTTATACCGATCGATCAGCGTCGGGCCCACGCCGCGCTCCAGCGTGGCCACATTATCCAGGCGAACCTGGCCGACCTTTGCCGAAGGAATCATCAGCCGCGAAAGCAACTCGGGATTCCGCTGCTGTTCGGGCAGCAGTTGCATGGTCACGTCGTATTGTTCTGACCCTTCCTTATAGGTCGAAATCTGATCGGTTCCCGCGACCATGAGCCGCACGGCATTGGCAATGTCGGAGGCGCGCACCCCCAAATCGGCCGCCCGCTGGCGGTCAATCTTCACCTGAAGCTCCGGCGTATTCAGGTTCACTTCGGCGCTCACGTCCACCAGACCTTTGATCGTGCGCATTTCGTCCGCGGACTGCTCGGCGATTTTCGCGGCGCCATAAAAATCCGGTCCCAGGATCAGCGGGCGGATCGTGCCATAGTCCACGCTGCTGCCCAGCACGGAGGGCAGGAGCACCACGGCCCGCAAATCCGCGTATTCGGGTTTCCCTAGGATTCCGCGAATGTCATCGGCCACATCGGCGCTCGAAGCCTTGCGCTTCGATACCTCCGTGAGCCGCACATACAACTGCGAGTGATTATCCTCGTTGAGTACGCTGGCCCAGGCGAACGACACGGCTCGGTTACGCTCGATTTCGTGCGCCAACTGGGTCGCGATCTTCGCCGTCCCTTGAAGGGAAGTCCCCACCGGCGCATCGAAAACGACCGTTAATTCGCTCTGATCGTCCGCCGGGATGAAATCGCGCCCCACCAAAGCATTCAACGGAAAAGTAAGCGCCATCGCCGCGGCCGCCACCCAGGCCACGGTTCCACGATGATCGAGCGACCATTCCAGCATTTTTCCGTAGATGCCATCGATCCAGGCAAAGAAGTGATTTTCGCTGGAAGCGGATGAATGCGGTTCAGGAGACCGGTCCGGCTCTGCTCCAGCTTGGCCTGCTTTCCTTTGAATTCGCCCCAATAAACGCGAACAAAGCATGGGCGTCAGCGTGAAGCTCACCAGCATCGAAACCATCACGGAAAACGCCATGGTCCAGCCGAATTGATTCAAGTAGCGGCGCGCATACCCCGTCGTGAACGCAATGGGCACGAAAATAATCACCAAAGACAACGTCGTCGCCAGCACCGCCAGCATGATCTCTTTCGTGGCTTCGATCGCTGCTTGCTTCGGCTCGAAGCCTTTCTCTTCGATGTAGCGAACAATATTCTCCAGCACCACGATGGCATCATCGATCACAATGCCCACCGCCAGCGTCAGCGCCAGCAGGGTCATGTTATTGAGCGTGAAATCCATCACCTTCAGCAGCGTGAATGTGGCGATGATCGACGTAGGAATGGCCAGAGCGGCGATGATCACCGAACGCAGATTACGGATAAACAACAGGACCACCAGGCTGGCCAGCAAGCTGCCAAACAGAAGATGCTCCTCGAGCGAAGCAATGGAAGCTTTGATGAATGTGGAGTTGTCGCGAATCACTTGAATGGTGACTCCCGGGGGCAACGTACTCTTGAGCTGGTTGATTTTTGCCTTCGCGGCGTCGATGACTTCGAGAGTGTTGGTGCCTGTCTGCCGGCGAATATCGAGAACCACGGCTTCTTTGCCGCCGATCATGTTCCAGGTGGTGGGCTCGGCGAAGCTATCTTCCACGCGTCCTACGTCTCGCACGCGAATCGGCGTGCCGTTGACGTTGGCCACGATGATGTCATTGAAGAGATCGGAGGCTTCGATGCGACCCAGCGTGCGCACGCCCATTTCCGACGCCCCGCGCCGAATGGTCCCGCCGGGAACTTCCACATTTTGGTTTTGAATCGCGCTTTCCAGTTGATTGATGGTGATGCCGTAAGCGTTGAGCTTCTCCGCATCGCCAAAAACGCGAATCTGCCGGATACGCCCGCCGGTCAGGTCGACTTCACCGACGCCGTTGACCGTTTCCAGTGTCCTCTTGATCTGCTTGTCCGCGATTTCCGTGGTTTCGCGCAGATCGGCGCCGCCGGCGATCAGCAGCGAAAGAACGGGATCGGAGTCGGGATCATCCTTGGTAATCGTGGGAGGGAGAATCGTGGGAGGCAGAAGCCGGATGGCCGCCGCCACTTTCTCTCGAACGTCCTGCGCGGCGCCCTCGGTATCGCGCTCCAAAACGAATTTGCAAGTGATCCTGGCTTCGCCCTCATCAGCCTCCGAAGAGAGTTCGTCAAGACCGCCGACCGAGCTTACCGCCTCTTCCAGCGGAAGGATGATCTCGGTGCTCATCTCTTCCGCGGTCGCGCCGGGAAGGTCCACGGTGACCGTTACGGTGGCAGGATCGGTTTTAGGGAAGAGGTCTACGCCTAGGTCCCGAAACGAAAAGATGCCCAGGACCAGCAAAAAGCCGATCAACGTTACCGAGAAGACGGGCCGCTTGACGCAAAGCTCCGGAATCGTCATGAATCGATCTCAGCGCGCATGCATCGTAAACACTCGCGCGATGTCCAGGCGCAGCTTTTGGAATCCTCTCGCGAAAATCGCCGCGCGCTTTTGCTCCAATTCGGCAAACAACGAGTACGCCACCGGCGTAACCAGCAGCGTCAGCAGCAGGCAGAGCGATTGCCCTCCGATGATCGTCACCGCGATTGCCGAGCGCTGCGATGAGCCTGCGCCAATCCCAATGGCCGTGGGGACGAGGCCGGCGACGATCGAGAGCGTCGTCATCAGGATCGGCCGCAGTCGGACGTGATTGGCGCGAACGACGGCCTCGCGAAGCGCCACGCCCCGCTCGCGCAGCTTGTTCGCGTAATCCACCTGAAGAATGCCGTTCTTGTGCACGATACCCAGCAACAGCAGCACGCCCAGGGCGCTCCACAAATTGAGGGTTCGATGGGTGAGAAACAGCGTCAGCAGCGCGAAAGGAATGGACAAGGGCAGGCTCAACATGATCGTGAAGGGATGCACAAAACTGTCGAATTGTGCCGCGAGCACGAGGTACATGAATATGCATGCCAGCAAGAACGCCATGATCAGGTTGCTGGTCATGGTGTCGAGTTCCTTCGCCACGCCCGTAAATCTCAGGTTGTAGCCCGGCGGAATCTCCTGCCTCATGACGTTGGTCACCGCGCGCATCGCCCCGCCCAGGTCCAAACCTTCTTGCGGCCAGGCCACCAGACTCGCCTGATAGCGCCGGTTGTAGCGGTCAATCCTCGAAGGGCCTCCGCCGCGTTCGACACTGGCGATGCTGTCCAGGCGCACCTGGCCCACTTTAGAAGACGGGATCATCAGCCGCGCCAGCAGTTCCGGATTCTTCTGCTGCTCGGGAAGCAGTTGCATGGTTACGTCGTACTGCTCGGCGCCCTCTTTGTAGGTGGAGATTTGATCCGTGCCCGCAATCATCAGCCGCACTGCTCCGGCCACGTCCGCCACCTGCACTCCCAGGTCTGCCGCGCGCTGGCGGTCAATGTGCACCTGAAACTCCGGCAGATTCAGGTTCACATCGGCGCTTACGTCGGTAAGACCTTTGATTTTGCGTACATCATTAGCCGCTTTGATGGCGAGCTCAGTCGCGCGATAGAAGTCCGGGCCGAGAATGACTGGCTGTAACGAGCCCGTGTTTTCGTTTCCGCCGATTGCCGAGGGAAACCAGAATTTCACGCGCAGGTCGCGATAGCGCGGCTCGGCAAGAATGTTGCGCACTTCGTCCGCGACGTCCAGCATGGAAAATTTGCGCTGCGTGGCGTCGGTGAGCCGTATATACGTGTGGCAGTGGTTGGAGCGCTCCGAAACGCTGGGCCAGGCGAAGACCACCCCCGGCAATTGCTCGTATCGCTTGGCTAATTCCACCGCGATGTTTGCCGAGCCTTCCGGCGAGGTGCCCACGGGCGAATCAAAAATCACCTGAAACTCGCCCTGATCATCGGGCGGAATAAAATCGCGCCCAACCAGTGAATTCAGCGGAATAGTGAGCGCAAAGGTTCCCAGTGCGACCAGAACCACCGCCCAGCGATGATCGAGCGACCACTCGAGCATCCTCCCGTAGGAACGGCTGACCCAGATGGGGAGCGCGTGGTCCTTCGCAGCGTGTTCCGCTTCGCCTGCCGCGCGCCCTTCGTGTCTCCCTGCCGCGCTCCGTTTGCGCTCCGTACGTTTTAGCAGCCGCGAACAGAGCATGGGCGTCAGCGTGAAGCTCACCAGCATCGAGACAAGCACCGCACAGGCCATAGTCCAGCCGAATTGGTTCAAATAGCGGCGCGCATACCCCGTCGTGAACGCGATGGGCACAAAGATCATCACCAATGACAACGTCGTCGCCAGCACCGCCAGCATGATCTCTTTCGTGGCTTCGATCGCTGCTTGCTTCGGCTCATAGCCCTTTTGCTCGATATACCGAACAATATTCTCCAGCACCACGATGGCGTCATCGATCACAATGCCCACCGCCAGCGTCAGCGCCAGCAACGTCATGTTGTTGAGCGTGAAATCCATCACCTTCAGCAGCGTGAATGTCGCGATGATCGATGCAGGGATGGCCACCGCCGCGATAATCACGGAGCGCAGATTGCGGATAAAGAGCAACACCACCAGGCTGGCCAGTAACGCGCCGAACAGCAGATGTTCTTCCAGCGAAGAAACGGAAGCCCGGATGTATTTGGAATTATCGCGCAGGACCTCAATCGAGATTCCCGGTGGCAACAGGCTTTGCATCCCCTCGAGTTTCGCCTTCACGGCCCCGATGACTTCGAGCGTATTCGCGCCGAACTGTCGCTGCACGTCGAGTGTGACTGCTTCTTTGCCATGTACGAAATTCCACGTCGTTTGCTCGGGGTAACTGTCTTCCACGTGGCCGACGTCGCGGATGCGAATCGGCGCTCCGTTGGCGTTGGCGACGATGATGCCGTTGAAATCATCGGGATTCTCCATACGCGCAAGCGTGCGCACGCCCAATTCCCGATCGCCGCGGCGAACCGTTCCTCCCGGCACTTCCACGTTTTCGTTTTGAATCGCGTTCTCAAACTGCCTGATGGTCAGCCCGTAGGCATTGAGTTTTTCGGCGTCGGCAAACACGCGGATTTGCCGCAAGCGGCCGCCCGTTAGGTTCACCGCGCCCACGCCGTCCACCGTCTCGAGCGCCCGCCGGATCACCTTATCGGCAAATTCGGTGGTCTCCCGCAGGCTGCCGCTGCCCGCCACCAAAATGGAAAAAACGGCCGCCTGATCGGGATCGATCTTCGTGATCACCGGTGGCAGCACATTGGGCGGCAGATTGCGCATGGACGTCGCCACGCGTTCGCGAATATCCTGCGCCGCGCCGTTCAGGTCCCGTTCCAACGTGAATTTGCAAGTGATGCGCGCGTTTCCTTCATTCGCTTGCGAGGTCAGCTCGTCCATGCCGCTTACGCTGCTGATGGCCTCTTCCAACGGAAGAACGACTTGCGAATTCAGCTCTTCGGGCGTCGCTCCCGGCAAACTCACCATCACGTTGACCGAGGCGGGGTCGGCCTTGGGAAAAAGATCCACTCCCAGATCCCGGAACGAGAAAATCCCCAGCACGACCAGAAAGCTGATCAGCATCGCGGCGAAAACCGGCCGCTTCACGCAAATTTCCGGAAGTGACATCAGCCTTTACCTCGGTCCCCGCGGATGAGCGATGATAGCCTTCAGACGGGACATTATTGTTTGGCCACTTTGATGCTGAGCCCATCCTTCAAAGCCAGTTCCTGGCCCTCCGCGGCTAGAGCCAAACGATCTCCCTGTTGCGCGCCTTCCAGAATTTCTACATCCTCTCCCGACTGGTCCCCGATCTTGATCTCTGTTTCCTTGAGCTTATTTCCGTTCACGATGTAAACCTTGTAGATGCCATAGGCGTAGTTCAAAGAGCGGCGCGGAATCAACAGCACTTTTTCCACCTTGCTGGAGACGATGCTGGCTTTAACAAAAAAACCCGGCTTGAGGAGATTTCCGTGATTTTCCACCAGGCCCTCAACGTCAAAGGTTCGCGTCGTCGCGTCAACAGAGGGATTGATGCGCCAGACTTTTCCGCTGAAGGTGCGGTCCGGAAAGGCTTCTACAGTAACCTGGACCGGCTGGCCCACAAGCACCCACGCCGCCATCTTCTCGGGCACCTTCAATCGCACCCGCATGGGATCGATGTTCACGATCCCCATCGCTGGCGTCGGCGTCGCCTGGGCCTTCAAGTACTGCCCCACGGTGACGCCCCGCTCCTTGATAAACCCGTCGAAAGGTGCTCGGATGCTCGTGTCGCGGAGTTTCTTTCGGGCCAGGTCGAGCGCAGCTTGATCCTGTTTGACCGCAGCCTGCATGTTGGTCACGTCCTGCAGAGCCAAATCGTAGGCCGCTTTCGCCGCATTGTAATTGGCTTCGTCTTCGTCGAAAGCTTGCCTCGACACGACCCCTTCCTGCACCAGTTCCGTCGTGCGCCTGTACTTTTGCCCGGCGTTGGCCAAATCCGCCGCCGCTTTCTTTACCGACGCCGCTTGCGTCGGATCTCCGAGTTCCTGCTGACCCGCGGCGAGTCCGAGTTTGGCTCTCGCCTGATCGAGCAAAGCCTGTTGCTGGGCCACCGCGAGTTCGTATTCGAGCGGAAGAATCTGCACGAGCACCTGCCCTTTGGTCACATGATCTCCGACGTCGACCAGAACCTTTTCCGCTCTCCCATCAACCTCCGGGCTGATGGTAACTTCGTCATAGGCGAATAAAGATCCCACCGCCTCGACCATGCGGCGCACTTCACGCGACTCCACCGTCGCTATCGTTACCGTCAGCGCTTTATCCGCGTTCGACGCGCCGGCCGCCGTCACTTTGCGGGTATTTCCGCAGGAACAGAGGAGCAGGCTCGCCCCGGCCGCCAACCATAAAATGAGGCGGCCTCTCTTGCTTCGCAAGCGGCACATACGATCTCGGACCATGGTCACAGACGACGCTCCTTTACGCTTTCCCCTACAGAGCCGAGTTAGAAAATCTGAATGCGCTGAGATGGATCTTGATCGGCATCACTTCGCGTGCGTACAGAACGTAAACTTCAATTTTAAATGAGCTTAGGCGGGCGGCGCGCGCGGCGCGCAATCCTTCGGCGAGGGCTCAGGCCACGCAATGTGAGCCACCACAGGCGGGGCAAACGCTAAAATCGCCAATTGCGGAATATGCACGCCGGTTCCCACACGTGCGGGCAGATGGATGGCGTAGCAGATCGGGCACGGCGTCGAACTTTGCAGGTCATGATGGTGGTGCAGAAAAGAGATGCAACCCGCCAGCAGAAACATGCTCACGAGGAGCCCGGCTGCAATTCGCCGGAGGGTACGTGGCGGCAAAGAGGAACTAAACGCGAGACCCACCGGTATCCGGGCCCCTCGAGGGCTAGTCTGCCCTGACATTGGACTAGGGAGGCAGCTTGTATCGTCCATGATTCTGCCCAGCTCGGCGGATATAAAAGGGTTATAGTGCACCGATCAGATAGCTGTCAAGCGGGAAGCGCGAGCGGGATGGCGCACTCATCGCGCCTCGAATTAAACACCCATGCTTCGCACTTGACGGCGTCCATTGGGACTCGTCGCCGAGAGCGACATCCGACTGTAACGGTGGAGCAGCAGCCACTCAAACTCCGCGACTATCACCGCATGCAGGTGTGGGCGGGACAATCGGCGGCCAAGGCCAAATCAGTGCCCGCCGCGACGCTGGTCAAGGATATGTGGGAATGCGCCCGAAAATTGCTTTAGCGCGCCAGTTAGGAGCCAAGCCGTCTACGTTTTCCAATCGGGGGTCGCTATGTATTCGCGGTTGATATCCGCGACGGTTCGTGTGCCGCAGTTCCCCATCACCAGCTTCAGTTCGCCCTGCATAATTTCGATCACGCGGTCCACGCCGGCCTGACCGAACGCCCCCAAGCCCCACAGGAACGGCCGCCCAATCCCCACCGCCTTGGCGCCCAGCGCGAGCGCCTTGAACACATCCGTGCCGCGGCGGAAGCCGCCATCAACGAATATCGGGATGCGGTTCCCGGCTTCGGCCACGACTTCCGGCAGCGCCTCAATCGTTGCGCGAAGCGTTTCGGTCGCGCGTCCGCCGTGGTTCGATACTAAAATGCCATCGATGCCGTGCTCGATGCAGAGACGCGTGTCCTCGCGCGTGTCGACTCCCTTGATGAGGAACTTCCCTTTCCAGAATTGGCGGATCTGATCTGCGAAAGCCCAGTCCATGGCGGGATTCGGCGCGCGCACGCCGGTCATACTGATGCCGTTGAACATCGGCCGCTCATTCATGCTGGGACCGGCGCCTCCCTCGTGGCAGGTCATGCACTGGCTCAGGTCCTTCGGACGCGTGCGCAGAAACGTCTCGCTGTTGCGACCCGTGGTGTTGTCCACGGTGAGCGCGATCACCGAGACACCCGCATTTTGCACGCGCTGCAGCAGCTGCCGGCAGGCATCCCAGGAACTTGGCGCGTAGAGCTGCTGCCAGACCGGCCGCCCGAGTTCCTTGTTGACGTCTTCCACCGCCACCGATGTCATCGTGGAGAGGACCTGCAACGTGCCGTGCGCTTTTGCTGCCCGCGCTACGGCCAATTCGCCTTCGGGAAAGAACGATTTCTCGCCGCCCGTCGGACACGTGAAGATCGGGCTGCTGTACGCGGTGCCAAACAGCTCCACGCGCATGTCCACTTTCGTGGCGTCGCGCAGCCGGCGCGGCCGCAGCTCGATATGCTTGAATCCGTCGCGATTAGCGCGCAACGTGGCGTCGTCATCCACGCCGCTCGCCATGTAGGCCCAATGGCCGGGATTTACCTTGCGATGAGCCGCCTCCTCAAAGTCGAAGACGTTGAGGGCCTCGGCCGGGCTCGCGATTACGTCGGACGCGGGTCGCGCGCTTTGCGCCAAGACGAGGCCGCTTCGCTCGAGAAATGCGCTCACTCCGCCAAGCGCGGCAACGTATGGGCTGGCGGCCAGAAACTTTAGAAATTCACGGCGGGCAGCGCTTGTGGATTCGCTTGTGAATTCGCTTTTAGATTGGCTCATAATGGCCCGGATTCTAGCGCGCTGGGCGCTTTCTGCCTAGCCCCGATTCCGCCGCACGCCTTTTCGCGTCAAGCAGTCGGATTTTCGGTCCATCAGTGAGAAGATAGGCACGCCTAGGGCGTCAAAGAATCTCCGATGAAAATGGAGGACATCATGGCGCATCGCCGCAAGTTGTTGTTAGCAGTTGCACTGGTTTCCGCAGGCCTGTTCGCAATTTTCCTGTTGGCGCGCCTGGATTTTCTGGTGCCGGTGCAGCGGGCTGCCGGTCAGAACAAGAGCTCTGCCACGGTTACACCCGCGGATTATCTTAAATGGCGCAACGAATTTAAAAACTGGGGCCGCTGGGGAGCGGATGATCAGCGCGGCGCCTCGAACCTGATCACCGCGGAAAAAAGTCTGAGTGCGGTAAGGCTGGTCAAAAACGGCATCGTCATCTCCCTGGCCCACGCCGTACCGCAAAAAGTCGATCCCGAAGTTCCCGCGGGCAGCGTCTTCCACCGCACCACGGAGAACATCGGCGCGTTCAACACCATCGATAAGTATGAGGTGAGTTATCACGGCCTGGCTCTCGCGCACATGGATGCTTTCTGTCATTTCTTCCTCGAAGGCAAAATGTACAACGGCTATTCCGTGGCCGATAACCTTACGCCTGAGACTGGCTGCAAAAAAGATGACATCATGTCCTGGCGAGACGGCGTCGTCACCCGCGCCGTGCTCTACGATATCCCGCAGCTCAAGGGCGTGGACTGGATCGAACCGGGCACGCCGATTACTCGCGCCGATCTGGAAGCGTGGGAGAAAAAATCCGGCGTCAAGGCGGGTCCGGGCGATGTGATCATGCTGTACGTCGGGCGCTGGAAGCGGCGTGCCGCGAAGGGCCCGTACCCGAACGCGATCCCCGGCTATTTTGCCGACGTCGTCCCCTTCATCAAGGAGCGCGAGGTCGCGTTTGTCGGCCATGACTTCAATATTGATTGGGCGCCGCGGCCGGGATGGGGCGAAGCGCAGGGCATTCCCGTCAATCCCATTCACCAGGCCGTGCTGAACTGGATGGGCGTGGGCATCGTCGAAAATCTCGACTTAGAGCGGGCCGTCGAGACCGCCCGGCGCCTGAAGCGCTATGAATTTATGCTGACGTTCGCGCCGCTACCCGTCGAGGGTGGCACCGGATCGCCGCTCAATCCATTAGCCGTCTTCTAGACCACTTCCAGGCCATGAGCCACAATCCGACGCGGCTGCACGAGCCTGTCACCACCACGATGGTTCCTCCCGCACAACAAACCAAGCGCGGCCGGAGAACCGTCGCCGCATGGGCAGCGCCGCTTGTCATTGGGATCGCGATTGCCCTGGCGCCGGCCCCGCATGGCCTTCCACTGAATACTTGGCGCTACTTCGCCCTCTTCGCCGCGGTGATGGTTGGCATCATCACCGAACCGATCCCGGCCGCCGCTCTCGGCCTCGTCGGCGTCGTCGTTGCCGCCGCCTCGGGCTTCGTTCACCCTTCGACCTCCCAGTCGGCGCTCTGGGCGCTCAGCGGCTTCGCCAACGGAACGGTCTGGCTCATCTTCGCCGCTTACATCTTCTCGCTCGGCTACTCCAAGACCGGCCTCGGAAAACGCATCGCCTTGATGCTGATCCGCGCCATGGGAAAGCGGACCTTGGGTCTCGGATACGCCATCGCCTTGGCTGATCTGGCCCTTTCGCCGTTCATGCCGTCCAACACCGCGCGCAGCGGCGGAACGATCTTCCCCATCCTCCGCAATATCCCCGAATTATACGGATCTCTGCCCAACGACGAGACCGCCCGAAAAATCGGCGCCTACCTGATGTACACCGCCCTTGCCGTAACCTGCGTCACCAGCAGCATGTTCGTCACCGCGCTCGCTCCCAACGTCCTCGCCGCCGATTTAGCCCTGCGCACCATTCACGTCACCCTCTCCTGGACCGATTGGTTCAAGGGCTTCGCCCCTGTAGGCTTCCTCCTGCTCGCGATTGTTCCCATCCTGCTTTATAAAATCTATCCTCCCCAGACCCGCGAAGCCCCGGCAGCGCCGCGCTGGGCCGCTGAAGAACTCCGCAAGATGGGCCCGATCTCGGGCAAAGAGATGACCTTGCTCGCCCTGGTGCTCCTGGCGCTGATGCTGTGGATCGGCGGCGCAAAGTATATCGATGCGACCATCGCCGCGATCCTGGTCGTGACGCTGATGGTCATCCTGCGCGTGGTCACCTGGAATGACATCCTGGCAAACACCCAGGCCTGGAACGTGCTGGTCTGGTTCGCCACGCTGGTTACGCTGGCAGCCGGCCTCGCTGAAACCAAGTTTGTGGATTGGATCGCCCAATCTCTCGCGCCGATCCTCTCTCATCGCGGCGTTATCATGGCCGCCGTGCTTTTGGTCGCGGCATTTTTCCTGCTGCACTACCTCTTCGCCAGCATCACCGCGCACGTAAGCGCGCTTTTTCAAGTCTTTCTCGTCGTCGCCATAACCATCCCGGGCATGTCGCGGCTCGCCTGGGCCTTGCTGCTCAGCTATCCGCTTGGGCTCATGGGCATTCTCACGCCCTATGGAACCGGTCCTTCCCCGATCTACTACGGCTGCGGCTATATTAAAGGCAAGGACTTCTGGATCTTGGGATTTCTCTTGGGCGCGCTTTTCTTCGCAGTCTACGTCCTGATCGAACTTCCCTGGCTCACATTCCTGAAGATGTGAAGCCCCTGCGCTTATGATGCAGTGGCTCGCTTTGAACGCCCACCGCCCGATTTCCCTAGATCCCACGTTGAGCTTCCTAAGCAATTGCGCACATGGGAGGCAACCGAAATCGGCGCTTCACTAATACGCGGTGTAGAATCCTTTTCATGATTTCTCGTGGTCTTATCGTGCTAACGCTGGCTTTGGCGAGCATAGGTACTCTTACGGCTGACGATGTGTGGGTAATACGTGAAGACGGAGTTGGGCCGGCCAAGGTGGGTATGACGCTTTCTCAGCTAAACACGGTTCTCGGCGAGAAGTTCGCCATGCCCATAGAAAAGGATGGTCAGGCCTGTTTCGACGTGCAATCTACCAAACATCCTCATGTCTCGTTCATGATTGAGGATGGACATTTGTCACGGGTGGATGTTGATGCGCCTGGTATAACCACGACAGAAAGCGTTCAGGTCGGCGATTCTGAGGCCAAGGCAATGCGAGTGTACGGGCCGCGACTAAAGGTCGAACCCCACCATTATATTGACGACGGCCATTACTTGACCGTCCGCTCTGGTAACGGTCGTTATGGAATAAGATTTGAAACGGAGAAGGGGAAGATTACGAGCTTCTACTCTGGTCGATTTGCTTCAGTGCAATTAGTGGAAGGCTGCCTGTAGAAAGCCGCACCACCTCCGCTAGGCCCAAATCGTAATTCTGTAATCGGCCGGCCACGCCTGGACCCCTCCCTTTGGCAAGGAGCTCCGGTATATACTGCCGCCTGCCCGGAGCAAACGGGAATTCCGGTTTTGCCCGGCTCGCGGGCCACGCCACTTGGGGGGGTTATGAAATTGAAAGCAATGTGCGCGATCGCTTGCTGTTTCCTTGGATCGGCTCTCGCCCTGAGCGAGACCGCCGTCGCACAGCAACGCAGTGCCGGAGGGGAGCAGAACTTCCCGCAGCCGGCGCCCGCCCGCGAGGTGACGGTTACGGAGATCCCGGGCGTCATCGCGGCTGGAGCCAAATGGAAGCTCGTGTGGCAAGGACCCGACAACGCCGACGGCCTCGTGGGCGCCCCAGACGGCGGCATCTATTTCGCACAGGAACAGCCCAGCACGGTTGGCCGGCTCGACGCGAAGGACAATTTTTCCATTTACGTCCGGGATACCCATGGCAGCGGAGCCCTTGGGATCGACTACATGGGCCGCCTCATTGGCGTGGAGAGGACTTGCTCGGATCCCGGCGGACATCCTGACCAATGTCACGAACCGGCAGAACTGGTGGTCCTGGCTCCGAAGTGGCAGGTCCTGGCAAGCAAGTTCGAGGGCAAGACGTTCTGGCGCATGGGCGAACTCGTAGTGGATTCCAAGGGCGGTGTGTATTTCTGTGATGACTTCGGAACCTACTTCGTCAATGCCACCGGCAAAGTCAGCCTCGTTGCCGGCAAGGAAGTGCGCACAAACGGGATGATGCTCAGCCGGGATGAGAAGACGCTGTACGTGACCAACAACAAGACCCTTGTGGCCTGGGATGTCCAGCCGGATGGCACGGTCAAAAATCAGCGTGACTTTGCCACGCTGGAAGCCGGAGGATCAGGCGACGGCATGGCCATAGACTCTGAGGGCCGTCTTTACATCACCTCTGGAGCCCCCGGCATTCAGGTGATCAGTCCGGAAGGAAAGTACCTTGGGGTCATCCCTCTGCCCAGGTCCGCCTCGAGCGTAGCCTTTTCCGGACCCAACAAGAAGGTGCTTTACGCCAAGGGCGCAGGCATGACGAACCCGGACGGCACAGAGTTCAGAACCCCTGCGGGAGTCCGGAACAACGCCAAGGCCATATACAAGATCGATATGATCGCCCAGGGCTTCCAGGGCCGCCCGAAGTAGCGCCTCGACTCTCTGTGCCCATTTCCCGCTGCCGTGAAATCGGTAGCTCGGTGAAGTTCGTAAGTCGATTTCACCCAGCTTCAGAATTGAACCGTCACCAGCATGCAGCTCCAAGAAACGCGCTTGCTCAACGCCCTTGTCGCCGCCGCTATGTAATCCACCACGAGGTGGATCCAGAGTAGAATGGCGCTGCGTGAAACGCCTTCGAACGTGCATTCGTTTCACAGGAGAAGACGATGACCACCACATTCCATCACGGCTCAGATGACGAACTGGCGCAGCGCTACTTGACTACTATGCGCGGCTCGCTGCCCCGCAATTTAGGATTGGCGCTGTTCGGAGCAGTGCTATTGATTTTGGTCTACGCTTCGATCGCGTATGTTCCAGCAGGCCATGTAGGCGTGTTGACGCTCTTTGGACGCGTGACCGGCGACGTACTGCCAGAAGGCACGCACCTGGTTAACCCCTTCAAGGGAAATAACACCATGTCCATTCGCACACAGGAATTAAAGGAAACAGCCAGCGTGCCGTCTGACGAAGGCTTGGTCATGACTTTGGACACGTCGCTGCTGTTCCGATTGAGTCCCGAGAATGCCGCGCAGGTTTACCAGAAAATTGGGCCGAGCTATGTGGATGTCATTGTCGAGCCGAATATGCGCTCCGCAATCCGTTCCATCACTGCCGCTCACAGCGCCAGCGCACTGTATACCGGCGGCCGCGAGGAAGTGGCGCAGCAAATCTACAATGACCTCGTCCAACAGTTGGGCAGCAGGGGCATCGAGGTTCAAAGTGTTTTGCTGCGCGACATCCAGTTGCCGCAGATGCTGAAGTCTTCCATCGAGGCCAAACAGCAAGCCGAACAGGATGCGCTGCGCATGGCCTTTGTGCTGCAAAAGGAAAAGCAGGAAGCCGATCGCAAGCGCATCGAGGCGCAAGGCATCCGTGATTTCCAGCAAACGGTAACACAGGGCATCAGCCAGCAGTTGCTTGAATGGAAGGGCATTGAAGCCACTGAGAAGCTCGCGGAGAGTAACAACGCCAAGGTGGTGATCGTGGGCAACGCCAAAAACGGCCTTCCGCTGATACTCGAGCCGAAATAGTGTGTGGGTATTTGATTGACCTCTGGAGAGAACGATGAAACTTGCGTGATCGGCTTACCCCGGGGCTTCTTCGGCCGTGCGAAGGAGCGCCTCGACTTTTTGCGCCCCATCCCGGATACTGGCGCCGCGAAGGCCGGCCTCATGCCAAATTTTGAAAAACACAACTACAACTACAGTGAGTGGACCAAGGGAAGATTCTCGGAAGTCGTCACCGTTTCTGGGCCGGGCACATTGATTTTTCTCGCCGGAGTCGGTGCGGAAGATGAAAACGGAACCATCGGCGCCATCTTGTACCCGGGAGACGTTCTCGGACAATGCCGCTATGCCTTCGACAAGATCAAGAGAACTCTGGCGCGGCACCGCGCGACCGTCGCGGACATCGTGAAAATAGTGACTTACGTTACAGACATCAGGTCAGCAGGCAATTACTTCAAATGTCTTGCCGAGGCGCTTGGCGATGCCCCGCGGCCGGCGCATACATTCGTAAACATAAATCAACTCGCCCATCCTGGTATGTTGGTCGAAATCGACGTGACCGCCATAGTCAATCGAGAGCCGGTTTAATATCACCTCGATCCCTTCTTCTCGCCTTCTTCCGCGGCCTTCTCTGCCGCGCGCGCTCCGGCGAGGATGCCCGCCATGGCGTAATTCCCCTCATGACACGCGTATTCGTAGATCGGATCCTCACTCTTCGACATCGGAATCACTGCTGTCCAGGGTCTCGTCCACATCGCCGGGTCGTCAACCGTGAATTCGTAGAGGAGCGTGTTAGCGTCGGCGCGCCTGAAGCGTTCGATCAGGTGCGTATTCGCGCTGGAGCCTTCGAGGTTCGTCTCGCGTTTGAAATTCGTCGTGTCGATAACCAGGGTGTCGCCCTCCCAGTGGCCGCGCGAGTCTCCCTTCCACTGACGAATGCTCCCATGCGGACGCCCATCCAAGGGGATGACGCGAGCGTCGTGGACCATCTCATTGAGAATCACCACGTATCCAGGAGTCTGGAGCAGCTGAAAATTATTGTTGTAGGCGCCTGGAGTCATTGGTGGGCCAGCGTTGAGACCCACAAGGCAACGCTCCTGGAGCGGTCGGTCTTCCCACGAGTCGGCCAGGGGATGTCCAAGCTGTGTGCTGCGCTGTTCGGCCGCGCGCAGATCCGCTTGTTTCTGCCCCTCCGGCGTCCAGGCAGGAAGCCGGCCATCCGGCGGATCCACAATCAGCGAAGTGCGCTTTGACCCCACGATCTTGTTGCCCCGGTCGTACCAAAACTCGTTGTAAGGGACAACGCCGCCCGGCGGGTAAAATAAGCCTCCCTGCTCTGGATCAATCAGATCACGATTCTGGCGTTGATTTTCATCCTTTTCGTAGTTCGCCGCTTCCTCGGCGGTAAAAAACGCCTTCGTTCCCAGCTCCTTGGGTCGTTCCAGTGGGGTGATCGTGCGGTAGTCCCATACTCCCTGCAGGTCCGGCTGGCCGTCAGGTGTTCGTGGCACGGTCCAAGTCTTCGCTGCCGGTTTTAGCTTCGCTGGTGTCGTCTTCGCCGGGGATTGGACCTGGCCTGCGAT
>WNGG01006687.1_pt1:2500-18632 | contig 18632 bp, 18 predicted proteins | sample 5400661 | NCBI WGS metagenome assembly WNGG01 (sample SAMN13153372, study PRJNA577476) | soil metagenome | isolation source: 100 cm soil or saprolite under Garry oak tree replicate 1 | place: USA:California | collected 2016-06-15
ACTGCGTAGGTGATTAGGACGATGACAATGATCATTAACGCAGGGCTATGCAACAACGGGAGAATCAGCGGCGAAATCAAACTCACCATCCATCCGTCGATTTTTAACTGGGTCAAAAGCGTCGGAATACTCAGTGTCGCACCCATGTAGATCAGCAGCTCCCAATCGATTCCTTTCTTTAACGTTCCCCAGCCCAACACGCCGGTGTTGATCAAAACGCAAAGCGAAATCAGCGAGATCCACGCGCCATCGATACGGTGGTAGGAAACGGTCAACCAGCCACCCAACGTGAAACAGAGCACCCCCAGCGTAATCCACTCGTTACGAGACAGCGGGCCGAGCACGTCGAGTTGATTCTGAACCATTTTGTAGGAGATACGAGCCTGGGTCTCGGGCTGATAGAGGATGATGGCGCTAAACAAAACGATTGCGGTGACAATCAGGGTGGGAGGGAGAGCCGCCAGAAACCAGTAGCCCCAGGTAAACTGGTCGCGCACGTCGGGCGGCAAAAGGCCCCACGCGATCAGGCTGGTGGTGGAACCCGTGAGGAAGAGGAAACCAAGCTGGCCCAAGCCCAAGAAGCTCGCCACAAAAAGTCCGGTCGATGCTTTAGACGGATTTTTGTAACCCAAGCTATCGGAGAGGTTGAGTAGCATCTGGCTAATGATCGCGGTTCGCGCGCTTTGCTGTGGGATCAAAGCCATGACGATAATTCCCATGAAGCCCAAAGCGACGAGCTGCCAATAATAGTTCAAGGGAAAAAAACGGACGAGCTGAAGCGAGAGACGGTAGAAGAGACCAGAGCCGGTGATCGCCGCGCCCAAACCCAACACGCCCAATGTCATGAACCATGTCGTGCTGGCAAATCCGCCGAAAACCACGTCGGGTTTCGCCAAGTCAGAAAGAATCAATCCCAACGCAAACATGAGCGCGACGCCGTAATCCGGGAAGACCCAAAAAACCCAATAAATGAGCGTCAGACAAAGCAGACCGAGCAGCTGGGTACCTTGCGGCTCGAGACCGATGTCCGGCTGTCGAAACCAGAGGTAAGCCCAGACGGCAACACCCAAAATGCCCCCAAACCAACGGCTAATGGACGATTTTTGATAGAAGTGCGAAAGCAAAGAGGCCAGACTCGAGCCGATCTGATTTGTTTCAGAGGGCTGATCCGGTCCGTGCGGCTCGTCAATCCTGCCCGCCGTATCGGAGGCTTCCTGCTCCGCGAGATTCAGCGCGCTGCGCAGGCAATGGAGCGCCTGCTCGTACTCTCCTTTTCGCACCAGGGAGTCCGCCATAGATTGGTAGCGGGTGATAGCTTCGACACTCACAGCTCCGGAGATTCTTTGAGCCAGGACCTCTTTGTATACCCCCACCGCTCCGCGTAGGTCGCCGAGATGTGCGAGCGCGGTTACTTTGATGTGGATCAGTTGCGGGTCTGCGAACCAATGTTCGGTCGGCATCCGATCGATCGCGTTTTTGACGAACAGGGCGGCGCCATCGAGCAGTTTCTCTTGCTGGGCGAGGAGTAGCTCAGTCGCGTGGCTCCAATCTTGTGCCTCCAGCGAGTGGTCAACCGCTTGCTCGAAGTCGCCCAAAGCTTCGTAGTGCGCCGCGATTTGAGAATGCAGTTGCCGCGCCGTTTCCTTGCCTTCGACCTCAAATAGTTTCTCTCTAAGGAATTCACGGAAAAAGTCGCGGAGCTCGTATTTGTTTCCGTCCAGAATTCGAACGAAGGGGATCAAGCTTTTTTCCAAATCGGCCAGGAAAATTGTCGCCCCTTCGGTCTGGAGGAGTCGATCGGCGGTTTGCGGATCAACGCTGTTCAGCAGCGACGAGCGGCGAAAAAACCGCTGCTGCTCAGCGCTCCTGGAACTGTAAAACTCTTTGGCCAAAGCGGTGAAGGCCTCCTGCCCCTGGGAATACTGGTGGTCTAGGCGCGCGAGTCTTTTGCTCAAAGTTGCGCAAAAGTGGAGCAGCCAGGTGGGGTGTTTTTCGATAAGTTCGTCCCACGCCGCCCGGTTCAGCCGCCACACCGTGGTCTCTTTCACTGTAATCACAGTTGCGGCACGCGGCTCTCCTGATAGTAGCGCCATTTCGCCAAACCAGTCCTGCGGACCAAAAACCGCAATGGTTTCTTTGCGGCCGCCGGCGCTTTCAAGCACCACCTGAACGGCTCCGGATTGGATGAAGTAAAAAGAATCCCCTTGATCTCCCTGAGAGAAGACTGTGGCGCCGGCCGGAAAGGATTTTTCTTCCAGCTTCCCTAATATCTTCGCTATGTCCTCGCGTGAGAGGCCGGAGAAAAGTGGAATCGTCCTTAGCGTATCCGCAAGATCGGCCATGGGCTAGCGAATGACTCTATCCGCCTTATTGAGCGTTTCGGGAGCGATATTGAGCCCGATAATATTGGCGATTCTGAGATTGATCACAAGATCAAATTTGCTCGCCGATCGCACCGGAACATCCTTTGGCTTTGCCCCTTTAAGCAGCTTGTCAATGAGCGCTGCAGCCTGGCGCCCCATCTGAGCGTAGTTGGGGCCGTAAGTAGCCAGGCTACCTTTGGTTGCCCAATTCTCTTGATCAAACATCGTCGCCAATTTAAGTTTTTTTGCCCCGTCGAAAATTAAGTTTGCCTGGCTCTCGATCAAGTCGTCGGGAATCTGAAAGATCGCCCCGCCATCTCGGGCTTGTATTTTGTCCAAAGAACTCTTGAGTTCGTCGTCAGTTTTAACCCCATGGTCGGCTACTGTTAGCTGAATTTTGGTCGCTGCCTTCTGAACCGCGAGTAAATTGTCCATTGAGTATTTGCTATTGGAGTCGTAGAAGATATGGACCCTGCGGAGATTTGGCACGATCTCTTTCAAAATCTCCAGGCGTTTCTCGCTCTTATCGGACGAGAAAGCCGCCACGCCAGTGACATTTTCGTCCGGGCGCTTCATGTTTTTGAGTAGGCCCATCGCCACGGGGTCGGCGGGATGGCGAAACACAATCGGAATCTGTCTGGTCGCTGCCTTGGCTGCTTCCGTCGCTCGGCTGCCCGTCGTGAAGATGACGTCGACCTTCTTGCTTACAAGATCCGCGGCCCCTGTCTTCAACGCGCTGCGGTCTCCCTTCGCATCCCGCAGCTCCACCACGAGATTGTTTCCCTCTATGTAGCCGAGATCTTTAAGCCCGTCTTTGAGTCCTTTGATGGTCTGAGACTCACCCGGTGCGGACTCCGGAATGAGAATTCCGATCCGAGAAATGGGCGACGCCGCCTCTGCATAAAGTCCTGATGGAATCGCGCAGTATGACGTCGCCGCCGCAAAAAACATGATGAAGATTTTTCTGGTCATCGCTTTAGCTCGCAACTGATCTCAATGAAATTTTGCATCACCCATACATCTTTTTTAGACCTTCCGCTAGTGCAACGAGCCCATCGGAGAGTGGTGTAGAGGTGGGCAACTTATCTTGATTTTACGATATTAAACGCCGGCAACGGTCGTGAAAAACCTTTTAGCTGGAATTCTCCCAGCGTCTCAACGTCGACAAGCTCTTCGATCTTGCTCAAAGTTTTTCGATCGATGAGAATTTGTCCGCCCTTGGCTTCGCCGCAGAGCCGGGCGGCAAGATTGGTGACGTTGCCGATGGCGTCATAATCCATTCGGCCCTCGAACCCGATATTGCCGATGGTGGCGTAACCCGCGGCCAAGCCGATACCCAAATCCAGATCGTAGCCGTTCTTAAGCCAACCCTTCCGCAATTCTTGCACTCGATCTTGCATCTCGATGGCCATCCGCACACCCTTCTCAGTGTGATCGGCACAGGGAATCGGATCGTTAAAGAAAATCATGATCCCATCGCCGGCAAACCGCACCAGGGTTCCGTCGAACTGGAATATCAACCTGCCCATTTCCGCATGATAGCCGCGCAAGACTTCCATCACTTCCTCGGGCTCCGTACTATCTGAGAAAGCCGTGAAGCCTCGCAGGTCGAGAAAAACGACGGTGATTTCGCGCCGGTGACTCTTAAAGAGATTCTTGTCGTCTCCCAATATGGTTTCGGCGATTTGCGGTGACAGGTAGCGTTTGAGCCGATTCATGCGCTGGATTTCTTCGACCTGCTGCTTCACCGTGTCGGCGAGATTGCGATTCCATTCCTCCAGCGTGTCATGCATCTCTTTGATGCGCATCATGGCCCGGACGCGCGCCAGAAGCTCGATGGAATCAAACGGTTTGATCACGTAATCGTCGGCGCCGGCGTCGAGGCCCCGGACCTTGTCTTCCTGAGTCGCTTTCGCCGTGAGAAGAATCACCGGAATGCCCTTGTGTTGATCGTCTCCCCGGAGCCGTTTGAGAACTTCCAGCCCGTTCATCTTGGGCATCATGTAGTCGAGCAGGATTAAGTCCGGCTGAAACGACGGAACTTTCGCCAATGCCTCCGTACCATCATTAGCCTTTTCGATCACGTAACCCTGATCCGATAATTCCTGCTCCAAAAGATCCAGATTAAACGGTTCGTCGTCGACGATCAGAATTTTGTTGGACATAGGCTCACCTATTTTAGATTTTGGATTTGCGATACCAGAATCATCTTTTGCCAACAGACGACCGCAGTCTTCAGTTATCTGAATGCCGGGCACGGAGAGGCTATCAAGCGACTCTCAATCTTCATGGCTTGGTCCTTGCCATCGGGAGATTTTCAAACTCATCGAGTGCAAAGAAATCATCCTTAAGCATATTTTCTTGGATCTGCCGGTAGAGATCCGTCAGATCCCGGCGGCTCACATCCCTTATGTCCGCAACTGTCTTTTTCAAAATCGCCTTGGCCTGGGGTGGAAGCGTCTCGGGAACCTCGGGAATCTGTCCAGGGAGGCCGGAATCAAGAAGGAATATAACGTCGCTTAGCCGATAGAGATATGAAATCAGGGTTTGATTGTCACCAAATGGCCCTTTATAGACGAGCTGATGCGAGGCATCGGCCCATAATGTGCCTCGATAGGTATGAATCTGAATTTCGACTGGCCGGTCCTCCACCCATGCAAGATAGTGAAGTGCGCGATAGCGACTTTCACGCACATCCCTAAGGAGATCTTCCTTCTCGCGGATCACAAATTGATTTTCGATGTTTTGGGTGACAAGCGGCAAGGCGGCGTAGTTCGGGATAATGAGCCGGGTCCCGGCAATATCTGTCAGCTGTGAGAAGCAGAAGTATTTCTTGCGAGCAATCTTTTCCTGAATGCTTGCCGCAGCTTTCAGACGTCCGATCACCTGAAACGGCGGATTTCCGTGGGCGGCCCGCAGCGCCTCCAAAGCCTGCTTCCAGGCCGATGAGTGTTTTTGTCGATAGGTCTCGACAAACTCGGCCTGTTGGCCCGGGCCCAGACGCTCATATTCCGCAACCGAATAATCGCCGACCTTGCAGGCTTGCTGAGCTCGGTTCGGCTTTTTAGGTTGGGCTTCGGCGGACGAGCAAAGCGCTAAGAGCAAAGCGCAAAAGAAAATGGGAAATTTCGGATTGCGGATTGCGGATTGCGAGACCCCGGAGCTGGAACTCAAAAATCGAATTTTCATGTTCGTTTTTTCCTCAATTTCGAAATTCGAAATGCGTCTACTTGATCACCTTAATTGCCCGCTGGACGATCTCAGGCGGAATTGTGACGCCGATCTGATCAGCGGTTTTGAGGTTGATCGACAGATCAAATTTCATCGATTGCAACAGAGTCAGATCGGCGGGCTTGGCGCCTCTGAGAATTTGATCGACGTATTCGGCGGCGCGCCGGGATAAGTCCGGCAAATTGACGCCGTAGCTCATCAGTCCCCCGGCTTCGACAAAGTTCGTGCGATCGTACACCGCCGGCAGCCGGTTCTTTATGGCCGATTGTGCAATCTGCGAGACGTGACTGTTGAACAGGGCGTCGGTCATCACGAAGAGAGCATTGGCGCCACCTTTGGCGGCCACTCCAACCGCGCCGTCCAGCTCGTTTGCGTTGTGTGCTTTGACTGATTGAAACCTCAGACCCAAAGCCCGGGCGCCAAGCTCGGCATCTCTAAGGCGCTGGTCGTGGCCGGGAGTTTTCGGATTAGAGAGCGAAGCCACCCCAGTCGCCTTGGGAAGGATTTCCTTGATGAGTTTTAGCCGCGCCCCAAAAAAATCGGCGGACATTCTCGCTACGCCGGTGACGTTACCTCCCGGGTACATAAAACTTTTAATGAGCCCAGCCTCAACGAGATCGCCGGCGCCCGCCACCACGATCGGAATAGTGCTGGTGGCTTTCTTGGCGGCAACGGCCACGGCGGTGCCGCCGACGACGATGACGTCGGGCTTTTCCTCGACCAGCTCACGGGCGAGTTGAGGCAACCGGTCCACTTTTCCTTCAGCGTACTTGTACTCCATGACGATGTTCTTACCCTCCTCGTAGCCAAGCTCGCGCAGACGTTGGCGCAGGGCTTCGTCGCGTGGGGCGTTCACGGATGGTGTGCTCGAAACAAGGTTGCCGATCTTCCAAACTTTTCTCGGAGGCTCCGCTGCAAACGCGGCGAAAAAAGGGATAAGCACAACTACCAGTGCAAACAAGACGATCTGTCTTTTCATTCCTGTCTCCTTGTCTATCGTCGTTTTGGTTGCATTTACCTGATTACCTTATCCGCGCGCAACAGCATCCCAGGTGGCATCGTGAGGCCGATCTGCGTCGCCGTCTTTATTTTTTTCCCAGATTGAGTGGTTCTCCGAAGCCAAAATTTGAAAATCGGCAATCTAAAATGATTTCATCGCCTCGTCTACTAGACTGTTGTCATAAAACTGTTTGGGGTCGGCCTGCTTGGCCTTGGGGTGTTCGATAAATTTCAGTGCATTCGCCATCTCCTTCTCGGTGACTTTGAGCGTGCTGGAGAAAGCGGATTTGTAAAATTCAAAGCTGCCTTGCAACAGCGCATCATCGCTAACTCTGGTATATTTTCCGAGCGCTCTCTTACTCACCATTGCATTGTCCCTCGCGAGCTGTTGTCCTTCATTGAGCGCGCGTAAAAAGTCTATTGCGACCTTGCGATTCCTGGCGTTCCTTACCCACGATTCCCGCGCGGCAATCACAGCCGTAGGAAACAGACCATATTCGGTATCCGAAGGCCGGAAGAGCAGGTTAAAACCCGCGTTCTTGGCCGTCAGGCCAAAGGGGTATCCGATCATCGCCACGTCCACTCTGCCACCCATTAGTGCAGCCATTGACTCGCCGACCCCGCCGTTTTGGATAAAAACCACCTCGCTCGGTTTAATACCAGCCGCCTCCAGCATCGACAACCCTGCGAAATGACTCGATGCGCCAAAACGGGTTACGCCGACTCTCTTTCCCCTAACGTCGCTAATAGACTTAATTTCAGGCTTGGCCCAACCGTCGATGGTCAGAACTGGCAACGGCGATGCAATCGCGATCAGATCACTCCCTGCGAGACGGCTCGAGATGACCGCGCCTCCCCCCGTATAGCCAATGGGAAATTCGCCAGCGAGAATCGCGGAATTAATCAGCGGCGAACCGCCCATAAATATGCCGGACACCTCGAAGCCATATTTTTGAAATATTTTTTCTTCCACAGCTATGAAAAATGGAAGCGATGCGCCAGCAATAGGGGTATAGCCAACCGTCAGCCGGTGTAAATCTTTTTGCGCCGCCTGTGCGCGGACGTTGAGAAACGTTGTGGTGATCAAGAAGATTGCGAGCCAGCAGCGTGTATTTTTTACTCTCATGGTATTCCTCCTGTCGGATGAAGACCTGACTAAAAGACCGTGTCTGTTGGTTTCGCTGCCAATCGAAAATCGGCAATCTAAAATCTAAAACCTGTGGTGAGCGACGTCGAACCATCATCTGATTACCTTGTCCGCCCGGAACAGAACCGATTGCGGAATCGTTACGCCGATCTGCTTTGCCGTCTTCAGGTTGAGGATCAGCTTGAACTTCGTCGGCTGCTCGACCGGCAGATCGGCGGGCTTGGCACCTTTCAAAATTTTGTCAACGTAGGTGGCGGCGCGCCTGAACAATTCGGAACGGTCCGTTCCATATGCCACAAGACCACCAAAGTCCACGAATTCCTTCACGTGAAATATCGACGGCAGGCGCCTCTTTGCTGCAACGTCGGCGATCCGGTTTAGATTCGTAACGAACACCGGGGCTGGCATGATGGCAAGAGCGCCGGCGCGCGCCCTGGTCGCGTCTTCAAACGCTTTGTCGAAATCGCCGGAGCTCCGTATCTCGACCGATTGAAGCTGGACTCCCAGCGACCGTGCTGGGGGTTGGAGCTCGTTCCAACTGATTGTGGACATTTGGTCCTGGGGATTCCAGAACACGGCCACGCGGGAAAGCTTGGGGACAATTTCGTTGAGCAGCTCCAGCCGTTTTCCGGCCAGATCCGGGTTCATTTGCGACAACCCCGTGATGTTGCCACCGGGCCGCGCCAGGCTGTCAACAAGCCCACTCGCCACAGGATCACCCGCAGCCGCCATAACGATAGGGATCGTCGTCGTAGCCCGCCTGAGAGCTCCTAGGGCGGTAGCGTTGGCTGCAACAATCACGTCAAGTTTGAGCCGAACCAACTCGGCGGCAAGCTCAGGAAACCGGTCGGGTTTGTCCTCGGCATATCGCCACTCGATGAGGATGATCTGGCCCTCGATATAGCCAAGATCTCGCAGCCCCTGCAGAAACGAATCGCGGGTTGGGGCATGAGAATCAGCAGCGAGATAGCCGATCCGTGGAACTTTCTTCGGCTGCTGCGCCTCGACTAGGGAAACAGTGAGCAGAAGGACAGTAGGCAGTAGACAGTTAAAGACAACGGCGCTTCTACTCATGCGTTTCTCTCCCGGGTTTTGCTGCTGACTGCTTTCTGCTCACTGCCTACCGTCATTTTATGACCTTGTCCGCCCGAACAAGCACGCTGGATGGAATCGTAAGGCCCAGCGCGTGAGCGGCGTTGAGGTTAACGACCAGGTCGTACCGTGTTGGCTCCTCCACAGAAAGCTCGGCAGGCCTGGAACCTTTCAGGATTTGATCTACATATTTGGCTGCGCTCCGGGACAAATCGGCTATGTTTACCGCAAAGCTCATCAACCCACCCGCATCGACGAAGTCAGACCGATCATACATCGCCGGCAGGTGGCTGTTGGCTGCCAGTTCGGTAATCCGAGACGGATAACTGTGAAAGAGGGCGTCGGGCATCACCAACAGAGCATCGGAATGCTCTTTGGTCGCGACACCAAAGGCGTTTTCGAATTCCCCCGGACTGTGTGCCGTCACGATCTGAAGCCTGATTCCCGATGCCCGTGCCCTCATGTCGATTTCTCTCAAATTCGCCGTGTAGGCCGGATTATCAGGATTCGCAAGGGCCGCTATATGGCGAGCTTTGGGAATGACTTCTTTGATCAACTCCACACGCTTGCCGATGAAATCCGGTGACAGCCTGGAGACCCCGGTGACGTTGCCGCCGGGATGGCTCAAGCTGTTAATCAGGCCTGCCTGAACAGGATCGCCCACCCCTGCGAGGACGATCGGGATAGTGCTCGTCGCTTGCTTGGCGGCCACTGCTGCCCGAGTGCCGGACACAATAATGAGGTCGACTTTGAGCTCGATGAGTTCCGCAGCAAGCTGGGGCAAGCGATCCAGTTGTCCGTCGGCGTACCGATATTCCATGATGATATTTTTGCCATCCACGTAGCCCAGCTGACGCAATCCTTGCCACAGACTGTCTTCCCGAGATGCATTCAAGGACCGCGACGTGGAGGCGAGGACACCTATCTTCCAAACCTTTGCTGGCTGCTGCGCCTGGGCCGGAAAGCTAAGAGGCACGAGCAAAATGCAAAGAACCAGACTTTTTAGAATACTTTCACTTCGCGCGATCGAAGGATCTAGATTCTTTTCGGATCGCGAAAATCGAACACAAGGTATTTTTTTCATCCGTTTATCCCTCCATGCAAAATCTAAAATCGAATTTCATCTAATCACCTTATCCGCCTGCGCCAGCACGTTCGGCGGAATCGTCAGGCCGATCTGCTTCGCTGCTTTCAGATTGATCACCAGCTCAAACTTCGTCGGCTGCTCGACGGGAAGATCGGCCGGCTTAGTGCCTTTTAGAATCTTGTCAACGTAGGTGGCGGCGCGCCGGGACAAATCGGCAAAGCTCGTCGCATAGCTCATAAGCCCCCCGTCTTCCACAAATTCTGGCCTGAAGTATATCGCCGGGAGCCGGCTCCTTAGCGCGATCTCTACAAGCTGTGTTCGATGAGAAATGACCACGGGGCTCAACAGCACGAGGACTGCGTCAGCACGTCCCTTGCTTGCGGCTCGAACCCAGGACGGCCACGCGGGAGAGCGTAGGAACAATCTCCTTCAATAGCTCCAGTTGTTTTCCACTTATCTCCGGGGAAAGGGCTGACAATCCAGTAACGTTCCCACCAGGTCGCGCAAGGCTGGCCGCGAACCCGTTTCCAACCGGGTCATTGTCGAACGCCAGGACAATGGGAATCGTAACAGTTGCTTCTTTGGCGAAGCGGTTTACCGACGGCCCACCGGTCACGATGACATCTACCTTAAGACGCACGAGTTCGGCCGCAAGTTCAGGAAGCCGCTCGGTTTTACCCTCGGCCCATCGAGACTCAATGACAATGTTTTTCCCCTCCACGTACCCAAGCTCGCGCAGACCCTGCCGAAATGCGTCCATGCGAGCCGACACAGCTGCAGGAGAGAGAGAACTTAGGAATCCTATACGCGGGACTTTCGCCGGCTGTTGCGCGTTGGCATAAAAGCAAAGCGCAAAGAACAGCGCGCCAAGGACAAGACCGATGGTTTTATTCTTCATGAATTTCCCTCACCCTTTCCCTCTCCCAGAGGGCGAGGGGAATCGATGCTTGATTTTTTGAGACTCGCTTTTGATTTGTAACTCGAAACTAGAAACCTGAACCTTGAAACCTTTCATTTGATCACCTTATCCGCCCGCAGCAGCACGTTCGGCGGAATCGTCAGGCCGATCTGCTTGGCCGCCTTCAAGTTGATAATCAACTCGAACTTTGTCGGTTGCTCCACGGGCACGTCGGCTGGCTTAGCGCCCTTCAGGATCTTCTCCACATAATAGGCAGCGCGCCGGAACAGGTCGGTACCGCTCACGCTGTAGGTCATGAGGCCCCCGTCTTCCACAAATTCTGGCCTGTCGTATATCGCCGGGAGCCGGTTCTTTACCGCGAGGTCTGTAACCTGTGGTCGCTGAGCAGAGGAGAAGGCGCCCGCCACCAGCCAAAGGACTGCGTCAGCATGTCCCTTGCTTGCGGCTCGGAATGCGGTCTCAACATCCTTGGGATCTAGTACGTCTAGGTATTGAAGCTTCACTCCGAATGCCCCTGCAGCGAGTTCCACCTCTCTTAACGCTTGTGCGTTGCCCGGTCGGGTCGAGGTCCCGAAGACGGCCACGCGGGAGAGCTTAGGAATGATCTCTTTCAGAAGCTCCAGTTGCTTTCCGCTTATCTCCGGGGCAAGGGTTGCCAATCCAGTGATGTTTCCGCCAGGTTGCGCCAGACTTGCGACGAACCCATTTCCAACAGGATCGAGATCAAACCCCATGACAATGGGAATCGTAGAAGTTGCTTCCTTGGCAGCACGGGTTGGTAACGCGCCACTCGTGACAATGACGTCTACCTTGAGACGCACTAGCTCGGCCGCAAGCGCAGGGAGGCGATCAGCCTTTCCCTCCGCAGATCGCCACTCGATGACAATGTTTTTCCCCTCCACGTACCCAAGCTCGCGCAGACCTTGGCGAAATGCCTCGAGGCGGGCCGAGATAACGGACGGGGAGGAAGCACTTAGGAATCCTATCCGCGGGACTTTCTTCGCCTGCTGCGCCACGGCGGGAGACGCAGTTGTCAGCAAGACAGTTGCCAGCAGCCAGAAGAGAATAGATTTCGTCATGGGTTTCTCTCCGGTCTTTTCGCTGCTAACTGCTTTCTGCTCACTGCCTACCGTCATTTTATGACTTTGTCCGCCCGGGCGAGGATTTCCGGCGAGATGGTTACGCCGATTTGCTTTGCGGTCTTAAGATTGATCGCGGTTTCAAAAATCCTCGGCTGCTCGACGGGAAGCTCGGCTGGCTTTGCGCCTTTGAGGATCTTGTCGACGAAATAGCCGGCGCGGTAATACAACGCTTCAATTTTCGGGCCGTAGGACATTAATCCCCCGGCATCCGTAAAATCCCTCAGGTCTGCGATGGCCGGCAGGCGATCGCGTAGCGCGAGGTCCACGATCCGCCGGTTTTGATCGGCGATGGCTACAAGTATCGGCGTAACAACCAGCGCACCCATGCGTTGGCTTTTCATTTTGGCAAATGCATCATCAAATTCGCCAAAGCTCCGTACTATAAAGGGCTGGACCTCCAACCGGAGTTTCTGAGCGACATCCTGCGCTTCTTTGACAAAGAGTCCGGTAGCTGGATCGGCACTGTAAGCGAGAAACGCCACGCGACTCAACTTCGGCAATACCTCGCGCAACAACTCGAGCCGCTTTCCAGCGAGCTCCGGAGCCATGAGCGATAGCCCTGTTATGTTGCCGCCCGGCCGGTCAAGACTTGCGATAATTTTGCTACCGACAGGATCGGCGGCGGCGGACATCACGATCGGAATCGTAGTCGTTGCCTTTTTGACAGCCTCAATCGCCACCGTAGCGGGGACCACGATGACATCGACTTTCAGTCGGACGAGTTCAGCAGCCAATTGAGGAAGCGATTCAGTCTTTCCCTTGGCCCAGCGATACTCGATCTGAACGTTCTCGCCATCGACCAAACCAAACTCACTCAGGCCTTGTTTGAATGCTTCTTCCCGCTCCGAAGGCGCAGACCGCATCGACAGGTAGCCGATGCGTGCAAACTTCTTCGGCTGCTGCGCCTCGGCCATAGCGCCACACAATGCGAATGTGACAACGATGGCGAAAAACCCCACGAATTTTGGATTTTGGATCGTTCGGCACGGCTCAGGACAGGTTTTGGATTTTGGATTGAAGGAAAAAGAATCCAGAATTCGGACCGAAGATTTTTCATTCATACCTTTTATCTCCCCTAATCCAAAATCGGCAATCCAAAATCTAAAATCGTCTCAGCCGATGAATTTTTTGACCTTTTGGATCAAAACGTTTTCGTCAACCGGCTTGGGAATGTAATCGTCACAGCCTGCCTCGCGCGCCTGGATCTCATCGCCGACCATGGCGTGAGACGTCACGGCGATGATGGGAATATGTTTCAGGTCAGGATTCGCTTTGATTCGCCGCGTTGCCTCCCATCCGTCCATGACCGGCATCCCTAGATCCATGAGAATCAAATCCGGTCGTTCGGCTTCGGCCTTATTCAGCCCGTCCTGGCCGTCCACGGCCTCCAAGATCTGATAGTCGTCTACCAAAAGTTGAACGATGAGGTCGCGATTAAACTCTGCGTCATCAACCACGAGAATTTTTTTTGGTGCCATGTTCTTTATCCTTTCAGGAGAGACGTGAGGGGTCAGGCGTGAGGAGTGAGGGGTAAAAGAAGGTTGCCTTACCCCTAACCCCTTACTTCTTTGTTAGGTGATGAATTAAGCCGCTGATCGTTTTGTCGATCCGCTCCATCCGTTTATCATGAATCCTCCAACTTTCGTCGTCGAGAAATCCAAGTCGTCTTGCTAGCTCTATCTGCGTGTCCAACTCGCTGAGAGATCCTTGGGCTATATGAAGGTAGTTGGTAAATTCTTTCTTCGTCTGCCTTGCGGCACCTTCGGCGACTGCCTCGGGTCGTAATCCCAAGAGAGCGCCAGTTCCGGCAACCGCCGCCGCGTCCAGAAATTCCCTCCGGCTCCATCCACGATTGCGTTGCTTACTCATGAAAACCTCTCTCCTGGTGTGCTCGTGTTCGGTATTCGTGTTCGTCGAGCACGAATTCACCGCTCGTTCTTTCTCGTCACCGGTTCAGCCAAGAGCGCTCGTATGATTGCGAGGGCCTGCTCACCACTCCACTCTCTCGGTCCGACGCCTCGCGCCACGGCCCGTCCATCGCGACCGATAAGGAAGGTGGCAGGCAGACCAATGACTCCGTAAGCCGCATTTATCTCTCCCTTTGCGTCCAGGACCAGCGGGAAGTTTAAGCCGAGTTCCTTGGCATACTTCTGGATGGCCGGTGTCTCTTCGCGGGCATTGATCCCTATGACGCTGAGCCCTTGCGGCGCGAACTCGCGGTGTAGTCGCTGGAACATCGGCATCTCCGGTCGGCACTCTGCAACCCGGCCAACGACACCACCTGATCCGTGGTCGTTCGGCCACTGAAAGGTGGAGCCTTAGTGGCGGAAGGGTAGGTGGAGAGATTGAGTTTCCCCAACATATCTGGCGCCGCGGCCAGATTCTCCCGCGGAGCGCCGAGGATCGTCACGATCGCGATGAGGAATCCGGCCATTTTCTGCCTTGTTCGACTACTCATTTTATTTCACTGTATCGTCGGCTCGGGCGCGACTACCGAGAACGTGCGCGAGCAACGCGTTGACGAGAGCGCCTCGATAGCCCGCGAGCCCATTCATTTCTTGCCGACGATCTCCTCGATGTCCTTCAGGAGCGTCGGGCTATAGACAACCGTCGTTGTCGGATTCTCGATGATCCACTTCTTGCGGATCACTCCCTGCGGATCGATGAGAAAGAACGACCTGTTCGCCGTCACAGACGTTTCGTTGAGTACCCCGTAGCTGCGGATGACCTTCCGCTCCGGAAAGTCGCTGAGGAGCGGGAACGGCAGCTTCAGCGAGTCGGCGAACGTTTGCTGCGAGAACGTCGTGTTGGCGCTGACGGCGAGGTTCTGGATACCCAGGGCTTCGAAGCGTTTGAAGTCGGCCTTCCTGGACGACAGGTTTGCCGCTCAGGTCGGAGCGAAGTCCACGCCGTAAAATTCGATGAGGACCCATTTCTTGCCCCGGAACTCGCTGAGCGAAATGTCGAGCCCGGTGGTGGCTGGCAGCTTGAAATCGGGCGCCTTATCCCCCACCTCGACGGCCCAGGCAGCGCCGACCATGGCCAGCCCACCGGCTAGCAACACGCCTAAGAAAAGCAAACCTTTCTGGTACCTCGTTGGACTACACATCTTGTTGTCTCCTTTCTCCAACAAACAATTTTGCACTCTGCATTTTGCAATTTTCCTTTTGCATTGTGTTACTGACTCACCGGATCACGCGGTTTGCCTTGTACAACGCCTCCGGGGTGATGTTAATTGCCAATGCCTTTGCCACTTTTAGGTTGATGACCAGTTCGATCTTATTGTTTGCCTCCACAGGAATTTCACCAGGACTCTCCCCTTTGAGAATCTTGTCCACCAGGCGCGCGGCCATTCGGCCGGATGCGTAGGTATTTGGAGTGTAACTTGCGAGACCGCCATTCTCGGCAAAGAAAGTCGCAGCGAACATCGTCGGCATTGACGACTGAGAGCCAGCCTCGCGGACGTAGTCGGGAATATTCGATGTCATCGGGCGTGGTGACAGGATGCCTTGGATGTCGCTTTTTTTTAACCTGCCCAGGACCGCTTTCGCTTCATCCTCAGTGCGGACCTCTTTCCCGACCAGCACAATTTTGAGATCACGGGCGGCATCGCGATACGCCTTCGCCTCGGAGACGCTGTAGGCGTCAGTCGCATTATAGGGGAATAGCACGCGCTTTAGTCCCGGGATCATCTCCTTAAAAATCTCGAGACGCTTGGGGCCCAGCTCAAGATCGAGATCGGTTACGCCCGTAATATTGCCTCCAGGACGGGCACTGAAGCATCTCCCTGAGTAAATCGGACGCCGATGACGAAATCCTTGTCCTCGCGGTAACCCAGTTCTTTCAGCCCGTCCCGTAGGCCTACCGCGCCGGTCGTCGGCCCAAACCCTTCCGTAAGCACCCCGATCCTGACAGGCCCGCCGCGCTCTGCCGCACCCACGTCACAGATAAGTGATGGGCTGCAAGCGAGCAGCAAGAACAAGATGAAGTACCGTCGCATTGCCCTCACCCTATCCCTTATATTAACACCGTTGCAGATTGACATAGAGGAGATCATGTTTATGTGACACCGATTTCAAGAGCTTGCTGGTTGAGGACCAACCCTACCCGATCCCGTTTTCGAGGATCTGGGAGAGACTGTCCCGGCCAGTA
>WNGG01003900.1_pt1 | contig 18610 bp, 16 predicted proteins | sample 5400661 | NCBI WGS metagenome assembly WNGG01 (sample SAMN13153372, study PRJNA577476) | soil metagenome | isolation source: 100 cm soil or saprolite under Garry oak tree replicate 1 | place: USA:California | collected 2016-06-15
CACCACTGGCTCGCTAGAAGGCACCGGGAATGTTTTCCTGGGGGCGAACAATCTGACCGTGGGCAGCAACAACTTGAGCAAGACCTTTTCCGGTGTGATCCAAGATGGCGGAATCGGCGGTGGCACGGGCGGCTCGCTGACGAAAATCGGCAAGGGCAAACTCACTCTGAGCAATGCGAGCACCTATACGGGAGGCACCACTATCAGCAAAGGCGCACTCATTGTTAAGAACAAGACCGGTTCTGCCACCGGCACTGGCGCGGTGCAGGTCAACACCGGAACTCTCGAAGGTGTTGGCAAGATCAACGGCGCCGTGACAGTCGGAACAGGAACCACTTCCGGAGCAATCCTCCTGGCCGGTAACAGTGCGACTAGCCCCGGCACCCTGACCATCAATAACACGCTGACGTTCAATTCCCTCTCGACCTACCAATGCGTATTGAACCGGACCAAAGGCAAAGCCTCTACCCTGACCGCACTCGGTGTGACCATTAACAGCAACGTGCCATTTACCTTTACTGATACTGGCACCGGCACGTTGGCAACGGGCACAGTGTTCACTGTGATTAACAACACCTCGGCTAACCCGATTTTCGGCACGTTCAGCAACTTGTCTGACGGCTCGGTCTTCACAAGCAACGGCAACAACTTCCAAGTGAGCTACGAAGGCGGCACCGGCAATGACCTGACCCTGACGGTTGTGCCGTAACGGCGACCCATCCGAAGTCGCTCAGGGGCAGGTGCGGTGTTTGCGCTCATGACTTCGACCGCGGAAAGTCTCAAACAGCCAGAGGTCAACTCATGTCCAATGGCGTCGCAACTTGCCGACTGCCCTTGGCGACAATCTTGCTCGTTCGCACCGCAGGTACGGTCACGGGGTCAATCGACGAGAGCACGTACCTGTTGGCATCGGACAGCGGATCGAACTTCCGCATAAGCAACCGCCAGTACGTCTACAACCTTGCCACGAGTTCGCTTGGCACCGGAACGTACAAGGTCAACATATCGATTGGCGGGACCGTGGTAGGAAGCGGTACCTTTGCATTGAAATAAGCTAGAAAGCAGCCGTATTTCACAATCAGCCGCCACGTTTCACCGCGTGGCGGCTCTTTGCTTTGCTCTGCGTTCACCACTCTTTGAAATCGCCCGCGTGCTGGTGCGTCTCGATCACGTGCCCGCTTCATTGTAAACGCGAATCACAGCATCATGTGAGCGGCTGAAAAACTTTGCGCGCTCGCGGCTGACAGCAGCGCCGATGCCGCTGGAATGATTCGCACGCAGCGGGACTTGACTTCGACCACAAGCTCCGGAGCGAACGTCAGGCTGTCACCACGCAGCGTGCAACCCGCCTGGAGCTCGCAGCATTCAGTCACGAAAATATTGCCCTCCACCGTCCCTCGCACCTTCACCGATTTCGTCCTGATCTCACCGCGTATGCGCGCGTGCTCTCCAAGCATGAGCGTTCCGGTGGAATCGATTGTGCCCTCCACCTCGCCGTCGATGAGCAGCTCGTTCAGGAATTTGACCGAGCCTTTGATCGAAACTCCTTGGGAGAGAAGAGCGCCGGATTGCGTTGGCAAGAACGCGCGGTTGGATGGCCCTGAGACGACAGATGGTCTGGCCGATTCGTTTGCGTGGGCCGCGGGTTCGGTCTTTCGAGTGAACATGTGCATCCCGTGATTCCTCCAGGTTTGGCCGCGTGGAAAGCTTATCTTTTTCCGTGCGCAACGACAGGAGAAAATGAGGGGCTATTGCGAGCCTGCAAGACGCACCCGCAATTCAGAATTTCGAAGAAGGGAAAAACCAGCATGGCGCGTTGCGGTCTAACGAGAATTGTCCCGGGGCCTTGCTATTGAACAAACGCTGAGGCGCCGTAGCGTAAGTCGTGGAACCGTCGAAGTCGTCCCCAGATAAAACGCCATTTGAGCGTTTCAAACGGCTGACAACGCGCGTGATGGGGACTCCAAAGAGCGAAATGGACGCCCGCGAAATAAAATATCGCGCCGCGAGAAAAACCAAGAATCGTCGCAGGCACCGTTAGCCACGCGAATCACAGCATCATGTGAGCGGCTGTAGAACTTGGCGTAGCCGATTGCGTTGCTGATTGCGTTTGCCCCAGCATACGAGGGCCTGCCTGCCCATTGCGCATGGCCAATAGGGAGCTTGGATAGATTGGCTTTGACTTGGACGGAGAAAAGCTCGCTTGCACTCTGCATCCGTGCACAAAATGTCTACCCCCCACACGGTACCCCGCCTGCCGAGGAGGTAGTCAAAGGCGACTCTTAGTCGTTACTGGTATTCATTATATTGGATAGAGATCGGACCGGCTAAATATGTAAGCACATGGATAAGGACCTTAGTAAACGTGTGCAGAAATCGTCAATGCCATCATGGCCGCATCATTTACCATCCAGCAATCAGAAACGATTCTAGCGCGATGCTATGCAGCGGGGCAGGGCATTCGTAAAAAGTGTCAATGATGCGTCAATGGGCCGGTCGTTCCCTAGTGTAAAGCTGGATTTTGAGTCCAGCGCGTCTGCCAATTCCGCCACGCCGGCACAAGCAATCGGAAGCTACGAAGCCCGCGTCGGCGCTCAAGTATTCGCAACGAGGTCCAGAGGTTGCAAACTTCGCGGCGGTCCGAAAATTTCGCGTAGAATGATTGCGTCGCGCAAACCCGATTTCGATGCAAGCAAGGTCGCTATGTCTGTTTTAAAATCTGCCCCCTTGGCAACTGGCGACATGGGTGGCGCGTAAGCTGCGGTAGGCGTTTTGATGATCGGCGGCTGTTCAACCGGCAACAGTCCTTCGTGAACTTCGAATGGGGGCGTGTCTATTATCTCCGCGCGTTTCGCAATTCCCGGTGGAGGACTTTCTCTTTGGATTAGGTCGCGTTTCCGCCGCTCTTCTCGCGTTAGATTCCAAAGCGGTGCAATTGGCGGCCGTACCGGCGCGAGCGGTCGGGGTGGAATGTGTGTGCGCGGAGCGACTGGCGGTGGTGGGCGCGTGGTTGCCGGTTGGCCAAGCGCTTCGAGGAATTTCCGAATGCGTTCTTCATCCGATTTCGTCGATGCTCTCCGGTTTGGCGGAGGCATTTCAGGCATAGATGGTGTCGATGTTTGCTCCCTCTGATTCCTGCTTGCCTTGCTGGCGGCTCTCGTCAGCAACTGGAACAAAAGCGCGGCCGCGATCAGCAAAAGGAACAGCAGATTTTCGAAATGAACGGCGATCACGCTTCGCATCGTTAAGCCCTGCCTCCTCAGCGTCAAGCGAAGACTGGAGCGGGTGACGAGGCTCGAACTCGCGACGTCCTCCTTGGCAAGGAGGTGCTCTACCACTGAGCTACACCCGCATTTTTCAGGGGGAACAAAATAATGTCCAGTGAACCGCCCGGCGCAACCTTTTAATTGCCCCACAGGATGGAATATTCTTCAAATAGTTGAATCCAAACAGGGCATTAAGCGCGTCCCATGTTCAGGAGAACCACTATGAAAAGATTGATCATTGCCTGCATTTGCTCGATAGCGCTGGCGATGGGCTTGTTTGCTCAGGCCCCGGCGACGTCGCCGACGCCTTCAGCGGCAGCAACAGCGCCGGTCACCGCCAGCGTGTCTCCATCGGATCTCGCCGACAGGATCCAACAGAAGCTGAAAAAAAAGCTTAGCGGCCAACACGGAATCATCATTGATGGGGGCGATCACGATGAAGATGCCGATCTTCGAAAGATGCGCGAATTCGTGGCGATTCCAATCGTGGCGATCGTGTTTCTGTCGATATTCGGCGCGCCTGTGCTGATCGTGATTATGATAGGAATGTTCGCTCTTTTAATCAGCCGCACGCGGCAGCGCACTATCCGAATGATGGTGGAGAAAGGTCAGCCGGTTCCCGCAGAACTGCTTGCACCGACCAAGCGAGCCGTGCGCCAGCGGTCGGATGTACGGCGTGGCGTTATTTGGACCATGATCGGGCTCGGTGCGATGATCTTCTTTGGCGCCGTGAACGATTGGGAAGGCGGCGCATGGTCGTTAGGGCTAATTCCATTTCTAATCGGCCTCGGCTATCTCATCGTGTGGAAATTGGAAGGGAAGCAGGACGTTCCTCCTCCTCCGCCCCCGGTAACGTAGTATCATGACGTGGAGCTAACAGATGCGCAGCTTATTGCTCGGACTCTTGTTGATGACGATCATTATGCCTTCGCTGAACTGGTCCGAAATCATCAATCGACTGTGCGCGGTCTCCTTCGCCAGCTCACCGGCAGCGACATTGGGCTGGCCGATGACCTCGCGCAGGAGACGTTTCTGCGCGCCTACAAGAATTTGCGCAACTTTCGGGGCGAGGCGCGTTTCTCCACCTGGCTTTACCGGATCGCTTACAACTGTTTTCGGGAGCACGCGCGCAAACGTAAGGAACTGGTCGGCATCGACGAAGAACAACTGGAGCGCGAACACGATCCGCAGACGGTCGATCCCGCATTGCGCCACGATCTGATGCACGCCTTAAGTTTGCTTCCATTGCACGAGCGCACGGCTGTGGTGCTCTGTTGCCAGAATGGTTTGTCGCATGACGAAGCCGCGCGCGTCCTCGACATTCCGCTCGGCACCGTAAAGACCAACGTTTTGCGCGGCCGCGAGAAACTGAAGCGCACGCTAGCCGAGTGGGGACCGAATTGATACAATGAACGCGATGAACGACGACGACACGCTAGATCGACAATTGCGCGACGCGGCGCCGTATATCGACGACGAAGGCTTCACTGCGCGCGTTATCGCTAGGTTGCCAGCCCCGCGGCGTGAGCCGCGATGGCTGCGTACAATGGTTCTGCTCGGCGTGACAGCACTAGGAAGCGGAGTTGCCTACTTGCTTTCCGGTGGCGGCCGCTTCGTCCGCGAAGGCGTGATCCAGTTATCGACCTTCCCGATCTGGCTGTTGCTCGTGTTCGCGTTCGGTTGCGGCCTCGTAGTTGGCGCCTTCGCTGTCATCTTTGCCATTCGCAAGACGCCAGAGGTCCGCGATCTTGCCCGGCTGCGGTTTTGAAACGGCGTCTCCGTTATGCTGCGGACAGCTCGCGCGCCTGCTTGACGTCCGCTTCGATCTGGCAGGCGAGCGAATCTACATTTTCAAATTTTTTTTCCGGCCTGAGATACCGGATGAATCGCACTTCGAGATCCTTGCCGTAGATATCGCGTTCGAAATCGAGCAGGTGAATCTCCAGAATTCGCTCAGGTTTGCCGGTGCTCACAGTCGGCCGATAACCGAGGTTCACTACGCCGGGATAAACAACTCCATCCAGCTTCGCTTCGGCGAAATAAACGCCGTTTGGCGGAAACTGCTCGTTGTGGGCGCTCAAATTTGCCGTCGGAAATCCGATTTTCTTTCCAACATTGTCGCCGCGCACGACTGTTCCCAGAATCGTGTATTCGCGGCCCAGCATCTCTGCCGCCTTCGTCAGATCACCCGCTTCCACAGCCTGACGGATCGTCGTACTGCTTACCACTTCGCCATCGACTGTTACCGGCGGAATTCCGACGACGTCGAAATCAGAGCGTGTGCCGAGCTTCTTGAGTAATTCAAGATTGCCGCGCCGATTTTTTCCAAACGACCATTCGTGGCCAACGCAGATTTCGCGCAGGGGCTTCGAATGCTTCACTAATTGCCGCACGAAGTCTTCCGGCTCGGTGGCCGCAAATTGCTTATCAAACGTAATGATCAAAAGATGGGCCATGCCAAGACTGCGAATCAAATCGATCTTGTGCCGGGTGGCGGTGAGCAAATGCGGCGCCACTTCCGGCCGTAGTACTTTCTCCGGATGCGGGTCGAATGTGACTACGACAGGCGTTCCGTTGGCCGATCGAGCGTGTTCTGCGGAAGTCGAGATGACTGCCTGGTGACCGAGATGCACGCCATCGAAAACGCCGATGGCCAGAAAGAGCGGGCCTGGCAACCGCGACAATTCGGAAATGGATCGGAGCGTTTCCATCAAGAAAATGACAAATGACGAATGACGAAGTTCGAATGGCGAAAATTCGATGCGCGTCAAATCATTCGAGCTTTGATATTTGGATTGCCTTCGAGCTTCGTCATTTTCATCACGCTCCGCGCATCCTCGAAACTTCTGGAAGACTCAGCATCCGGCTAAGAATTTCTTCGCGCGGCGCGTTTTTGATTTGATCGACCGTGATCGCGTTCGCCACGTCGAAGCGGCCGGATTTTATTCGGCGCAGCGATTTCAAGTGCGCGCCGCAGCCGAGCGCCTCACCGATGTCATGCACGTAGGTGCGAACATAGAACCCTTTACTGCACAGGACGCTGAAATCGATTTCGGGTAACGCGATCCGATCGATGCTGTAACGGTAAACGTGTACGAGGCGCGTCTCGCGCTCCACCACTTTTCCCTGGCGCGCGAGCTTGTAAAGCGGCACGCCGCCATGCTTTTTGGCGGAGACCATTGGTGGCAGCTGATAAAAATCGCCCCGGAACTTTTCAAACGCGGCTCGAATTTGATTTTCATCCAGCTCGGGGATCGGTCGGTGTTGAACCACTTCGCCTTGTCGATCTTGCGTGTCAGTCGTCACGCCAAGCACAAACGTGCCGGCGTATTCCTTATCTTCGCTCATGAGCAAATCCTGAACCTTCGTGCCACGCCCCACGGTGAGCAGGAGCAACCCAGTGGCGATCGGATCCAGCGTGCCACAATGACCGATTTTCTTGGTGCCGAGTTTTCGGCGAGTCAGTGCGACGACGTCATGCGACGTCATCCCCTCCGCTTTATCGACGAGCAGGACGCCGTCAGGAGTCGCGCTTAAGGACTTCACCAATTTCCTCCAGAACCTTTTCTTCGACTTCGGCGAGGCTTCCGCGGATGCGCGCGCCAGCGGCCAGTGTGTGCCCGCCGCCGCCGAATTTCTGGCAAATCGCGCAGACATCGACGGCTTCATCTTTGGAACGCATGCTCACGCGCACCTTTCCGCCGGCCAGTTCCTCAAAGAAGACGGCGACAATAACGCCGCGGATAGCCCGGAGATGATCGATCAGTCCTTCGTTATCTTCGGGAAGAACGGCCAAGTCTGCGGCGGTTTTTAAGCTGAGGCTAAAGCTCGCCACTCGTCCGTCCTCACCAAAACGCATGGTCCGGAGAAGGTCTCGCAACAGTTCCAGCCGGCGTCGGGGATAGTTTTCGTACAATTGCTGGCTTATTTGCCCAACGTCGAGACCGCCAGCGCGCACGAGTTCCGCCGCAATCTCGAACGTGCGCGCACTGGTTTTTGGATATTGAAACGAGCCTGTGTCAGTGGAGATCGCGGCAAAAAGATTTTCTGCGATGTCATGATTGAACGGCAGGTCCTGACTCTTGATCAATCTGAAAATGATTTCTCCAGTGGCGGGCGCGCTTGAGTCGATGATTACCAGATCGCCATACCCGGGATTACTGCGATGATGGTCGATGTTGATCCAGATTTTTGCCGAGCCAACCGCGGCGAGCGTAGTTCCAAGCCGATTTTGAATTGCCGTGTCGAGTGCGACGGCAACATCGACATCAATGGCCGTGGAGGGGGGCTTGGTCAACAATTCGGCGCGCGGCAGGAAGGAATACTTTTCGAGCATGCCGTCTTCATTCCAGATACGAACGTCCTTGCCAAGTTGCTGAAGCGAGAGAGCGAGCGCGAGCTGGCTGCCGAGCGCGTCACCGTCCGGGCGAACGTGACTCAAAATCGCGAAGCACTGATTGCCGCGCAGGACCTGGCCGATTTCTTCGAACGTGGTGTTGCTCACTCGTCCTCGCTGCGGGGTTTTTCGATATCCCGCAGAATCTCAAGGACGCGCGCGCCGCGTTCAATGGAATCGTCGAGATGAAAAACCAGATGCGGCGTGTACTTCAAAACGACGTGGCGGGAGAGTTCAGCTTGCAGGGCGGGACGATGCGCTTCCAGCTTATCTATCACGCTCGCGCCTGCTGCCGAGCCGAGAGTGCTTACGAAGACGTGCGCGCTTTTCAGGTCGGCCGTAACATCGACAGCGTTGATGCTTACCAGCACGCCTTCGAAGTTTATTTCGCGCGCAACGATGGCGCTCAGCTCACGTTTTACAAGTTCGTTTACGCGTAGTTGTCGATGTTTCATTTCTAGAATACTGCAAGCCTCTGGCTTGCTGCAGCGCGAACTGGAAGCTTGGGCTATATTTACAAATTTTGCGCAATCTGTTCGAGCTGGTAGCACTCGATCACGTCGCCGACTTCATACTCGCCGAAGACGCCTAGCTTGATCCCACATTCCAGACCGGAACGCACTTCTTTCACGTCGTCCTGGAAACGGTGCAATGTCGAAATCCCGCCGTCGTAAACCGGCTGGCGCTTTCGCAGGACGCGGGCGCGCGCGGCGCGGAGGATGCGACCATCGGTGACTAAACAACCCGCGACAATGCCTCTGCTTAGCTTGAAAATCTGCTTCACCTCCGCGTGTCCGATGACTGTTTCGCGAAGCTCGGGTTCAAGCAGCCCGGCCATGGCGTCTTTGATCTGATCGAGCAGTTCGTAAATGATGCTGTACAGTTTGATCTGCACGCCTTCGCGTTTCGTAGCCGAGACCGCCATGGCCTCGACCTTCACGTTGAAACCGACTACGACCGCGTCCGATGCGCTCGCCAGCAAAATGTCCGATTCCGAGATCGGTCCCACAGCTGAGTGGATAATTTCCAAATCGACCTTTTTGCTTTCGATCTGTTTCAACGCGCCTACGAGCGCTTCGAGTGAACCTTGCGCGTCGCACTTCAAAACGATGCGCAGGACTTTCTTGCCTTGAGCGGTTTCGAGCAAGGTTTCCAAAGTAGCGCGTTGCGGAACGAACAGCTTGGTCGCGCGCTTTGCCTCGAGGCGTTCATCGCTTAGTTGCTTCGCTGCGCGCTCCGATTCCATCACGAGGAATTGATCGCCCGCATTTGGCAGGCCGGTAAAGCCAAGCACCTTGACCGGCGTTGAAGGCCCGGCTTCCTTCACTTGTTGGCCCCGGTCGTCAAGGAGCGATTTTACTTTGCCGTTGTAATCGCCGCAGATGAACGGGTCACCGATTTTTAATGTGCCCATCTGCACAATCACCGTGGCCGTGGGGCCGCGTCCGGGTTCCACTTGCGCTTCGATGACGGTGCCGCGTGGTCTGGCGGTAGGCGAGGCTTTGAGTTCTATCACCTCCGCCTGCAAAGCCATCATCTCCAGCAAGTGATCGATTCCAGTGCCTTTCGTTGCCGAAACGGGACAAACAATGGTTTCGCCGCCCCAATCTTCCGGGGTCAAACCGTGCTCCTGAAGTTGTTTCTTCACCCGGTCGATGTTCGCGCCCGGAAGATCCATTTTGTTGACAGCGACCATGATCTTCACGTGCGGTGCGGCCTTGGCGTGATTAATCGCTTCGACCGTTTGCGGCATGATGCCGTCGTCGGCTGCGATAACCAGCACGACGATGTCGGTCACATTAGCGCCGCGCGCGCGCATGGCGGTGAAGGCGGCGTGGCCCGGTGTGTCGATGAAGGTGATCTTCGTTCCATTATGCTCGACGCTGTAAGCGCCGATGTGTTGCGTGATCCCACCGGCTTCGCCAGCCGCGACGCGCGTCTTGCGAATCGCGTCCAGGAGCGTGGTCTTCCCATGATCTACGTGTCCCATGAACGTGATGATGGGACCGCGCGGCTTAAGTTCCTCTTCCTTTTCAATGACCGGAGGAGGCGGCGCCACAACCACTTGTTCCACTTTGTGAACGCCGGCGCCCTTTTCGCGGCGCTCCTTTTCCAGAACGAACCCATGATTCTCCGCGATCTTGGACGCGAGGTCCGGTTCGATTGTCTGGTTGATGTTTGCAAAAATGTTATACGTCATTAGCTCGGCGATGAGCTGGTGCGGTTTTAAGCCGAGTTCAGCCGCCAACTGCTTAACGACAATGGGCGGCTTGATATGAATGACTTTTGGTGGCGGCACCTCTACCTCTGCAAGCGCAGCGGCGTCATCATCGGTCGGTGCCTTTGCCTCGGGAGCTACTTCCGGCGCCGTAGCCGCGGGTGCTGATGGCGCCGGCGTTGGAGCCGGGATCGGAGGTCTCGGCATCGCAGGTTCTATTTTGGCCGGCACAGGTGGTTCAAGCTTCGGCAGAAGCTTCGAGATCGGCGGTAGCACCGTGCTCTTCGTTTTTACCTGACCATCTTTCGATTCCTTGTGCGCCTTTGCTTTGTCGATAAGTGAAACTGAAGGTCCGGCTTTCGCCGGCGCTAGTTTCGCTGAAGGCTCAAGCGTAACGTCGCGCTCCGTTTTTACGGGCGCCGCCGCAGGCGTGCGCGCTGTTTTCTTTTGCGGCTCCGCTTTTTTAGGCGCCGGCTTTGCCTTCGAGACGGCTGGCTTGCGCGCGACGGCAGGCTTCTTCCCAGCCGGTTTTCGCGTCGCGGTTTTGCTGGTCGTCTTGGTGGGCATTATAAAAGATCTCTTTCATGGCTCGTGCATTTTAAGCAGAGCCAGCTTTCTGCGGTTCTTCTTTCTGCGCTTCCTCTTCTCGAGGAACGGCATCGTGAATTTCCTGCGCTTTCGTTTCGTCCACGCCAAGAATATCTACAAAATCCTGCACATCGGCATCGCGCAATCCTTCGAAATTCGTGAATCCGGATTTTACGAGGGTAACCGCTTGCTCCTCAGTAATTGGCAGGGCGGCGGCGAGCGTTTGTGCCGCTTGCGCCACTTTTTGCTCGACCGCAGCCGTGGCCGAAGTGTCCTTGTCGATGTTGATTTCCCAACCAGTAAGCCGCGACGTTAACCGCGCGTTCTGCCCTTTTTTTCCGATCGCGAGAGAAAGCTGATCTTCGTCAACAGAGATCTGGACGGTTTTCTTCTCGGTATCGAAAATCAGGTTCTTCACTTTTGCTGGCTTGAGCGCTTCCAGGATGTACTCGCGCGGATCGGAACTCCACCGGATGATATCGACTTTTTCGTTGTTCAATTCGCGGACGATGTTCTTAACGCGTGAGCCGCGCATGCCGACGCACGCGCCGACTGGATCCACTTTCTCGTTCACGCTCCAAACCGCCATCTTTGTCCGATAACCCGCCTCGCGCGCGATTCCGCGAATCTCGACGGTGCCGTCGGCGATCTCGCTCACTTCTGACTCAAAAAGACGGCGCACAAAGTTCGGATGGCTGCGCGAGACGATGATCTCAGGACCACGGATTCCGTTCTCGACCGCTACCACGTAAGCGCGAAGCCGATCGCCGACATTGTAATCTTCCACCGCCACGCGTTCTCGCTGCGGCATGACTGCTTCGAATTTTCCAAGATCAAGAATCACGTCCGAACGATCGAACCGCCGCACGGTGCCGCTTACGATTTCTCCAGCGCGATCCTTGAACTCCTCATAAATCATTTCTTTTTCGACCTGACGGATGCGCTGCATCATTGCTTGCTTCGCAGTTTGTGCAGCGATGCGTCCAAAATTGCGCGGTGTGACTTCGATCTCGACGATGTCGCCCACTTTCGCGTCCGGCTTGATCTTGCGCGCTTTGGCGAGCTCGATCTCATCCTGTGGATTGCTCACATGATCAACTATCAGCAAATTCGCGAGCGCGCGGATTTCGCCGGTCTTTGGGTTGATGTCGATGCGTAAATCCCGTGACGCACCCACGCTCTTTTTCGAAGCTGAGAGGAGGGCGTTCGACACCGCTTCGAGCAGGATTTCGCGTTTGATTCCGCGCTCCCGCTCCAGGTAATCGAGCATGGCAATGAATTCCGCGTTCATAAAAACATATAGCCCGCAGACTAAAAAGAGCGGGACACCACTTCCCACTCCGTTCAGTGCGCGGACTAGAAAATCAATTTAAGGCCGTTCACCGGATCGTCAAGCCGGGCTTCGGTTTGATTTGACCTTAAGAGCCCAATGTCCAACATCCCAACGTTCCAATGAATTCGCGCATGCAAGCTTTGTTGATTGTGCTCTGCGTGTGGGCTGTGGTTTATCTTCCGGCGCTTGGTTCTCTCGCGATCAAAGGCGAAGAGGGGCGACGGATTTTTCCGGCGATCCGAATGCTTGAGACGGGCGATTATGTTGTTCCACAAGTGGGCACCAATCCGTATTTCCGAAAGCCGCCGTTGGTAAACTGGCTTGTGGCGGTGTCGTTTAAAATTTTTGGCGTAGGAAATGAATGGACAGCGCGTCTGCCCTCAGCTCTTGCTGTGCTCGCAGTGGCGATCGCGTTTGTGACCGTCGCGCGCGCAAGCCTTGGACCACGTGGATCGACAGTAGCCTCGCTCATTTGGCTGACGAATATTGGAATGATAGAGAAGGGCCGGTTGATCGAGATTGAAGCGCTGTACGTTTCGCTTTCCGGCCTTGCCATCATTTTTTGGTTGAGTTTTTGGACTCAGAAGAAATCCGCGTGGTTGATTTGGGTTCCGGCCTCGACTTTTCTCGGGCTCGGCATGCTCGCAAAGGGTCCCACTCTTCTCGTATTTTTCTACGGCATCGCGCTGGCTATTCTTTGGCAGACCAGGAATTGGCGGCTGCTGTTGCACCCGGCGCATTTTGTCGCGCTCGCAATCATGCTCGGGATTTTTGGAGCCTGGGCCGTTCCATTTGCCAAGACCACAACGATGCAGCTGGCGATGCACAAATGGTCAATTCAATTCAGCGAACGGCTCAGTGGCACCAACTTCCAGTTTTTAAACTGGATCCAAAATGTACCTCGCGGGCTGGTTTATTTCCTCCCCTGGCTCATCCTGGTCCCGTTCATGCGATTTTCGGAATTTCACGATGATACGCAGCGGCAGCTTGCGGATGCTCTGGCGTGGGGGACTCTGGTCCCGTTTCTTGCAGTAAATCTTGTGCCTGGGGCGGCTGCTCGCTATAGCATGCCGTCTTTGGTCCCAGGGTCGTGGTTGTTGGCAATGAGCTATGCCGGCGGTGCATTGCGTTGGCCTAACAAACCGCACGTAGGAAGTGAACGCGCGTGGGCGAAGGTGGTGACTGCTTTTGTCGTAGTCGGGTTGCTGATTGGCGGAATCGGTTACCCGGTTGCTGCACTTGCTTTAAGAGACAAGCAGCAAGTAAAAAGGGCGGCCGCAACGATTAACGCTGCTGTACCGACGGGCGAGACACTTTACGTCGTGAATCCGCACTATCAGCCCGTTCTTTTCTATGTGAAAGCGCCCTTGGAATATGTGCGCAGCACCACAGAGCTTCCAGCTGACACTCGTTATTTTCTTATCCGCGCGGAAAAGGGAGAGGAAGCAGCGACCACGGAAAAGTGGACTCGCCGTCGGACGCATGAACTCGCTCGCGTCATAGATTACGGCAAACGCGAGATGATCCTCTTTGAGGTTGGTCCTTAAACGAAGATTGACAGGCTAACAAATCGGAATTGGTTAGCATGCTAACCAATTTTGTGTAGCCATGATCTCTGACTGGGAAACGTTTGGCCCGTTGCTCCACGGAACCGCTCGCGCGTGGCGGCAAAAACTGGACGAGCGTCTTAAGCCCATGGGCCTGAGCCAGGCAAAATGGCGGACGCTTCTGCATCTGTCTCTTGCTCAAGGCGCGCTTACTCAGGCGGAGATTGCAGCGCGGCTGGGCGTTGAAGAGCCCACCATGGTATCGCTGTTGCATCGGCTGGAGAGAGAAGGTTGGATCACGCGCAGAAGTTCGCCGCGCGATCGCCGTTGCAAAATGGTGCTGCTGGGCAGGCGCGCCCAGCGCGTAATCGCTCAAATCAATGCCGCGGCGGACAAACTCAGGCACGAACTGCTGGCTGATATTCCGAGATCTAAGCTGCAAACCTGCATCAACGTCTTGGCGCGAATTCGTGAGAAAGCTGAGAAAAACGATAGAGTCCGCAGAAGCACGACTTCAGCCGTTTCTCACGGTCACAACGGCCAAAACAGGCTGCGGTATTCGATTTCAGGGAAAAAGGGCCTCCATGGCGCCGGAAGGAAATCCAAATGAAACGCAAACGCCTCACGAGCCACGCCGTTCCCCGATGGGCGTATCTGCTTTTCGTGGTGCTGGCAGCCCTTGTTCTCTACCGCATCTTTCAACATAGGATCAGCGAGGTCAAAGCGTCGCAGCCACCCCCGCGGCCAGTTGTTGTCGCACAAGTGACCACGAAAGATGTGCCGCTCTATCTCGATGAAATCGGAACGTGCGCGGCGTACGAAACAGTCCAGGTCCAGGCGCAGGTAAGCGGTCAAATCATAGGCCGCCACTTTCAAGATGGCGCGGATGTAAAGAAGGGCGATTTACTTTTCACGATTGATCCGCGTCCCTACCAGGCCGCGCTCGAGCAGGCACAAGGGCAGCTCGCGCAAGCGAAATCGAAACTGGTTCTCGATCAAATCACGCTGAAACGTCAGCAGGAATTACGCGCCCGTAATGTGATCTCGCCGCAGGATCTCGACACCGCTCAAGCGACGGTGAACAGCGATGAAGCTATGGTAAAAACGGCACAGGGCGCAGTCGCAGCCGCGCAGGTGAACCTCGACTACTGCACGATCCGCTCGCCTATCAATGGGCGGGCCGGACTGCGACTTGTCGATGTTGGGAACGTTGTCATGGGCGGTAGCGGCGGCGGCGGCGGCGCGGTGCTGCTCACAATTCAAGGGCTTGATCCGATCTACACGGACTTCACTATTTCCGAGACAGACCTGCCGCTGGTGCGGCGTTATCTGGGCGGGCCAAATGTCAAAGTCGAAACGCGTGCTCCGGACGGCAGCCTGCCTCCGCGTACTGGCGATCTTTATTTCATCGATACTGCCGTGCAGCCGGGCGCAGGCACCGTGAAAGCGCGCGCCGTCACGCCGAACGCGGATCATACGCTTTGGCCATCAGAGTTTGTGCGTGTGCGTTTCATTCTGGATGAGCTGAAAGACGCGAACCTTGTGCCTTCGCAAACGGTCCAGATCAGCCAGAACGGCCCGTTTGTTTTTGTCGTGAAACCAGACAACACAGTAGAACTGCGCAATGTGAAACCGGGTCAACGCCAAGATGGCGACATGCAGGTGATTGAAGATGGCCTCAAGGCTGGCGAGACGGTCGTTGTCACCGGCCAACTGGCTCTTGCGCCAGGAACGAAAGTGGAACCAAAGCCTTATAATCCGCCCGGCCCGTCCAATGGCGGTCAGGTCACCGCCAAAGCTGCAATGTAGAATAGAATCGCACTTCTAAAATGGCTGGATCAGATCAACACGATGGTGAAACGGATCGCGAACACGAGTCGCGGTATCCTGCTAAAGATCGAGAACGTTCTGCGAAACCATTGAGGCCAGGCGCGCCGCCCACAGCGCCCGAGGCGAAGTTAGTTCAAGTTACGGGCTCTGGCCTTTCCGGACCATTCATTCGCCGGCCGGTCATGACGGTTTTGTTAACCTTGTCGGTGATCGTTGCTGGAATTGCTACCTATAACAAACTCGCTGTTAACGATCTGCCTGCGGTTGATTACCCGGTAATCCAGGTCACTTGTGCGTACCCCGGTGCGAATCCCACTACGATGGCGAATAACATCGCCACGCCATTGGAGAAACAATTTTTGCAAATTCCGGGACTTGACATCATCACCAGTAACAGCACGCAGGGAAACACTCAGTTCACGCTTCAGTTTGTTCTTAGCAAAAGTATCGTGGACGCGGCGACAGACGTACAGGCGGCGATCCAGCGCGCAACCGGAAAGCTGCCGCTGGATCTGCCAAGTCCGCCCACGTTTACCAAAGCAAATCCAAACGATCAGGCTGTTTATCTGCTTGGTTTGATCTCGGACACTCTCACCGATGGTGATCTCTACAAATATGCCAACACTGCGGTAGCGCAGCGCATCGCGATTCTCCCGGGTGTTTCGCAGGTAAACATCTACGGCGTTCAAAGCGCAATTCGGATCAAGGCCGATCCCGCTGGACTGGCATCGCGTGGATTGACCATGGACGATCTGGCCAGCGCGATCAAAGCAGGAACTGTCTATTCCGGCGCCGGGCAATTCGACGGGCCGCACCGCACCTTTGTTCTTCTTCCTAACGGACAGATCGATCAGGCGGAAGGTTATCGCAATCTGATTGTGGCCCGGAACCAGGATGGCTCACCGGTTTATCTACGCGATGTGGCCGAGGTTCGCGATAGCGTTCAGGACGAGCGCATCTCGCGCTCTTTTTGGATGCGCGGTTTTAACCCTCCGGGATCGGTCGTCGTTCTGGCCGTCTCGCGACAGGCGGGTGCGAACGCCGTTGAGGTAGCGAATTCGGTCAAAGCGCTCTTCCCGCAGTTGCGCGCGAGCCTGCCCGGATCAATCGGACTGATTCCGGTCTTCGATCGGTCCCAAAGCATAGTCGATTCGGTTCACGATGTGCAGTGGACGCTGATGATCGCCTTTGTGCTGGTGGTGATGGTGATCTACGTCTTTCTCGGCCGGGCTACCGATACTCTTATCCCAGCAGTCGCACTGCCACTATCGCTCCTACTCACTGCTACGGCGATGTACATGCTCAACTTTTCCATCAACAATTTGACTTTGATGGCGCTCACATTGGCCATCGGCTTCTTGGTCGATGATGCCATTGTGTTCCTAGAAAATGTCGTGCGGCGTGCCGAGCACGGTGAATCCATCTTAAAGGCGGCTTATAACAGCGCCGGCGAAATCTCATTCACTATTCTATCGATGACGCTATCGCTCGCTGCCGTTTTCATTCCGCTGGTGTTTTTGCCCGGATTGTTGGGCCGCATTTTCCAGGAATTTTCGATCACGATTATCGTGGCGATTCTGGCGTCGGGGCTCGTTTCATTGACGCTTACCCCCTTGATGTGTGCGCGCATTCTGGGTGAACGCAGAGCGGGACATAAACGCGCATGGATGGAGCGACATACCGGAGACTTCATCAAGCGCGTCATCACAGCTTACGGCAGGCTCCTGGACAAATTTCTGGATCGCGCGTGGCTGACTGTTCCGATCCTTCTCGCATGCATTCTTGGGCTCTGGTTCTTTTTCACCCATCTGCCTTTTACTTTGCTGCCACCCGGAGACAGCGGTTTCATCAGGGGAGTTTTCATTGCGCAAGAAGGCTCTTCGCCTACGCAGATGCGCGCCTACCAGCAAGAGGTCAATCAAAAGTTGAAGGACGATCCGAACGTCGGCCAGTTTTTCACGCTCGCCGGTCTGGGCTCCAGGACTTCGTCGCAGCAAGGCTTGATTTTTTGTTTTCTCAAACCCAGAAATCAGCGGCCACCAATGGATCAGTGTGTCTTGCAATTGCAGAAATCCATTAGCTCCGTCCCAGGTATCGCTGCCGTCTTGCAGCCAAACCCGGTCTTGCAAATCAATGTCGGCGCCACTCAGCAGACGCAGGGGCAATACGCCTACACGTTGAACGGCATTGTGCCAGACGATGTTTACGCCGCAGCCGATCAGTTAATGGCGAGGCTCAAGGGTTTCAAGGGCTTTGCCTCTGTGCGCTCGGATTACTACAACAAAACGCCGAATCTGACTGTCGATATCGATCGGGAACGCGCGGCTGCTTATGGCGTGTCCACTTCTGCCGTGCAGAGTTTGTTGCGCACGGCTTACTCGCAGAACTACGTATATTTAATCAAGGAACCCGAGGACCAATATCAGGTCATCCTGGAGGTGAAAGACAGCGAGCGCGAGCATCCGTCTGATCTTAATGATCTTTACGTACGCAAGAACACAGGCGGATCATTCAGCGCCAGTGGTGCAGGCGGTGGGACCATCGCGACTACCACCGGCACTGCATCCAATCTTGTGCCGCTGCGCGCCGTGACAACGACCAAACAAGTTGTCGGCCCCCTTGCGGTGAATCACTTCAATCAATTCACTAGCGTGACGATTAACTTCAATCTTCTGCCAAATGTCGCGATAGGTGATGCCACCAAGTTCATCGAGGACAGCTTCGCCCAGGTAAAGCAGCAGTTTCCGACTGTGCAAGCCACCTTCCAGGGCGAAGCGCTCGTGTTTCGCCAACTGTTTCATTCGCTACCGCTTCTGTTGCTTTCTGCGATTTTCGTTATGTATGTGATTCTGGGAATCCTTTACGAAAGCTACGTCCATCCTATCACGGTGCTTTTCCCGGCAATTGTGCCGGCAGTCGTCGGTGGTTTGTTCACGCTCTGGGCTTTTGGTTCGGTGTTGTCGCTCTACAGTGTCATCGGGTTATTCTTGTTATTGGGCATCGTAAAGAAGAACGGAATTTTGGTGGTAGATTTCGCGTTGAAACGAATCGACGAAGGCTTGGGGCTGCGGGAAGCCATTCATGAAGCGAGCCTCGAGCGTTTCCGCCCAATCATGATGACCACCTTTGCCGCTTTGATGGGCGCAGTGCCGCTTGCCCTGGGGTTCGGACACGACGCCTCCGCGCGGCGTCCGCTCGGGCTTGTCATTGTGGGTGGCCTGATTTTCTCACAAATGGTCACGCTGTTTGTGACGCCGGTGATTTATCTCTGGCTCGAATGGTTCCAGGAGCATGTTCTCGACAAAGTGCCATTCCTCCGCAGCGCGCATATGCACCACGATGGCGAACCTGCGCGAGGTGATGGCGAGATTCAGCCAGCGCCTGCTGCGGCCCGCTAATCCGGTTATTCCTGCTCCAAATGCTGTAGCGTGC
>WNGG01003158.1_pt1 | contig 18609 bp, 21 predicted proteins | sample 5400661 | NCBI WGS metagenome assembly WNGG01 (sample SAMN13153372, study PRJNA577476) | soil metagenome | isolation source: 100 cm soil or saprolite under Garry oak tree replicate 1 | place: USA:California | collected 2016-06-15
TCGATGCCGAAATGATAGAGCCCTTCCTTATAGTGAGGTCGCTTCTGAATGATGGCCACGTTGATGTAGCCATCGGAAAGATAAATGGCCGGGCCGACTCCTTCTATCACTTTCATGCCAAAAGCCGTGGTGTAAAATTTCACCAGCCTCTCTCGATTCTCCGTTACAATGGCCAAATGGCGAATGCGGGCCATAATGCTAGTCTCCTTTCATGGGTCATTTATACAATCGATCGATGTAGCCTTCCTCTTTCAAGCGCTGCACGGCGCCAAAATAAAGATATCTTTTAATATCCATGCCGGCGAGCTTCGGCACGAGGCGGTAAGTGATGTCGAGGGTATTTTGGATGGCCTTGTCGTTTGGGATCGGGACTTTATCCAGGTCCTTGGCGTACACTTCGTATGAGCTCTGGACCGCCTTTGCGTCTCCGGTTCTCATGTATCTGCGTATCACCTCGAGGGTCTTTTGTCGCTCTTTCAAAACAATGGCAATGCCGGCGACATAAGCCCTGGCGACGCGGTTGATGACATCCGGGTTCTCCTCGGCATACTTTCGTGTCGTCCATAGGGCATCGATGATCAAGGGAATGGGCTCCACTTCTAAAATCTTGAGCCCTTTCTCCTCCGCGGTCGGCACCATGCCCCTCGAAATGGGCGCGGCATGTACTCTTCCACCTGAAAGCGCCGCCAGCCGCGACATCGTGCCTCCCACGGCCAGGTACGTGACGTCCTTGTCGGCATCCAATCCCATGTTCTTGATCACCATCCGCGACACCTCTCCGGCCCTGCCGCCAATCTGAGATACGCCGACGATCTTGCCTTTCAAATCCTGGGAACGTCTGATGTCTTTGGCGACGGCAAAAACATACGGCAGGATGTTTTTCGCCGAGGCGATCAGGACGATGTCCGCTCCGCCGGCGACAGCGGTCAGCGCGGAAACGGCGTCGCCCGCCATAAATTGCGTGTGGCCGGAAAGAAGACTTTGAATAGACAGCCGGCCCCCTTCCATATAAATAAGCTTCGCCTCGATGCCGTTCTCCTTAAAAGAACCTCCCTCTTTTGCCATCCACAGACTGGCGGATTCCCCCGTTAGGCCGGGATAGGAAATCGCGACCTCTTGAGCCCAAACGTTTGCGAGCAACATGAATCGGAAAAGGATGGCTACCGTGAGGCAATGGATCCCATGCTTTGTCATAGATCCTTTCTCCAACTATTCCTCTTCAAACACGCTCTCCGGGTGCTTTTCCATGATTTCCTTGATGTACTTTTCTAGCTCTCCCTTTGCTTCCGAAGCATCCGCCTTGAAGGCTTCATGATGGGCTCCCAGAAGAAAGCTGACGCGACCGTCGCTTTCGGTTATTTCCAGAAAGAAATTGGTTCCGAACAAAACCTGAACCGTCTTGTATCCATCCTCGCGGTTACCTTCCACGACGACCGACCTTATTTTTGCCATTTCCACACCTCCTTAAAAGGAGAACGATTAACCTTAATTGGACAAAACTTTTCGCTCCTTGGACGATGCATCGAGCAAGAGTTCCCTCTCCCCTCGGAAACTGTGTTGTGATGCGCGAAATGCGGTATCTTTCCGCGTGGTGTCATTTCGAGCACAGCGAGAAATCTTAGATCCCTCACATTGGTTCGGGATGACAAACCAAGGTCTGGGACAGTCTCTCAAGGAGAGGAAGTTGATAAGTCCCTGCCAACAAAAAGTACACACACATTCCCGTATTCAGCTCACAGCATCCGCATCAGCTTTCCATAGCCGTTGATCTTTTCGCGCATGCCGATTTTTTTAAACGCTACGTACAACTGCGACGTGATATTCGATATCACCGGCAGCCCCAGATCGGTCTCGATATCCTCGATGACATCGACGACCGGAAAATTCGCGCATGGAATAAAGATCGCCGTGGCGTTTTTCGCTTCCTTGACCGCTTTCTTGGCCGCCCGGTAAATATCCGCAATGGAGGCCAAGCTCGATTCGGTAAAGCTCGTCCCAAGGCTTACCACCGAAGCGACTTCAAAGCCCCAATCCCCGAGGTACTTCACCATCTTATCGTTGAGATCGGCGGGATAAGGATCCACCACCGCCAACCGTGACGCGGAAAGATCTCTGAAAGCATCCATGGCCGCGACGACGCTGGTTGTGCAGGGCACGCCCGTCAATCTTTGAAGCGTCTCCAACAGGTTGGCCTCAAAGCCTTTGCCCTGAGCCAATACCAGCGGCGCGCCGCCGTGGATGATGAAATCACAAGAGCGCCTGCCGAGCTCCTTGGCACATGCCTCAACCTGCGACAGGGACTGTTTGTACGCCTCTTCCTTCCATCCTCCAACCATGCATGCGACCGCGATGAGACCCACTCCGTCGGGGACGATCCGATAAAAATCATAGGCGTTCAACTCAATCACTGACGGAGAGATGTAACCGATTCTGGCCCGATAACCGAACATGATTGCCTCCTTTCTTTTGCGGCGCGTCACCTAGCGTCTTCGATCAGCGAAAAGTCGAAGACCTGATTTGCCGCGATGGGATTTTTCACCTTCATTATCTCTTTAGCCGTCTCAAGCACTTCCGATCTCGCGGCGCTATCGAGGTTGCCGTTGTTGACTCGCGATTGCGCGTCTTCCTCGTACAAGAGGTGCGCGATGCGAAGATCTTTGATGGCAAATTTCCTCTGAACATACGGAATCATTATATTCGGGTTGTCTTTGTAGAACCTCGCGCTTCGATTCCAGGCCTTGACGAAACGCACCAAACTGCTTCGCTTTTGCTTGATCCGGCTCTCGGAGGTGACCACGCCTTCAGTCAGATAACGGACATAATCTCTGCCGCGCCCAAAGACTTGGTACCCCTGGTCCAAAGCTAAAAAGGTAAATGGAGGGCTCAGCATCGCCCCGGCGATCCCGCCGCTCACCATCGCTTGCAGACGCACTTCACCGCCCATGCTGATCAAAGTCACGTCCTTGTCAGGATTGAGTCCTTTTGCCTGAAGAATGCGGCGCATGACGATTCCCCCGGTTCCCTCTACCGATCCAAGCCCAATCGATTTCCCCTTGAGATCGGCGGGAGTTCGGATCATCGGCAGCACCAGCAACTCATGACTGGGCCGATCGCCGTCAACTGAAATGATCTTTATGGGCAGCCCGCGAATGGCCGCGGCAAGTCCGGTTCCCGCGTGCGTTATGACATCGACTTCCCCGGACATGAGACTGGCGACTCCCACTTGCCCCGCTCTGATCACCAACATCTGCAGCTCAAGCCCCTCGTCTTTGAAAAAGCCGTTCTCCTGACCGTAGTAGAGAGGCGTGTGGCGGATAGAAAGCCCTGCGGTCATGATGACAAATTTCTCGGCGGCGATTCCGTTTTGAGCTAGAAAAATGAAACCCCAAAGAACGATAGCTGTAAAGAAAGTTTTTCCAAAGTTCATAGCCGACTCCCGCGAGCTTCGCACACGAAACGAGCCAGGAACTCTCGCCTGGCTCTTTTCTGATCCGGCTCAAGTCAACGCTTCAGCAAAAACTCCTCTCTGAGCTGCTGGTACTGCTTGTCGAGCTGCACGGCGTCATCCGGCGTCAGCAGCATGAGACGCACTCCCCTGGCTTCGAAATCCAGCTCAGGGTAGATCGGGCGCACCCCGCGACGGCCGGAAAGTCTCCCGAAGCTCGCGAGAATCTTCTGCGCCGGCTCGGAGAGCAAATAGTCCAGCAGCAATGCAGCGGCGTAGGGTCGGGGCGCCTTCTTGGCGATCACCATGGGGCTCGGAGTTGAAGGCGTCGGATCAGGATAGGAGATTTCCACCGGACAACCTTTGGTGTGCTTCACGTCGGCGAGCCTGTAGGCGTAGAGATCGATGCCCGCCTTGAATTCGCCGGCGCAGAGAAGCTGGGTCAGAAGCGTGTGGCCTTTGCGCACGACGACTTCGTTTTTGCTGATGGCTTGAAGATACTTGTGGGTCTTCTCCGGACCCCAGGTTTTCAACCATCCCATGATCGATTTATCCGGGTCCTGGTCCAGCGCAAAGCTTCCCTTCCACTTAGGATCCAAAAAGTCTTCGTACTTTTTCGGCGCATCACCCGGCGGCACCAACCGGGAATTGTAAGCGATCACCGCGACGTTGTGGTCCCACGTATTCCAGTAGCCCTGCCGGTCTTTATGAGTGTCGGGATAGAAGGCTCTCTCGGGCGAATCGTACCGGCCAACCAAGCCGGCTTTGATCAGAGCGGACACGTGTTCGTTGCTCGGCCCGATGACGTCCGGGATAAATTTTCCGGCCCTCGCTTCGGTCAATACGCGGTTGGCGATCCTTTCACCCGATGCCCGGTAGGAATCGAGCTTTACCGGATAGCGTTTTTCGAAGTCGGGCCTGAGCTTTTGAATATTGTCTTCACTGATGTTGCTGTATAAAACCGCCGTGCCCTCTGCTTTAGCGCCCACCACAAGTCGCTTCTGCCGCTCTGCACCCGGCAGCTTCCCCAGCTCTTGCCAGATCTCCTCGGGTTCTTTCGCCGAGATATTCGTGAAGCTTGACAGAACAAGCCCCAGAACGAGCAGAACGCTGGCGCAAAGTCGCAGCGTAATTCTCTCCATGGCTTTCACCTCCACTAACAGAAATAGCGGTTCCTTCGTCACAGGTTGCTTTCTGATGCTTGCTTGAGTCCTCTGTATCATACAATTAGGCGAATCCAGTCAAGTTCTTATCATGCTGTGTTGGAGTATAGGAACATTGGAGTGCTGGATTTGAATGCATCACTCCCTTACTCCATCACGCCGGTAGCCCAGTCTCTAACGCACCACTCTTTGCTCGTGCTAAGCCGGTCGAACCATTGCACACCGCCAATGATTGGAATAAAGTTCGGCTCAACTTTATGAAGATTGGAATTATTGCGTTCCTATTCTCTCTCCTGATCGTTCCTCCTAGTTCATTTGCCAATCCTTACCTGCCCAAACCGGGGGAACGACTCACGACGTTAAGAATATCCACCTGCGCCGTTTCCGGCGGCTTCGTGCATCTTTACACGGCGCTCGACAATGGCCTATTCGACAAGTATGGCCTGAAACTCGAGAACATTTTTATCCGGGGAAGCGCCCAAAATCTCGCGGCTCTTGCAAGCGACGAAGTGCAGTTCACCTATTGCGCCGCCGATGGAACGATCCCCGGTCTCGCGTCCGGCATCGACGCCAAGCTCGTCGCCTCTCCCTTGGTGAAGCTGCCCTACGTGTTGGTGGCGCGAAAAGAAATCAGGCGGCCCGAAGATCTTAAAGGAAAATCCATCGGCATCGCGCGCGCGGGAGATTTGAGCGATCGGCTCTCACGCGCGGTCGTGAAAAAATTCGGCCTGTCCCCGGACGTGGTCACGATCCGGCCCATCGGCGGCAGCCAGGGTGAGCGATATCAGGCGATGGCAGCGAACATAGTACAGGCCATTGCGATCACGCCGCCTTTGGATGTCCGCGCCAAGAACGAAGGCTACAACGTGCTCTATCGCCTGATCGATCTGAACCTGCCGTTCATCTACAGCACCCTACATACCAGTTATAAAATGCTGCGTGATCGTCCCGACACCGTCCAGCGAATGGTTGCGGCCTTGGCCGAGATCGTCTACTTCGTCGAGAAGAATCCGGACAAGGCCAAAGCGGCAATCTCTAAAGCGATGCGAGTCACAGATGAGGATGCGCTACAGTCGTCCTATAACGTGTACGCCAAGGAGATTGTCGACAGGACTATGATGGTTCCGGGAAGAGCAGTCGCCGAAGCGGTAGACCTCGCCCGCGAGGGCGGCACCAACGTCAGAAAAAAACCTGAAGAGTTGTATGACAACAGTTTCGTGCTGAACCTAGAGAAAAGCGGTTTTTTGAAAGAGATCTGGGGGAGCGAGAACTACAAGCGGTAACCAAAGGAGTGGATGAGACTTCGCGGGCCGAGCATCCGACGGCGGTTCCCTACACGGGGTTATTCCAACCTGAAAAGTTTCTTCACGTTAAGCGAGAGAATGTTGGCCTTGTCCTCCTCGCTGATCTTTGCCGCCTTCACCTCTTCCAACGTCGCGCAATGCTCATAGCTTGCCGGGTAGGAGTAGAAGAGGCTGCCAAAGGCTAGCCGGTGCGACCCCACCGCCTCGACAAACTGCCGGACGTAGCCCGAGCCGCGAATGTGCGCCGTGTCAAAGAGGATATTCGGCGTCCGCTTCGCGATGTCCAGTGCGAGCTGGCTATTCGTATTCGTCGTTAACGCATCCATCGCCACAAAGGTGAGTTCCGGGAATTCCAGGGCTAACCGCTCCAATCGCCATACGGCTTCCAGGTTCGACTCCGCGTTGGTGTGAACCAACGGCACGAGCCCCAACTCGCTTACCTTTTTCAGCAGCGGCCGCATGAGCTGATGGTCAACGGCCACACCCTGGAAGCGGTTATGCCACACCACTCCTTCCATCTGCAGCTCGTGTTTGATTCGTTCCAGCTCGCCTAGCGAACGCGTGCCATGGAGCGGCTCCACCGTTCCACAGGCCACCGGGAAGCGCTTGGGATCTCGCTTCCGATATGCGGCCACGGTATCGTTGGAACGCATCGTGTCCTTGATTCCGTCCGCCTGGATGTACCCGGTGGCCGCCAGGATCGCCGAATGGGTCACGCCGTTCGCCTCCATGATCCGCACACGGTTACTATAGTCCCGGTCCTGCCAGCCCGGTTCCTCCTGCAGGCTTCCGCCCGTTAAGGAACCAAGATGATGATGGATATCGAAAATCTCCACGGCGCCTCCCTAAAAAATCATAGGAATTTTTTTGATCCTATACATGGACGAAAGCTATTCGACTTCCGTTCTTCTAACTAGACTATAAACCCTTTGCTCTCACTCGCCCACGGCTATTTCCACAACTGTTTGTAAAATCCCTGGTTGTCGAGCTCCTTCACAAACTGATCGTCGTAGAATTCTTCTGGTTTGGCCGTTTTCGCCTTGGGATTTCTCGGCGCGATCTGGTTCAAAACTTCTTGGACTCCCTCCCGTGTGTTGTAGGGAATCTTGTCCACGTAATCTAACGCGTATTGATAAACCGCATTGATCGTCTTCGCATCGCTTGCGCGGCCGTATCTGGCAATCGCGCGCCCGGTAAGTTCTCGATCCGTAAACAGCCTGTACACGCCTTCGGAGTAGGCTTTTAAAAATCGTCGGGTCAGATCCCCATTGGCATTAATAAAAGACCGGCGCGCCATAAAGGCGTCGTGGGGAAAATAAACTCCGGCCTTGCCCATGTTCATGAGTACCTTCGCCCCGGCTTCTTCGGCCCGTAGATTCGCCGGGCTAGAGAACGGAGCAGCGACGATGGCGCGTGTGCGCAACATGGCCGCAGCCGCAAAGAGATCGCCCGTCTGTATGAGTGTCACATCTCGTCCAGGCTCGAGCCCTTGCTTGCGCAAGACATAACGCATCGTGAAATCAGTGGAGGAGCCGAAACGCGTCACGCCGACGGCCTTCCCGCGCAAGTCGTCGATCGTTTTGATCTCCGGCAAAGCCATGATGTAGAAAGCGGGGACTTTGACCATCGATCCGAACATGACGATGTCCGCCCCACCTAAGCTCGCATCGACCGCGGCACTTCCCGCGGCGCCAGCGACGGGCAGATCGCCTCCGAGCATCGCTTGGACCATCAGCGATCCGGAAGCGATCAGCACCAGATGAGAATCAATGTCGTATTTCGCGAAAATCCTTCCCTCTTGCGCCACCCACATGCCGGCGAAAACCCCGCTCGCGCTCGAGTAGCCCATCGCCAACCGATCCCTCGCCAGCGTCAAACCCGGCAACACTGCCATTAGCATCATGCTGAAAACAGCCGCTCGAATTAGTTTATTCACCTTTTTGATCTCCTTGCCTGCTTTGTGTCGTCGATACGTGTGGTAGCGCGGGAGGGTTTACTTTGTCAATGTATACGGGCACGATCAACACGCAATCATATCCGGCTTCGTGCGCCGAGACGGGCCTGCGGCGCCGATCGCACGAGCCTGGAATTGTCTGGCAGGCCTGGAAGCATGGTGGGATTGGCAGATGTCCACTGGTAAAATTTCTCTATTTACTTCAACACCCCATTTCGCTCTACTCGCCTCTGGGATCTTTTTGCGCAACCTGCAAAACAGAATTTTTAGCAACCAAGTGCATTAACGAATAACAAAGGAGGTTCTTCCATGAACGCAAGAAGTTCTGCTGTTTGGCTTGCAACCCTGGTCAGCATTATTCTCTTCAGCGCGACCCGTTTGCAGGCGCAGACGGGGCTTAAAAAAGTCCGGGTATCGATTCCAGCCGCAAACGTTACGTACCTGCCTTTTTACGCAGCGAAAGAGAACGGCTATTGCAAAGAGGAAGGCCTCGACGTCGAATTCATCCTTATGCCCGCCAATCTTGCCAGCACAGCGGTGTTAACAGGAGACGTCGACTACAACGGCGCCGTAACGGGCGTCGTCGGTGCGGCCGTCAAGGGACAACCCATCAAGGCGGTCATCTTCACGATGCGGTCGCCCGTGCAGGGCCTGATGGCGAAACCAGAGATCAAAGATCTCCAACAGCTCAAAGGTAAAAAAATCGGCGTCAGCTCGCCCGGCTCCACTACGGACATCACCACTCGATACATCCTCAAGCGGCAGGGTTTTGAGTTCGGCCGCGATTATTCGATTGTCTACATAGCGACGGAGCCTGGGCGTCTTGCCGGGCTGGATGCGGGAGTCATCGACGCCGCCATGCTTTCGGTTCCGGAAAACATCCTCGCCCGTCAGAAAGGCTTCAACGAGTTGGCGTTTTCCGCCGATTTCATCGAATTCCCGCAGAACGGCTTCGGCACCTCAAATAAAAAAATTAAAGAGAACCCGGAAGAGGTTCACCGCATAGTCCGTGCGACCCTGCGCGGGCTGGTATTTGTTTCCGACAAGAAAAACAAGGACGCGTCCCTGGACATCATAGTGAAAAACTGGGCCGTGAAGAGTCGCGCGATGGCGAGCGAGATGTATGATTACATGGTAAGAGCGATGCTGCGCGACGGGTCCATGAGTATGAATGGGCTCCAGGCTCTCGTCGACCAGCAGCGGGAAAGCGCAAAGGTAACCGAGCGGGTCAATGCGGCCCAGGTGATCGATTACAGTTTCGTCGAAAAGGCATGAAAGGAATTGGGCGCCGGCCGACAGTAATCTCCCAGAGTTCAGGGGCAATTCTGGGGACACAATGCAATTCCACGACATCCTTTTTGATTGGGCGCCCCAACTTTGCTCAACGCAGAGGAATGCACTAAATGTCGGCGCGATCTATGTCACCGTGATTGGGTGGCTGCTCCTTCCTGCACCTTCTTCAACAGGCTCATGTCTTCCAGGTCGTCCGGTGTAAATGTCTTCGCGATCTTGAGCGTCTCTCTGTAAATCTCTATTTCGCGCTCAACCGACTTTCGTGGTTTCGTGCCGTCTTTGCTGTATGACTGCATCTGTGTCGCAAAGGCTTTTTCCGCGAGGGGCGGATCGATTTTGTGAAAGCCGGCGATGTATTGAATCACTTCGGTCCGGTTGGCCGGATTGTGCATGTAAGTCAGTGTCCGATACAAACCGGCAATCAGAGCATAAGCCTTCTGCGGATTCTTTTTGAGGGTGTCGGTTGTAGCCACGAGGCCAATGAAGCTCAGGGGCGCATAGGTTCTCGCTTCGGCCAAGCGGCGATAGCCCCTGGCTTCAAGTTCCTCCGCGTACGGAGGAGCCATCAAAGTCGCCGCGACTTTTCCGGTGGTCAGTGCCTTATAAGCGTTATCTGAAACTTGCGTCGCCAAAAGGGTAACGCGAGAGGGATCGACGCCATTGGCTTTCAGAATCACCGTTGCCGACATTCCTACGGCGTCGGTGAGAGCCGTCACGGCGATGACCTTTCCGGCCAGGTCCTGAACCGTCTTGATGTCAGGCTGCGCAAGGAGAGCGTGGCTCGGATCCGCTTGAACATAAAATACTCTCTTGAGCGGAAGGCCGCGCAGAATGGCGGACGTGGCGGCGCCCAAAGTCGTGGCAAAATCCAGTTCGCCCGCCACGAGAGCCACGATGGCGGTCGGCGGAGACATCACCACGAGCTGCGGTTCGATCAGCTCCGGCGAAAAAAAACCTTTGTCCTTGCCGAAGTAGTAAGGCATGATCGCAAGGCTCTTCGAAGGCACGTGAATCGTGACTTTGGTTGGGCCCGATGCCGCATGAGCACCTGGCGCGAAGACGGGAGCCATGTAAACGAGCAGAGATAATAATGCGCAAATCGCTAGTCGTGTCTTCATACCGCTCGAGGTAACATAACCGCTACTCATGAAATCGGCGGCTTGCCCTTTCCGCTACTTCCTTCACCGCCGGCAGAGGGCAAAATCCCTGCGACTCGACGGCGAAGACCGGATTGAACTTGCTGCGGAAGTTCTCCAGAGCAATGATGGCGGCGAGCTCCACCAATTCTTCTTCCGTAAAATGGCGCTTGAGACGGTTGAAGAAACGATCCGTAACTCTCTTGTTCGTGTACGTCATTCGTTCGCACAATTCTAGCGCTAGTTTTTCGCGAGGAGAAAAAATCGGGCTCTTGCGGTAATCTCCCAACGCGGCTTCGACCTTTTCTGCCGACGCGCCGTTTTGCATCCCACTGGATGCGTTGATGTCGATTCAATACGGACAGCCGTTGATGCTGGCCGCTTTCATGCAGAGAAGATGTCGCAGCTCACCGCTGATAAGCCCCGACGCCAGAATCCCTTGTTGAAGAGCCTGAACGCCTTTTTGAATCGTCGGCCTCAAACCGTAAACTTTCGCCGTGTTCAAGATCGACCCGTACTGCTTTTCTTGCTCTGCGAAAATCTTGCGAACGTCCTCCGGCGCTTCATCCTTCGTTATCCCTTTGATTCTGAGCATACTGAACCTCCTGTTTATCCCGCCAACCGGGTCAAATTTACTGCGTGATCTTGAGTAAACGCGCCGCCGTGCCACCGAGCATATTGTCTTTAAGTTTAGCATCGAGCGGCAGATTTTTAATCTCGTCGATGTATTCGCGAATACCGCCGGCATTTTTACCCATCGCCGGGTCGTCGTTGTTGAAGTTCTGCGGGTAGTCGGTCGCAAACACCATTCGCTCGGGACGAATACCTTGTATTGCACAGCGCAGCGCGATGGGGCTGCCTTCGAATCCGGCCATGTCGAAGTAAAGCCGATCGAAGTAATCGCCGAACGGTTTCGGCAATTTGAAGCGGTAAGACGACCGCGCGATTCGCTCTTTATAGCCGGTCAACCCGCCGCCGAAATGAGCGAAGACGAACTGAAGCTCCGGATAGCGCTCCAAGACCCCGCCGGCGATGAGCCGCGGGACGGCCACGCCGAGATCGAACTCGCGCGTGAGAATGACCGAGAGCTGGTAATCTTTCAGTAAATCGTAGCCTCTGGGTGCCAGAGCTGGATGGACGAAGATCGGCACTTGAAGTTTTTGTACGGTCTCGTAAAACCGCCGAAACTCCTCAGCGTCGAGAGATAGACCATTAATCTGAGACGAAATTGTCACTCCTTTCAACTCAAGCTCGTTCACGGCTCGTTGCAACTCGCTTAGCGCGGGCTCACCTTCCAGCGGTGCGATATGCGCCAGACCAACAAAGCGGTCTCTATATTCTTTTTGAATTTTCGCCGCGCAGTCGTTCAGCAACCGGCAGTTTTCCAGCGTCGTATCCCATTCCAGAATGCAGCTCTGAACCGCGACGTCGATCCCGGCCCGGTCCATGTCCTGGATCTGCGCGTCCAGGTTGAACAGCTGGGAATGAACGTTCGCCTTGGCCATGCCGCCCTCTTCAACGATGGTTTTAGTCTTCGTGTCGATCCCCATTCGTCGTGCCAGTTCGACGGGAATGTAGTGATGCTCAAAATCGATGACCATGATTTTCTCCTAAGAATATGAAGGCAAGTCTGATGAACAGATGTCAACTGTCTAACGTGATCCTCGCGGCACCGGTGATATAACACACTGGCATGCGCTGAGTATTTCGCGCGTAGCCGACTCTCCCTTGCCGATCAATCATGATAAGACCGGCGGTGCCGCCGGTTTTTTCCGCGAGCAGCATCACGGCTCGATTGACGGATTGCGCGGGATCGAATCCGCTGCGCAAAAAATCGAGAGCGCTCTTCGCCATCAGGACGCGAATGATCGCCTCACCGTGGCCGGTGCAAGAAACGCCGCCGTCCTCATCGGCATAAGTGCCGCAGCCCAATAGGGGCGAGTCGCCTATTCTGCCCGGGATTTTGCCAAAGATTCCGCCCGTGGAAGTCGCAACAGCAATCTTGCCGCCGGCATCTAAGGTGACGCACCCGACTGTGCCGTGCTTTTCCCGCCAGCGCTTTCGCTCCGCTTCGACGATGAGCGCTTCGGGAGAACATTCGGGAAATCCAATCTGGCGCGCGAACCGCAGTGCGCCCTCGCCGGCCAAAAGCAGGTAGCGTCCGTCTTCCATGACGCGGCGCGCGAGTTTGATCGGATTCTTGATACGCTGCACGGCTGCGACGCCTCCGGCGCGCAGCGTATCCCCTTCCATAATGGCAGCGTCCATTTCAACCTCGCCGTCGCTGTTGAACGTCGAGCCGGTCCCCGCGTTGAAGAGTGGGTTGTCCTCGAGCACAACGACGGCTGCCTCGACGGCGTCGAGAGCCGGCCCATCCTGCTCAAGAATCTTCCAACCGGCGAGCGCGGCTTGTTTGCATCCTTCTAAACGGCGTGGAAGGCTTTCGTCTTTGATCGAACCGGCTCCGCCGTGAACGATGATCGCGGGTGCATGATGTGTGGCCATGGCCAAACTGCATGTAGAAAGATGCGCCGAATCGGCGCGCTGCGAAGTACTACAGTCTGATTCTTTGACGCCGCCGAGAAATCAATGACCCCACTTCGAGCCGCCAAGCTGGTTGCGTGGCTTGTCGTCGGGACCTGGAAAGATGCGCGCCCCGCTGTTCTCATCTTCCAAGATAATGGCCAGCTCCGGGCAGGCTTTTGCTGCTTGGAGAATCGCCTCATCGCTGTCGCCCTTGGGGTCCAAGACGAAGGCTTTGAATTTTTCGTCGACCTCGAAGACATTCGGCGCGATTGAAACGCAATTGTTATGTCCCTTGCACTTATCTTTGGCTATGATGATTTTCATCAGCACCTCCACGGAAACAGAAATTCACTCGGAAATTTCGCGCAGAACAGCTCGACAGGGCGCGCCGTCGGAGCCCGCTATTTTGACCGGCGGACAAATCAGCTCGTAACGGCCCGGCGGGACATCGGAGAGATCGACGCCTTCGAGCAACACCAGACCGCGATCTAGAAACGCCCGGTGTACCGGAACCTGCTCATCCGCGCGGGCAACCGAAAGATAGTCCAATCCGACCAGCTGGACACCCAAATCGACGAGCGCCTTAGCCCCGTCCGCGGCGAAGGCAACGAACCTCGAATCGTACGCCGGCTGCTGAAGCAGACGGGAATTGCGCGTCTTGAAGAGAATCCGTTTCTCCCCCGCCAGATTCAGTCTAGCTACATCGCCGGCGGTAATTTGGTCCGCTGTGTCGACCGCGCACACCCGCGCCGGACCCATGAAAATATCCAGCAGCAGTGATTCGATCGTGGCGCCGCCGGGCACAAAATGAAACGGCGCATCCACATGCGTGCCGGCATGGACACTCGTGTGCATGGAAGACGAATTGTTCGTATCGCCCCGGCTCATGCGCTTACGCTCGATTAGCTCGAAAGGCTGTGCCGTCACCCAGCGCACGGTATTCGCCGAAAGACTGAGGGATATATCATAGATCTTCATATTTCACCGCCCAACTCGATCTTATGCGACGAGCATAAGCCTGACAAGTGCCACATCACTTCCCCAGATGAATGGAGATGTTGCCGGCGACGACGCTTAGGGTACCGATCACGGTCTTCCAATTGACCGGTTCGACATCACGCAAAAAGATTCTGGCTTCCACGAGAGACCATACCGGATAGCTCGCGGCGATGGGAGCGATCACGACGACGTCGCCGATGCTCAATGCGGTAATGATGCAAACGATGGAAACCGTCTCGAATAGGCCGGTGGCCAGAAACGGCAAGGTGCCTTGTCGATTCCAGACGAGCCGCTGGGAATCGGGCGAGACGACCGAATAAAGCGAAAAGCAAATCAACGAGACCGTTCCCATCAACGCTGAGAAAAACAGCGGCTCGTTCGCCATCGTCAGCACGTAGCGACGGATCGGATGGTTGATGCCGGTGAGGCAGGCGGCACCCAGCGGAAGCAGCAAATGCCACCGGCGAAAGCTCGGAAGTTGCTGCTCCGATTTCCACGAGACAAGAACGATGCCAATGACAACCAACAACGTACCGAGGATGATCAACAGTGTCGTCGTCTCGCGCAAGACCACGATAGCGATGGTGGCGCTGATCAGCGGATTGACGGATTGAAGCGCGGCGCTGCGCGAGGCGCCGATCTTCTCCACCCCCGTGTAGGCAAGAAGTCGAACCGCAAGCTGAAGAATTCCCACGACGGTAAACAACAGGACGCCTTGCCATGGAACCGCGTGCACCCCTCCGCTCAAAAAAACGGCCGCCCACAGAAGCAGGTTCTGCATCAGTATCGAAACCAGCGTCACCGTAGTGGGCGTAGAATACTGGAGACCGCGGCGGGCCGATACGAGCGCAGACGCGTAAGCAATCGAGGTGATGAACGCTAGAGCTTGCGCGGACATAATGGAAGCGAAGTTACAGAACGGTCGCAGGCTAGTGAAGAATGTGTCGGCGACGCAGCCATAAGAAGGCTGCGCTTATTCACGGCATAGCAGACTTCTCACAAACGATCTGTCACGCTTCGATGAGCTCGGCATAAAGGTAACTTCTCCGTCGCTTCGACTCTCCCGCCGTTTGCCTGAGCCTCTCGAACGGTGAGTTTTTCGGCAACCCACCGGCGATGACACACTTAGCTGTTTTGCAGCGCACGCCGGAATTTGTTCCGATACTCGATGCTATAGAGTCGCCGGAAGTCTTCGGGATACTGTTCGCCGGGTTCCATTTTGAGATCGACAAAGATGGGGCCATCGTCTTTAAGAATTTTATCTAACTCGCGATCCCAATCCTCTAGACTGGAGAACTCGTAGGTCTTGGGATAACCGGCCGCCTTGGCGATATCGACGAAACGGATTTTGCCGGCCCGCGGGATCGGCACGGAGCCGTTGGTTTCATAGGTGCCGTTTTCACAGAGGCAGTGAATATAATTTTTCGGCGCGGCGTTGGCGATGGTCACCAGGCTCCCTAAATTCATCAGCAAGCTGCCGTCGCCATCGAACACGATCACGCGCTTGTCCGGCCGGCCCAGCGCCAGGCCCAGAGCATGCGAAGAGCCCTGTCCCATGGCGCCGGTGAAAGTGTAATTCAGATCGTTCGGAGAAATGTGAATGATCTCCTGAGCCGCCATGTAGACCGCCACCACGATCTCGTCTTTACGGTGACGCGCAAAGACCTTCAAGCATTCGTCTCGTTTCATCATGTCAACGTGGCTCCCTTCCGATAAGCATGGCCACCGGCCGGGTGCTCGCGTAGGCCTTTTCGATGGCCGCAACGATCTTCGAGGTATCCTCAGACTCCTCCACCCAGTGATGCTCGATGCCCATTGCGTCCAACACCGGTTCGATGATCTTCACTCCGTATTTTTTGGACAGGCTCGGAGGAACGCCCGGCTCTTTGCCCAACAGCCCCACGATCATGCAAACCGGATTCTCTCCTTCCATCGCTACGCCACGCAGCGAGTTCACCGAGTCCAGCAATCCCGTGTATTGCATCATGAGCACGGATCGATGGCCGGCGGCGGAAAGGCCGCTGCAGATGGATACGCCTTCGTCCTCTTTGCAAACCTGCACCACTTTGAAATCGGGATCGCGCAAGATCGTCTTCAGCAGGTAGTGACTCGTGACGCGATCGGGCAAAGCGACGACGAAGCGAATGCCGGCCTTCTTGATTTCGCGGATGATATCTTGAACCCTCAACGTACCTTCCGCCATGTTTCCTCCTCCGATGTCATTCTGAGCCGTAGGCGAAACAGCTCTGCAATTCCCGGCATTAGCTACGCAACCTCCTTCACGAAATCCGACAGCCGCTCGCCGATCATGATCGAAGTTAAGTTCGTGTTCGCATGGCTCACCACCGGCATGATCGATGCGTCGCCGACCCAGAGATTTTGCATTCCATGGACATGCAGTTTTTCATCCACCACAACCATCGAGTCTGACGCCGGCCCCATCTTACACGTTCCGACACCGTGGTGATAACTGTCGTAGGTCGAACGCGCAAATTTGCCCCGGTCTTCGCCGGGCCCCGGCTGAATGAGCGGTCCGTAAAATTCTCTAGCCGGTCCTTTGTGCACCAGCTCATCGATGAACTGCATCGCCTCGACCATCGCTTTGAGATCTTCAGGATGTTCCAACATGCCGGAATCGACTCCTGGCAGTTCATGCGGGTCAGTGCTCTGGAGATAGACTCGTCCGCGGTTTCGCTGTTCCAGTAAATGCGCCGACACCGGCATCATGCGCTTGATCCCGGCGACTTCCGTCGGCGGTCGCATGTTGATGTGGAAATTTGGACAGTCGTAAAGCGGGTTTTTTTTGATGATGAGCCGGAAGCGGGGAATCACCCAATCCTCTTTCGATTCCTTCGGTCCCTCGAACGTCATGAAGACGACTGGGTGGTCGTGATAGTTCTCGCCGACGCCTTTCAGTTCGTGAACCAGAGGAATCCCGTATTTCTTCAACTCCGCTTCCGGACCCACGCCAGAGAGCATGAGGATTTGTGGTGAGTGATATACGCCAGCGGTGAGTAAAATCTGTCCGCCCATGGCCGTTTCTATTTGGCCGCCCTTCTCGTATCGAACACCGTCGGCCTTCTTTCCCGAGATAATCAAGGAATACACCGGCGCTTCGGGAATGATCGTCAAATTAGCTCGATGCCTCGCGCCATTTAGATAGGCCACCACCGTTGATTGGCGTTTGCCGTCTTTGATATTGTAAGGCGACGCGCAGACTCCGTAGGGTTCGGGGACATTGAGGTCCGGACACTTGGGTAACCCCATCAAAAAGGCGCTGTCGATGAATGCACGCGCGGGACCTGAAGCTTCCATATCGAGCGTGAAATGGCGCTTTACGTAAAGTGGGCCGCTGTTACCATGAATCGGACTGTCGGGAAAATCCTGATCGGACTCTATCCGTTTCATCGCCGGCAAGCATTTCTCATAGCTCCAGTCGGGATTGCCGAGCTTCACCCAGTTGTCGAGATCGGCTTTCATCGGGCGCAGCACCGACATCACGTTAACGGAAGACCCGCCGCCCATGATCTTGCCGGAAAGAGCGTAATAGGTGCTGCCATCCAGATGTCTTTCACTGGGATACATTCGAACAAAATCGGATTCGAGCAATAGGCGCGTCTGTTTCGCGGCATCGGCCACGAGGTCAGGCAACGGCCAAGGGTCGGGCCCGGCTTCGAGCAGCAAAACTTTGCGGTTCGGATCTTCAGAAAGCCGCGTAGCGGCTACACAGCCTGCCGATCCACCACCTACGATGATTACGTCGTATCTAACCGCCATTAGATTCTCCTCGTTACCGGTTCCGATCAAGAAAGATTCCTCGCTATGCTCGGAATGACATCATTGAATGTCATCTCGAACAAAGTGAGAGATCTTTCAGTCCGATTGAATGTAAACCATCCCCCTCTAAACTCCCTTCTCATCGCCGAGTCCTTTGTGCAGCCGGCGGGCGAACTCTTGCAGAATCAGGGTTGCCGTCGCGCGGAGGATCATGTCGCCAAGAATCGCCAATCGGCCTTTGATTTTCACGTCCGCCTTGTAGTCCATCTGCGTCGTATCTTCTGAGGTTTTGAGCAGATCGACCGTCATATCGGCGTCCACGGCGCTCTTGGTGACCGAATCGGTCCCTTCGGTTCTGACCACCATCTGTTCCGGTGGCCGGCTCTCGACAATCGTCGATCGAAAAACGAATTTGCCTGAGATGGGGCCGACGGTAGCCGCGAGCACGCCTTCGAAAGATTTGTCGTCGATCTGCTTGACCTCTTCGATCCCGGGCAGGCAAGCGGAAAATTTATTGATGTCGATCAAAAAATCCCAAGCCTTTTCCGCCGGGACGTTGAGATCGATCTTGCCGTCGAAAATCATCGCCATCGAATCTCCTCAATAAAATTCACGGGCGATCTTATGTGAGAAAAAACGCGCTGACAAGGGCAGTGAAGGTCACGGACAGGAGATCAAAAATAATCCGGTTCCCTAACCGCAGCGGGGTTATACGAGATCGGGTGAATCTCGTCCACCCTGCGTGAAGGGTGAAGCCATTCAAGTTCCTTTGTTTTTGATCGAAACTTAGGAAACTCCTCTTTTCCCTTTTGAACTGACCGTCTCCGCAGGAATATAGCTAACTTTCAAAAACTCCTTGGGGATTGCCTTTATAAAAGGAGACTGTTTCAAAGCAAAAGAGTTGGGTAAATGAGTGATAGCTGCACTACGAAGTCTTGCGTGGCAAAGATGCAATTCAACCTTCGCTCTCGTCATGGAGACAAACAGGAGCCTACTTGCTTCTTCCAGTTCT
>WNGG01003160.1_pt1 | contig 18607 bp, 16 predicted proteins | sample 5400661 | NCBI WGS metagenome assembly WNGG01 (sample SAMN13153372, study PRJNA577476) | soil metagenome | isolation source: 100 cm soil or saprolite under Garry oak tree replicate 1 | place: USA:California | collected 2016-06-15
CAAGAAATCGAATGTACTTCATCCAAAGAAAGCTTTTCGTGCCTATGCTTCGTGGAGACGTTGTTGATTTGTGCCGCGCCTACAGAGCTCCACTCACAGCAGTGGCAGAATCTTCCCGACCAGGCCTACAACTTTCGAGACGCCGTCGATCACGTTCTGGACTTTCTTGATGTCATTCAATGCTTTAGTCAAATCACCTGTCGCCTGACTGAGATCCTCCTGATTCTGTTGTATCTCTTCTACAATGTCGCTCAGACTCGCATTTGATAGAGCGAGGATAGCTTGCTGTACCTGAATTAGCTCACGGCTGGCGGCTATGCGCTGATCCTGGCTGGCGGAAGCAAGTGCCGCTTGCCATTCCGGCGAAAGCATCGTTGTGCGGACGGAAGTCAATACCGCTAGTGTTGCTGAATACAAATCACTGGGTGTCACGATACCCTCCTGTTAAAAACTATTTCGAGTTCTTCGTTGATGATTCGACTGCTTTCGCAAAGTCGGCAAGCTTGCTGATCTCATTAATCAGCGCAGTGAGATCAATCGTGGCATGCGGATTTTGCACGAGCTCCCGGAACGTGCCGCGCAGTTTAGTAATTGCCGCCTTTGCGTGATCCACGTCATCAATCGTTACCTTGGTGCGCAGAAAAGATTCCCGAGTGCTGTTCCAATTGGCGGGGGGGCCCTTCACATAGGGTTCAACGACATCGGTGGATTCTTTGACCTCAAGCGACGCTTGAAGTGAAGCTTTCATTTGCTCTGCGATAGCAGCCATTGCCGCTTCTTGAAGCGCCAGCGCGTGATCAATTATGGGAGCTGACTTTTTGAGATGATCGTTGAGGGCTTTGACTTCAAAGTGCGCAACGATAAGGCTGCTGCCAGTGCTAACGAAGTCTTTAACTGTTTTGCCACCAAAAGACAGTTTTTCGATTTGTGGATTGAACGTGTTTATTGCATCGAGCAAGCCTGTGGCAGAGGAGCTGACACCAGCTGCTGCCTTTCCATTTGTCAGCTGCGTAATTGCATCGAAGTAAGAACCCAATACAGTGGCGTGAGCATCTATCTTCCGCAGGTTCTCTAGGTAGGTCTCCAGCATGCGGTCGTCTTTTATGACATCTTCCTGATTTCCTGTGCCAGCCTGACTGCGCGCAGTGAGCAGAACGGCTGAGTCTGCGGAGATCATGGCTGACCCCGCCTGTTCGATCACTTTATGGGAAGCCTGAACGTATTGTGATCCTGCCGCGGCAAAGGATGCGAACTGATTAAGTCTCTGGGAGTCACAGCCAACAGAGAAAGTCAGGACAGCAATCGTAAGGACAGCGACAAGCTTTTTAATTTTCATTTTTTGATCCCCTCGAGACGCCGAATTAGTCGAGCGTGAGCCAACACTACAAAGCGCTGTGCCACGCTCTTGTTGGCAACTATTGATGTCGGTGCTGGTTCGGTCTTCAGCAGTACCAGTCATGTAGAGTAACGAGCTTGGCGATGATTTCCCTTCATTCAGAAAAAGTATTTTGGGTGTTCCATCGCGGCGTAAGCAAGGTTTTTTACCATCTCGCAAGGCCCGGGGCCAGCTCCCGTAGGGCTCGCTGGTGACAGAGGGTGAGGATCGCTAAACCGCAGGCCTAAAAAGGCCTGCTCCACCCTCTGAACCGCTACAGCGATTCAGGGATTGTTTCTCCACTGCTGGCCGTTAGCGGCGGCGATTGTATTTTTCTCTGCCAATAACTTGCCTGTCCGTGGATACTTTTCCGCGACTCTGAAGGTCCTGGAGCGATACGCCTGAACGCGGCTGAGACGGGAGTGCCTGTCCAAAAAGTGTTATTAGTCGCAGGCGAGGGCGCCTGCGGTCCACGATTCCCTAAATTATCTGGCTTCGCACGGTCGAGGGCGGACATGCCACACGAACATTCGGGACTCGCACAGGCAGGCGAGCCTCCACCCCAACGCGCAAAAACGGCGCGTTGGGGATCCGTGCCTGTGCCACAACAATGAGAGCTGGTAGACACTTAAGAGCAGCGGAGCAGATCCTTCGGCCCCTGCGCAAGCTGTGTCGCAGCCTTTGGACAGGGAGTCAGCGCTCGGCCTCAGGATGGCGCATCGCTGGGGTAAGGTATTTACAGGGCAGAGAACTGGCGGCTCAGGATGGCATCGTTTAAGAGGCGAGGCGGTCTTTAAAACAGAAGGTCGCATATCCGGGACCCGCCACTGGGAACACCTTGGCGGCACGATGCCGCCTAAGGTCTAACTCCTAGACGAATAAGGTGTTTCACTGCTGGCGAGAGAAATACTAACTATTTAGTTCACAAGGGCTTCCGGGCACTGTAAAATACCTTAGAGATAAGGGTTTTTTTCCGGTTACTTAGCAGTAAAATGGCCGGGAACGGTCACCTCGTCAAAAAACCAGTACAGGAAGTGCCAGTGACTGCCGTACCGCCGTTCAAGGAATCGTCCCGGGAGTTGATCGCGGAAGTTGCGCGGGCGCTAGAGCCTTATTTCCCTGACATCACAAATAAGTGGCGTGAGCAGCTGACGAAGGAGTTCGGCTTAGACGGACGCACGCTGGCCGCAGTGGAACGCCTGACCCTGGCCGCGGGATGCTCTTATTTCTGCCACAACGATTACCCGGGGTTCCGGGAAAATTTGCAGTACTTTGGCACGCGGCTTTCCAAGCTGCAGGTGGATACGCGCGCCGTGGCGCGGGCGCTGGAACTTTATCAATCCTGCTGTGAACCTTATATAGCGGGACTGTTCCCCGAGCGCGAAGCTGAAGCCAAAGCCGCGCTGGAAATGCTCTCCTCAGTTTCTTTTGTCATCATCTCAGGCGCGTATTTTGATTCCAAGACACTGGAATCTTCCGCTCTGCTGCGTTTGCTGGATGCGGAGCTGGCGTCGGAGGACCTGAGCGCGTTGCTGGAAAAAGTGCTGGACATTACGACGCAGACATTTTCGGCGTCAGTGGGAATCATTCTTTTGTGCGACGGCGATACCGGTGCGTTGCGGATCTCTTCTTCCGTGGGCATGGACATGAAAGTGCCGGAAGACTTCAGGGTCGAGATGGACAGCGGCTTTTCTGGAAAGATTGCCACGAGCGGCGAGCCGAATATGATCCTGGATACGAGCGTGGATACGGGCGCGTTGCGGCCGATGATTCGCATTAAAGCGAAATCACTCTGGGGAGTGCCGCTGAAAGCCGACGGCGAAACCATTGGCGTGATGGTGATTGGCTTTCCCAAACCTTACGAATGGTTGCCGACAGAACGCGAGTTGATGCGCGCCATTGGCGACCGCACGGCGCTGGCGATTGAACGCGCCCGCATGACCGACGCCTTGCGCGAGCGCGAACAGAGGATCGCCGAACTCTCAGGGCATTTGTTGCGCGTGCAGGAAGAAGAACGCAAACGCATTAGCCGCGAGCTGCATGACGAAACCGGCCAGGCGCTGATGGTGATCCGGCTGTACCTGGGAATGATGGAAACCGGAAATACCGCCAAGAATGTGCGCGGCAAGATCCGCGAGACCGTTGAAGTGGTGGATCGGACGATTGAGGGCATCCGCAGAATTATTGGCAAGCTCTCTCCGCTGGTGCTGCAAGAGCTGGGATTGGTGGCGGCGATCCGAAAAGAAGCGAAAGATTTTGCGCGCAATACGGGCGTGAAAGCGCGTGTGCTGATTGCGGACGACGTCGGCCGACTGGCGTCAGGCACCGAACAGGCTATTTATCGGGTGGTGCAGGAAGCGCTGCACAATGTGGCCAAACACGCCCAGGCAAAGAACGTCACGGTCCAGGTGGAACGGGCGGACGAGCTGGTGCAAGTGATAGTGGAAGACGATGGAGTTGGAATTCAGTCGCGCAGCGGCAACTCTCGCGACCACTCTTTTGGGCTGGCCGGAATCAAAGAAAGAATAGCAATGTTGGGCGGGACCTCACGCGTGATCTCGACCAAAGGGACGGGTACGCGAATCGAAATAAGTGTGCCTGCGGGCGAAGAGCAAGTTGTGGACCGTCCGCTGGCGCATGCGGCCCATGCAGTACAGAGGCCGAATTAAAGAAAAGGACACTCCCCCATGCCGAAAATTAAATGTTTACTCGTAGATGATCACACGCTGTTTCGCCAGGGCGTACGCCGGTTGCTGGAAACCGAGAGCGATTTTGAAGTCGTGGGCGAAGCCGCCGACGGCGGAGAAGCCGTGGAGAAAGCGCGCGAGTTGCGGCCGGACATCGTGCTGATGGATATCGGGATGCCGGGACTGTCGTCGTTTGAATCAGCGCGGCAGATCAAAAAGAACCGCATGGAAACCAAGATCCTCTTCCTGACCATGTATGAAGACGAAGACTACTTGGTACAGTGCCTGGAAGTAGGTGCGTCGGGATATGTGCTGAAGGATACGCCTGCGCCGCAGTTGCTCACGGCGGTCAAGGACGTCTATAAAGGCGGTAAATATTTGAGCTCACAGGTGCTGGGCAAGCTGGTGGAGGATTTCCGGTCGCGCGTGCGCGATACCAGGATGCGGCCAAGAATATCGACGCTGACGCCGCGGGAACGGGAAATACTGAAGCTGCTGGCGGAAGGAAATTCCGTGAAGGAGATAGCAGTGATCCTGGGACTAAGCGTGAAGACCGTGGAAGCCCATAAGTTCAACCTGATGCGCAAGCTCGATATTCACAACAAAGCCCAGTTAGTTACGTATGCGATTCAGAAAAAAATCATCAAGATTCCTGTGAACCAATAAGCTGTCCTCCCCTCCCCGCTAAGAGAATGGCGCCCAATGATGGACGCCGTTTTCATTTTTGGCAGCATCCAGATAGCAACCCGCCTAGAATATTCAGCACTGCGCAATCGGCTGCTTTTGTTGAATGTTAGGCCCTACCTCTTCTCCAAGGAGCATAGCAAGTGAAGCGGAATCTCTTCGTCCGTCTCGCGGTTTTGCTTGGTAAAATTCCTGACGGCTACCCGCAAGATGGACTTGGGCTCCATGCAACGGCCGCCTCGTTAGCTCATCCTGTAAATCACAACTTAGCGGAAATCCCAAACTGGAACGGTTGACAACTATCCTCATAGGCTTTTAGCTGCTTCCTTAAGCGAATCAAAAGAGAATTAAACCGCAGATCCGGTGCGCCGGGTACTGAAGAAAGGGATCACCGAAGCAAATTTCTTTGGATTCCTAGGTCCGCACTATAGGTTCCAAGGCCATGTCGACTGTTGCATCGGTTGTGACGCCATTGCAGTACTAGACCATCGAGGAAACATTCAAGATGGCTTAGTCAAGGACGACGGTAGTAGTCTTTACTGTTTGATGCTGGATCTGTCCGGACGGGCCAGTAACAAGTTGTTCTTGGACCTTTTCTGTCACGCTGAATCTGGCGCGGTTCGTAGGAATATCGTAAGTAATACCCGTAGCCTGGGTTTTTGCTGTTTGCACTTGCGGTGAAATTACACTTGGCGCGACATATATCTGAATTGTTAGAACACCCTGGCTTCGATTGCCTCCTGCCTGACCGTTCTGTGCCGAGACTGAGCCAGCAACAAGGATTAGGCAGAAAATTACTCCAATGATTCTTTTAACTCTCGATCCGTCGTTTAGGGCGATTCTGATGAGTCTCGTCAGCATGCCACTAGACGTTGCAATTGAACAGCCTTGCTCCGTCTAAAGGCGCGACTTGGCAAGTGTATGAATTAACAGCAGATATTAATCGAATAAAACTGGCATGGAACTGGCTATGTCCAAAATTGGGGATTGCGTCTAAAGGCCGGACAGTCCGAAAGGTACTTCAGGGCAAATAAAGAATGCAGGAGGCTTAATGGCATGTCAAGGAAGGCCTGGGTGCAGCGGCTGCCGCCGGTAACGGTTCTCATTTAAACCTGCGATGTTCTATCCAGCATCTTCCGAATCGTAGTCGCAAGCGCCGTCAAGCTAAATGGCTTTTGCAGGAGTATGCTCAGCGGCGCCAAGTCTCTTTTTACGTTGCTTTCAGTGAATCCAGACATATAAATCACGGCGATCTCGGGACGGTGGTCCATAATCGCCTTGGCCAGATTTACTCCATTCCGGCGAGGCATAACCAGGTCTGTCAATAGCAGATCTATTTTGTCTTCGCGAGTCTGCGCGATTTCCAGAGCATGTTCCGTGTCCTCGGCTGTCAGGACGCGATAGCCTTTCAGTTCCAGAAATTCGGCTGTTACCATGCGCAGCGCCTGTTCGTCTTCCACCAGCAGGATAGTCCCTTTGCCCGTGGGTTGATCTTCGGCCTCCGGCACAGGAGCAATTACCTCAGCCTGACCCTTTACATAAGGGAAATATATCTTGAAGGTCGTGCCCTTCCCCAATTCGCTGTGTGGAATTATGTGGCCCTGGCACTGCTTGATGATGGCGAAGACCGTCGAAAGCCCCAGGCCAGTGCCTTTGCCGGCCTCTTTCGTGGTAAAAAAAGGCTCAAACATTTTTACTTGGGTGGCCTCATCCATGCCGGTTCCTGTGTCCGTCACGCTTAGCAACACGTATTCACCGGGTTTCATCCCTGGAGTCCCGCTGACCTGGGCGGCATCCGTGCGGACCCGCTCCGTCGCCACGATAATCACACCGCCATCAGGCAGCGCATCGCGGGCATTCACCACCAGGTTCATGATCACCTGTTCAATCAGGCCCTTATCGCAGTAGATCACGCACTCTTCTGGAGAGGTAATGACCTTGAGCTGAACATCCTCGCCCAGAAAACTCGGCAGCATTTTGCAGAAATCCGTCACCAGGGTATTTAGATTTATCGTTCGCAGGTCGTGAATATGTTTTCGACTAAAGGAAAGAAGCTGCTGCGTCAGCAACGTCGCCTTTTTTACGGCGCTGGAGATGTGGTTAAGGTAGTGGCTTGTCTTTTCCTCATCTGATAGCGCTGTACGGGTGAGGTGAGCGTAGCTGCCGATGATCATCAACAGATTATTGAAATCATGGGCCATGCCACCGGCCAGCCTTCCAATGGCCTCCATTTTTTGCGCCTGTAGAAACTGTTCTTCCAGCTTTTTCCGTTCGGTTACGTCATTCACCATCACCAGCTTGGCCTCGTGTCCGCGAAATGTGATGACGTGGGCGCTGACTTCCACGTCGATGATGGTCCCATCCTTCTTTTTATGTTTCCACGGCTCAGAGTAAAAGCCGAGCGCCGCGGATTGTCTCCGGCTTTTCATGCTTTCCTTGAACTGGAGGAGCTCTTCTGGCGGACGTATGTCCTTGACGGTCATGTTAAGAAATTCGGTCAGCGAATATCCATAATGGTGAAGGGCAGCATCATTCACCGCCAGGAAACGCAGGGTTCCGAGATCAAAAACCCACATGGGATGTGGGTTGGCCTGGAAAAGTAAGCGGTATTGCTCTTCTGACTTGCGCAGCTCGTCTTCAGCGTGATCGCGTTCCTCGCGCAACGCTTGTTCTGCCAGTGCCCGGCGCACTGCTGTGGGCAGCCGCTCGAGGTTATCCTTAAGAATGTAATCATTGGCCCCTGATTTGAGACACTCGATCGCAAGTTCGTCGCCGAGCGTGCCGGTCACCAGAATAAATGGCGTGTTAATTCCGGAAGAGCGCAGCCACTTTACAGCATCCAGGCCTGTCCACCCGGGAATGCGGTAGTCTCCAAGAATGATATCGTAGGTTTTTTGCTGTACGCGCTCTTGAAATTCACGAGCGCTTCGCGCTCCATCCACAATGGCCTGTAGACTGGCAGACTTGAGCTTTCGAATCACCAGTTCGGTATCGACAGGATTGTCTTCAAGCAGTAGTACCGCGAGCGTTTCAGGCCCGGACTTCACTTTCATTACCCCTGCTAACTTCCCGCTTCCGTTCTCTTTCATCAACCGAATCGCCCTGTGGATTGGCGCTCAAAGGGGCCCAAGACCGTTAATGGATCTGTGGCCCCTGGTTTACGAGCAACCAATAATGTCCAATTTCCGCGACAGCCGCGGCAAAGTTGTCGAAGTCCACAGGCTTCACTATGTAACTATTGACGCCAAGGCTATAACTTTTTACAACGTCGCTTTCCTGCCGGGATGAAGTCAATACCACAACCGGGATTAGTTGGGTCCGGGGATCAGAGCGGATTTTGCGCAAGACTTCCAGACCGTCCACCTTGGGTAATTTCAAATCAAGCAGCACTATTTTGGGCTGGCGTGTTGCATCTTTCTCACCGGTGGGACTGACGCGGAAAAGCCAGTCAAGCGCCTCTTGCCCGTCTTTCACATGCACAAGACGGTTTGCCAGCCTGTGCTGCCTTAAAGCCCGTTGGGTCAACTCGGCATCGCGAGGATTGTCTTCCACCAGAAGAATCTCTACTTCATCGCTATGCACGTTTGCAGCCCCTTCCGACCCGGCAAGCAATGGCAGACGGTAGCGTCTTCAGTGAACCATCCTTTCAGCAGGCTTTTTCCTCTCTGCCGTTGAATGGTACGCCTCGCCAAAATCATGCGGATGCGTAAACCTTCTTCGTGGCCCGGGGCGCAACTAATGAGGTACATATAAAATACTTTGATCGAATCATCAAAGTGTACTGCACTTACAACTGTTTTGCGGCAACATTAAATGTAAGTTTCTGTTTACCCTGCATTTGCCAACTAAGAGATTCTTTAGAATTTAGCGGCCTATGGTTTGTAGGATTAGATAACTCTTACTATTTGGTATTTCCAGGCGGAAGCACCGGCAAGGCAAAGTAGACTGTCGCTCCCTCGTTTATTCGTCCTTCCGCCCAGACTGTTCCCTGATGCCGTAGGATTATCCTCTTTACCAGGGCCAGCCCCACGCCCGTTCCTTCAAATTCATCTTCGCGATGGAGCCTTTGGAAAACACCAAAGAGCTTGGCGGCAAACCTCTGGTCGAAGCCGACGCCATTGTCTTTGACATAATATGTCGTCAAACCATTACTGGCGGCCGCTCCTACTTCGATTTCAGGCTGATCCTTAGGTGAGCTGAACTTGACCGCATTCGAGACAAGGTTGAAAAAGACCTGGCGTAACATGGCTTTATCGCCGCACGCCGGGGGAAGTTCCTTGACAGTAAAGTGGCGCACCCGGCTTCGCGCCGCTGCCTCGATCTGCTCAAATGCGCTTTGCGCCAACTGGGTCATGTCGCAAAACGTGTTCTGCATTTCCTGCCTTCCCATCCGCGAAAATGCCAGCAAGTCGTCAATTAGTCGGCCCATGCGCTGGGCTTCTCCCCGGACCACATTCAATAGCCGTCTGGCCTCCTCATCAAGATGCGGACCATATTCCTCCGTGAGAATGCGGCTGAAACCGTCGACTCCTCGCAAAGGCGCCCTGAGATCGTGCGAAACCGAATAGGAAAAAGCTTCCAGCTCTTTGTTGGCGGCCTCGAGCTCTTCGCCGCGGCGGAGCAGGCGCTCGTTAAGGCGGCGTATTCCCTCCTCAGCTTCCCGGCGAGCCGTAATGTCATTGTTGATCTCAAGGATCGCCCTGGGATTCTCCGCTTCATCGGTTTGCAACACCCAGCGGCTGGCTACGGTAATCGGCGTTCCATCGCGCCTGGCGTGGACGAGTTCGCCTTCCCAGAATTTTTCCTGAAGCAGTTGCTGTTGGATGCTCTGAGGAGGGGCGGGGAATTTAGTGCTAAGGAGAGTGTGCGATTGTTTCCCCAGCGCCTCCTCCCGCCGCCATCCATAGGTCTTTTCCGCGCCATCGTTCCAAAAGATAATGGAGCCGTCCATATCGCGAACGAAAATAGCATCGCGCGCCAGCTCAAGCAACTCGGCCTGGTCTTTCAGGGTGGCCGTCTTCCTGGCCAGTTCTTCTTCCACCTGTTTGCGTGCACTCACGTCGCGAATCGCGCTGGTCACCAGCATTCCTTTTGGCGTTTTCAGGGGGCTAAGGCTGATCTCGACGGGAAATTCCCGGCCATCTTTTCTCAATCCATACAATTCCAAACCTGCTCCCATGGGCCGCATGCGTGGGTCGCTTGCAAATGAGGACCGATGCGCAGGATGCCCCTCGCGAAACCGCTGCGGGATCAGGACCTCTACGGGATGGCCAATTAGTTCGCTGCGATCAAAACCGAACATCTTCTCGGTTTGGGAGTTCACCAGCGTGATCCGCCCCCCGGCGTCGACGATCACCATGGCATCAGGAGCCGCTTCCAGCAATCCTCGGAACTGCTCGTCCAAGGCCTTTCGGTCGCTGATGTCGCGAATAGCGGCCGTTACCAAAAGCCCTTCCGGCGTTTGCAGTGGACTCAGGCTGATCTCAACCGGAAATTCCTCGCCATTGTTTTTCAGAGCATACAGCTCTAAACCGGCCCCCATAGAACGTAAGCGAGGATCGCTGAAGAACGTCCTGGTATGCTCCTCATGCCGATGGGCAAAACGGGAAGGAATCAGCCGTTCGATAGGGCTTCCGAGCAGTTCGTCTCGGGAATAGCCGAACAGCTTCTCTGTCTGCCTGTTAATCAGGACAATTTTGCCGGCCCCGTTCACAATGACCATGGCATCCGGGGCGGATTCAAGTAGATCCTGGGCTAGCTTCTGCAGCGTGGCTCATCCTGACTGACAATGGGATGACTAACTTGATTACGTTATAAACCTGCTCTACAGGCGTTGCAAGATATACTCCGCTCTTAGTCACAAAATACTTTCCCGAAGAGGAACTCGACGAGATACTAAGTAAAAATTTACTAATGGTTGGCTGGCAGGTCTTGCTTACTAATCATCTGCACTAAAGAACTAATTTGGGAAATATCACTACGACCGTCCAGAAGGCCGTCTAGAATCTGGACGGCTAAGTCCAAACCTTGAACGTTTTGTCTATGATTTGGAGGACAGTTTGCACGAAAGTCGCTGAAAATCCAGTAAACAAGCGATAAGGTGCTTAAATTGCTCGTTATCTGCTTCATGGAAGCCCATGCCGACAATCCCACGCCACAGGAGCAATTGTTGGAAAAACAGCTCAGGTATGAAGCGGCTATTGGCCGGATCGCCACGCTCGCGCTGAGCTCGCATCCTTTTGAAACCATGCTGGAGACCTTTTGTGGGAATGTTGCGGAGGCGCTCAATCTGGAAAAAGTGCAGGTAATCGAGTTGGATTGGTCCCGTCATTCGTGTCTACCCTTGCCGCCGGGCGGGGCGGGGAATCAGCAATCAGATAAATGCCATCCTTTAACAAGGTTTGCGGCCACGCTGGTTGGACAATTGGTGATCTCTGATCTTCAGAGAGAGAGCCGCTTTCGAGTAGAACCAGGATTGAACCCCGACTTTGCCTCCGCCCTGGCCATCTGCCCAGCGGAAGCAAGAGGAACTACACTTACGGTCGTAACCGGCTTTTGCACCCGGCCCTGGGCTAGGGATTCAGAAGACGAAAAGTTCTTTGGCCGGGCCGCCGACATCATAGCGCGGATTGTAAGACAGGAAAAAGAACAGGCAGAGCTGCGCGAGCGAAATGCCCGCTACGTCTCTTTATTCGAAAGTGCTGCCGATGCCATCATGTGCGTTGCAACCGATGGGCGAGTACTGGACGCCAACCCTAAGGCGCAGGAGTTGCTTGGTTACACCCGCAACGAGCTGCTCTCAATGGATGTTTTTCAGTGCCTGGCGCCTGAATCCCAGGACATCACGCGCAAGATGATGGAGGAGAAAGCTGGCGGCCGGCGCCGCACGATTTACGAATCCATCTTCTTGACCAAAGCCGGGACCGCGATCCCCGTTGAAGTGAATAGCTCGCTAATACGCAACGAGAGCGGGGAAGTGACCGGGTTTCAGGGGATTGCGCGAGATTTGCGTTCCCGCAAGCGTGCCGAACAGGCGCTATTGGCCAGCGAAAGCCGGTTCAGAAGCATCGTCGACTCGGAAATGATCGGCATCGTGTTCTGGGATGGGCAAGGCCAAATCACCTATGCCAATCAAACCTTTCTTTCCATGGTAGGGTATTCGCAGGACGATGTGCTGCAAGGGAATGTGAACTGGCAGGCGCTTATTCCTTCTGAAGGACGGGACTACCAACAGCTATTCATCCCGACAGTTCAAAAAGAGCGGAAGATCGTGCCGTTTGAAAGGGAATGCATTCACAAGAATGGCAGCCGTGTTCCTGTACTGATTGGCGGAGCATCGGTGGAAGGAATGGAGTTCGGCGGGGTCGGGTTCGTGCTTGATATTACGGAGCGGAAGCAATTGCAATTGCAACTGCAGCATGCTCAAAAGATGGAGGCAGTGGGACAACTTGCCGCTGGTATTGCCCATGACTTCAACAACATTCTTATGGGCATTAGCAGCTTTGCTGAGCTTCTGCATGTAATGAGCGCTTCTGAGCCCAAGAAACAGGCCTATACGCAGCAAATTCTGGCCGCTGCGGCGCGCGCCGCCGAATTGGTGGAACAGCTACTTGTCTTCAGCCGGAAACGCAGCTCGCGCACAGAACCGGTGAATCTGATGCGGATGCTGGAAGAGTGCAGCAACCTTGTGCGTAAAATTTTGGCGCCAAAATGCGAATTACAGATGAGTCTGAGCAAGGACCCCGCTAACGTGATCGGAGATCCCGTCCAGTTGGAACAAGTGGTCCTGAATCTGGCATCCAATGCGCGCGACGCCATGCCCGAGGGCGGCGTATTCCGTATAAGCATTGCCAAAATCAAACTGCTCAAGCCGGAAGTCACTGAGAAGGTGACGATTCCGGCGGGCTCCTATGCCTTGCTGACCTTTAGCGACACCGGGGCGGGAATCAAATCCGAACTGATAGGCCGCATCTTCGAACCTTTCTTTACCACTAAGGAAACAGGGGAAGGGACCGGCCTGGGTCTGGCGATGGTTTACGGTGTAGTGAAGCAATGCGCTGGTTACATCTTTGTAGAGTCTGAGCTGGGCAGCGGCACGGTTTTCAGATTGTTTTTACCTTTGACGGCAAGGCAGACTCTGAGCGCGGAAGCAAAGACTGCCGCAGCTTATCCTCCCGTGGCGGGGGCAGGAATTCTGCTGGTGGATGACGAACTCCAGATCCGTCTTTCATGTGGGGAATATCTGCGGCAGTTGGGATATAGAGTCTTTGAGGCTGCGGATGCAAAGACGGCATTGGAAATATTTAAAGTCGATGCGTCTGCAATTAGAATGCTTCTTACTGACGTGATCATGCCGGGAATGGGGGGAGTAGAGTTGGCCAATGAACTCAAGCAGCGCGAACCCAGGCTCACCGTTCTGTTCATGTCAGGATACAACGCGAATGCTGATGCGGGATTGGAAGCAATGTCATCCGGAAAAGTGCTGATGAAACCGATAGCATTGTCTGATCTGGCTGAGGCGGTGGCGAAAGGGCTGCGTACGGGACCAGGGGAGTTTGCAAGTGAGTAAACAACGAATCCTCTTTGCGGAAGACGAATCCTTCGGAGAAGCCGTTCAGACTTTTCTGGAAGTAAATGGCTTCGAGGTTTCCTGGCAGGAGAGCGCAGCGGCGGCTCTCAAGGCCGCGGAGAACTTTACACCCGATCTCATACTGCTCGACTATTCGCTGCCGGATGGAAACGCGCTTGATCTCATACCCAAGATGAAGGCCTTGCACCCAAACTGCGCCAGCATCATCTTGACTGGCCGTGGCTCCATTGAGCTGGCAGTCGAATGTATGCAGGTAGGTGCAGACCACTTTCTCACCAAACCAGTACGGCTGGATGCGTTGCTGGCCGTCATCCAGAAGGTCCTCACCGGCCAGAGAGATACGCGAACGGCTAAAAGCGCCCGGTTGAAAATGGCAGGTGTACTGAACCCCTTCGTCGGGAACAGCAGGACTATCAGAGATTTGGAGGATGAAGCACGAAGGTTGGTGACCGCCCAAAGCCCAATCTTCATACAGGGAGAAACCGGCTCTGGAAAAGGTGTTCTGGCGCGCTGGATGCACCGGAACGGGCCGCGAGCAGACGAGCCGTTTGTGGAACTGAATTGTGCCGGCCTGAGCCGTGAACTTCTGGAAAGCGAGCTTTTCGGACACGAAAAAGGGGCGTTTACGGGAGCCGCCGCAGCCAAGGAAGGGCTTTTTGAGGTTGCCAATCGAGGCACCGTCTTTCTGGATGAAATTGGCGACATGGACGTGGGCATTCAACCCAAACTCCTCAAAGCTGTAGAAGAAAAACGCTTCCGCCGCCTGGGTGAAACCCGGGAACGTCAGGTAGACATTCACCTGATTTCCGCCTCCCATGCCGATCTGCGCGCCAAGGTGGCTTCAGGCAACTTCCGGGAGGATCTTTACTATCGAATCGCCGCTCTGCCCTTGCGTGTTCCTCCGCTCAGGGAGCGATCTTCAGACATTCCCGCGCTGGCGGAACTTTTGCTGCGAAACATTGGAACTGAGCTGGGACGGACGAACCTGAGTCTGACACCCGAAGTCATCGAGCAAATGCAAAGCTACCACTGGCCGGGAAACGTGCGGGAAATGAGGAATGTGCTCGAACGTGCTGTGTTGCTCTCTCGTAGCGGCGCTTTGGGCAACCTGGAACTCTATGCGCAGTCGGCGGGCAGTGTGCCCGCATCCGAAGGAAGCTTGCAAGATGCCCAGCGCGAAGAAATTTTGCGTGTTCTAAAAGAGGCGTCATGGAACGTTACCGCAGCGGCAAAGACGCTGGGCATATCGCGCTCCGGTCTTTACACCAAAATCAAACAATACGATTTGCGCCCAACAAATGGACGCCAATTCCAGAACTGAAGCGCCGGAAACTTATTCCAAAACCCCCAATGTACTGAATCCAAAGTGCATTCCCCTTAGTACTGATTAGGAACTCTGCTTGCAACTTCAGCAGGCATGAAACGCATTCTCATAGTGGACGATGATGGCCTAATTCGGGACGCGCTGAGGGAAGTATTGATCCTGGCTGGGTTTGAAGTGACAACGGCAGAGGAGCGGGAAGAAGCAGAAGCCCTGCTGGCGACCCAGTCTTATGATTTGGTGCTTACCGATTTACTGTTGGGTGATTTGAGCGGTTATTCGGGATTAGAAGTGCTTTCGGAAGCAGCATACAGAATGGGCGCCAAGCGCGTGCTGGCTATGACCGGATATGCCAATGCCTCAGTAGAATCTGCGGTGAAGGAAGTGGGAAGTGAACTCTTAAAAAAGCCATTTGCCCTGAACCGGTGTGTGGCCCTGTGCAATGAGAAGCTCCAATAAGGAAAAACTATGTCACGCTTGATGGATCTTGCGCTCGACCCAAAGCAGTTGCAGCTTAATTACCAGCCTATCGTGGATTGCCAGGATCCGCACACGCCGATTGAAGGACTGGAGTGCCTGATACGAGGCCCCCGCGGCACGAACCTTTTCAGCCCACAGGTGCTCTTCGAATATGCGCGGCGAAAGCGCTTTGAACACACTCTTGATATGCTTGCGTTTCGCTGCTTTGTCCGGGAATTAAGTTGGTTGTGTGACGTGCCGTTCTCAATTAATTTTCATACTTCCACCCTGAGCCGGGACCGCGAGATCGTTGAGCAGATTCTTTTTTCCCTGCTGGAAGCAAGTATTGATCCCAGCCGGCTGCAGATAGAGCTGATTGAATCAGCGCCCGAGATCAACGTGGGGCTTCTGGTCCGCAATTTAAGCGATCTACGCCAGAAGGGAGTGCGGTTTGCTTTGGATGATTTCGGCGTTGCGCACTCGAATCTGCGCCTGCTCAGCATCGTCCAACCTGAGATCGTCAAGATCGATCGGAGCCTGCTGCCGAGCGATGGTTCTGGCATGGATGCGGCGTGCTTTCTCTCTGCCTTGGAAAGCGCCCGGGGCGTGGGCGCCACTATTGTTGCTGAAGGAATAGAAACCGTTAGCCAGCTTGAGTTCGTTCGCTTCCTGGGCGTTCCCTACGCACAAGGGTTCTATTTTCACAGACCGATTAATTTTAAGGAACTGGAAAAGCGGATTTATGGCATGGAGACCCCTGTGGCCGCGCCGCTTAGCCCAACAGTTGTATGCAACTGATGCGGATACTAGTCATCGAAGACGACGCATTCTTAAGGAAGGCCTATGAAGTGAGCCTGCTTATGCATGGATTCAAAGTGAGCCTTGCTACTGATGGAGTGATCGGGCTGCGCATGGCCGAAGAGATCCATCCGGATGTGATCCTCCTGGACGTGCTGCTTCCTACGTTGACCGGCGTTGAGGTTTTGCAGCGTCTAAAGCAGCACCCGGTGCTCTCAAGCATTCCTGTCATTGTATTTTCAATCGCGTGCGATCCTGAAGACGCCCGCGCCACCCTGGCGTTGGGCGCCGCCGCTTACGTTTGCAAGGCGGACATTGACTTGCATGAGCTGGGTAAAGTCCTCCGTAGCTTTGCTTCTGCCCGGCCGGAAAAGATTCAATGATGAAAGCATAGTCATCGTTACTTACTCTCACTTTACTGCAATCATGCGCTTGGTTAAGCCTTCACCTCGCCCTTGTTGGGCGTTCCTGACATCCGTGCCTCTTTCGCAGCTCCCTCACGCTGGCGACACCGTCTGCCTTTTGGACATCATAGTTATTTTTAAGGCAGTTGCCGAGCCACCGCGTGATCGCCTGGACGAAAGAACCCTTTTCGATTGAGGATGTTACGTTCTTGTAGCTCTCGTGATCGGCCTTGGCTGTTTGAATGCAATTCTCCCAGGCATGAAGACGTTCAGCGAACTTGTATTGAAGGCAGGACCAAAAAGGCGTTTTAGGTCGTCAATTCTTTCTGTTGTTCTCATGCTCCCATTCACCTCTGTGATGGCGCAAGCCAATAGTAAAGGGAGTGCCGAGGGAACGCTGGCGGTTACAGCAAGGGTTGTGGCCTCAACCACTATGATCATAGAAGCGGATGGCCAGCCGAGACTCATGATCGTGAATGCAACAGATTCCCGGGACAATGTATCCCGGTTCATGCCCATAGTGAACCGAACAAACACACCTGCCAATCAACAAATGCTCCCAAAAAGACGCACATCATCACAAACGAATGCACTAAAAGCACCAGCCTAGATTTTCTTGCCGTTGTGCCGGCCTGGCAACCACACGGAATTATCATGCGCAGGCCACAGCCATGCTATTTCAAGGTCCCACTAAACGTTCCCGCTGTCCGTCCTGCAGGTGCAATCCCCCCAAATGCGCACGTTGCCGACGATTCGCCGAAAGACTTCCAGTAAAACGACACGGCGTCTGAATCTTGCACAGACCGGGCGAGCATCGACGGGGCAGGCCTTTTGTAATCAGAGACTTACACTTTTGTCCTCTAGTTGCAATAACTCTGGTCTGTAAGAGGTGCAAATTGAGCGAAAAATTCTTGCAAACGTTACTAAGAGATCTCCGGCTACTGGAGACCAAACTCTTGAGCGAAAACCGTGATCAGGGAGAGACGGAGAATGGGCAGACCTCTTTTTTGCTCGCCGAGATTAAACAGGCGCTCGATAACGTGCGCACGTCGCTATGGTGCCGCATGCAAGCCGCTTCGGGCCGCAACTCTGAATCGGATGTCCTGGTTGAGCGCCATCGATTGCAGCGTGCAGTAGATATGCTGCGGTCTCCGGTCGTTGCCCGGCACAATGGAATGCACAATTGATAAATGGCGTTTGGACAGAAACACGACAAAAACTGTGGAGGAACAAATGAAATACGTGCTTGTAGTTGATGACGACAAAGTAGTGAATCTACTCATCACGCGCGAGTTGCAGAAAAAGGGATATGGCGTATTCATGTCATATGACGCCGTACAGGCGGGCACTGCTCTGAGCCGTGCGCGCGTGGATGCCGTGATCGTGGATGTGCAGCTGATCGGCGGGAGCGCGTTTGATGTAATCCAGCGCATGAAACTCTCAACTCGGCTGGGCCCCATCCCTATCATTGCGATCAGTTCAGGCATGACCAAGGAACTTGCCGAGAAACTGGTGAGGCATGGGGCCTGCAGGTGTATGAAGAAGCCTCTTGACCTCGGCGTTCTTCAACAAAATCTGGAGGAGATATTAGCTCGGGACGAACTCCAGATTGTTCATCGCGAGCTTTCACAAAGTTCCCGGCCTGGAATTGAGGGACTGGCGGTTCTGACGGGAGAAGCCGTATAACCCCGGACCGCATTCCAGGCACCCTCCCCCCAACGATTTCTTGCGCGCGGAACACAGAAGCATGAAACGGAAAAACAAATGGAAGGGCGGCGTTTCTTCTCTCGTTGAGAGAAGCAGCAATACGCTCTTATCGCCATGACCGCACATGCCATGGCAGGCGACGCCGCAACGTGTCTGGCGGCAGGCATGGACGCTTACCTGAGCAAGCCAATGCAGACCTGCTGCGGGTTTTAAGTGCATTTTCCAGTGCTCTATCGTTGGAACACAAGCAGAAGCATTAGAGGAGACCACGAGTGATCAATATTAAATCTATAACCCGCAACTGTGGCGATGATCCGGCGCTTGTTGCCGAATTAGCGCAACTCTTTCTGGAAGAATGCCCGCACTATCTACTGTCGCTGGACCAGGCGATATCTGAACGCAGCAGTGAAGGTGTAAGGCTTGCAGCACATCGCCTGCGCGGCGCGTTGGCAATTTTCGATGCGCAAGCCTCGCTCGCCGCCGCTGCGTGTCTGGAAGACATGGGCGCAAGCACACAGTTCCTTGTTACTGCCGACGCGGTAGCTGCCCTCAAGAGTGAACTGGCACAAGTAGAAGGCGAAA
>WNGG01005875.1_pt1 | contig 18602 bp, 11 predicted proteins | sample 5400661 | NCBI WGS metagenome assembly WNGG01 (sample SAMN13153372, study PRJNA577476) | soil metagenome | isolation source: 100 cm soil or saprolite under Garry oak tree replicate 1 | place: USA:California | collected 2016-06-15
GCGCCGTGATCCGAATGGTGTGATTCGCCTGGCGTGTCCGCACTCCCGGTGTCATCCCGATCCAGTGGCTCTCCACCGCGCACCCGCAAGAGGAAAGCGAACAGGCCGACGATGATACTGAAGAGCATCGTCACCCACGCCCATTGCGGCATCCAGAGCCTCCACCATCAAGCGCGCGCCGACCATCGCGGACCTCGTCAGCTCCTTCATCTCGCTGCTGGCCGCGTCCCAGATGTCTCCATCATCGTAGCTCGGGTGGCAGGACGAGCGCCTTACGGTGAGCGAGCCTGTCAAGCTTCCGGATTGTCTTCCGAATGTCGTCCTTCGTCGGATCTGGGCAGCCTGACGAGGACATCCACTCACCGTCGCGGCTTATGAAGAGGAGGTGCACCTGGCCCACCTCGAACGGGTAACCGCAGCTAGCGCTGCAGCAGGCGGTGGTCATGCGATACGTCGACTGCCCCGTGCCCTTCCATTCTCGAATGACTTCTAACGTGGCCACTCTGTTCGCGTACTCCGGCGGCAGCTCAGGCTCGCTTGTCTCAGGCGCTACCTTAGTTACGCGGCCGAGGAAAACGATCGGCCTGGAGTCGAGCGCGCCGTGGAGTGCAGCAGTCCACTCACGGTCCGGCACATCTCGGCCTACGACGCAGACCACGCTGCACGCACGCGACTCCCGTGGGCCAGCCGCGAGGAGTAGCAGCAGCGTACTAACGATCGGGCGCGCGGGTCTGCGGACAGTGGCCGTCACGTCGGTCTCCGGTTCGGCTTCTCTACTCGGGCCGAACACGATCTTATACGGATCTGCCTGATCGGGAGAGGCGAACTCTTCCCGGGAAGAGTTCGCCGAATAAATGTCAAACATCACCGCCACATATGCAGTTACAGCCTGACGGCCCGGGCGAAAACGGCGGTGCGGCCGAGCGATGCGGCGAGCAACACGCATGACGTATTCTTGCGCCGGAGGAGGAACGGACATGACCCGGACAGCTCGAGATGGAGCAGGCCTGGATCGACGGGCATTCGGCCGGCTCGCGGGCGGTGGGGCGCTGGCGGCCTGCGCCGCGGAGCTGATGGCCGGGCCGAAGCAGAGCGCGGCGCCAGCTCCCGCGAAGGTCCGCCCGCGCGCGCTCATGAAGGTGGGAACCCAGCACGACTCTGCCGACGAGACCCTTGCCGTGCTGGCCGCCCTGGGAGTGAACCACATCTGCAGCCGGCTCCCCTCTCCGCGTCTCGACGAGCAATGGTCCGTCGAAGGGCTCACGCGCCTGCGCGAGCGCGTCGAATCGTTCGGCATCCACCTCGACATGGTCCCGCTCCCGCTCAGCTCGCTCTACATCACGAAGGCCGAGATGCCGGGCATCATGCTCGGCAAGAGCCCCGAGCGGGACCGCGAGATTGACGACGTCTGCCGGATGATCAGGAACGCGTCGAGGGCGGGCATCCCGTCGCTGAAGTACAACATGAGCGTCCTCGGCGTCGTCCGGACCGAGCCCACGGCGGGACGCGGCGGCGCGCGCTACAGCACCTTCAAGTACGACCAGGCGCGCCAGGATCCGCCGCTGACCGAGGCCGGGCCCGTGCCGTCGGAGGTCTACTGGGAGCGGATCACGTACTTCCTCGACCGCGTGGTTCCGGTGGCGGAGGAGAGCAGGGTCCGCCTGGCCTGCCACCCGCACGACCCCGGGATGCCGCCCGGCCGCGGCTATCGCGGCGTCCACACGGTGCTCGGGAGCGTCGAGGGCTTGAAGCGCTTCGTCGAGATCCACCCGAGCGACTACCACGGCCTGAACTTCTGCCAGGGGACGGTCGCCGAGATGCTCGACGATCCCGGCCGCGAGATCTTCGACGTGATCCGCTACTTCGGTGTGCGCAAGAAGATCTTCAACGTCCACTTCCGCAACATCCAGGGCCGGTTCCTCGACTTCCGCGAGACCTTCATCGACGATGGTGACGTGGACATGCTGGCGGCGCTGCGCGCGTACAAGGAGGTCGGCTACGACGGCATGCTGATGCCGGACCACGTGCCGCGGATCACGGGCGACGCCGAAGGCGCCCAGGCCTTCGCCTACACGTTCGGCTACATCAAGGCGCTTATCCGCGCGGTCGACGCGGACCCCGCCCGCCCCGCTCAGGCCCGGTTGCGGTAGAGCTGCACGTCCACGACCTGCGTCATCTTCTCGACGTCGAGCGGCCCACCCACGAACGCTGCCATCTTGACGGCCACCGTTCCCGGCGCGTCGAGGATCTCCCGATAGTTCAGTTCCAGCACGTCGAACTGCGGGCGCCGCAGGAAGAAGCGGGCGTCCCGGACCTGCTCGTCCAGGAGCGCGACGGCCCGGTCGTCGGCCGTGTCGTTCTTCTCGCCCCGCCGCGCGAGCATCTTGTTCTGGGAGGCGACGATCTCCTTCAGGCTGCGGTGCATGAAGAGGACCTTGTAGTTGTTGTCGGCGGGCAGGCTCTTCAGCAGGAACGAGATGATCTTGATGACCTTGCCCCGCGAGTCCCGCAGCCACACCTTGTCGCCCTCGCGGTAGAGGTCCTTGACCCGCTCGTCCTCGTAGTAGCCCTTGGGGTTGTCCTCGTCGGCGGTGCGCAGGCCATCGGTCACGACACTCAGGCCGCCGGTCTCGAGCATCTTCATCGCCATCGAGGTGCCGGAGCGCGGGAGGCCGGAGACGACGACGATCGGCTTGCCGTAGCGGAGCCGCCGGTAGAGGTTGGGCACGGTCCGCAGGATAGCTTAAGATGTCGGTTTCGCTGTAGATGAGACTTCCTTGATCCAACCGATCCTCGCCTACATCGGCCCCGGTGCCGGCGTCGCGCTGCTGTCCTCGTTCCTGGTCCTGCTGACCACCATGGTCGTGGTGGTCTTCAGCCTGCTGCTGATGCCGTTCCGGCTGCTGTGGCGGGCGATCCGGCGCAAGAAGCGGCTGAAGCCGTGGGTCAAGCGGCTGATCGTCGTCGGGCTCGACGGCCAGGACCCGCAGCTCACCGAGCGCTTCATGAAGGAGGGCAAGCTGCCCAACTTCTCGAAGCTGGCCGAGATGGGCTGCTACCGGCGGCTCCGGACCACGTTCCCGTCGCTCTCCCCCACCGCCTGGTCCAGCTTCGCCACCGGCACCGACCCCGCCAAGCACAACATCTTCGACTTCCTCGGCCGCGACACGCGGACGTACCTGCCGGTGCTCTCGTCGGCCCACATCGGCGACGTCGAGCGGTTCCTGAAGATCGGGAAGTACCGCATACCTTTGAAGAAGCCGGAGCTGCGGCTCCTGCGCAAATCCAAGCCGAGCTGGACGATCCTCGGCGAGCACGAGATCTGGAGCACGGTGCTGCGCGTGCCGATCACGTTCCCGCCCGAGGAGTTCCACGGCGCGCAGCTCTCGGCCATGTGCACGCCCGACCTGCTCGGCTCGCAGGGCACGTTCTTCCTTTACACGACGCGGCCCGCGGCAGGGAAGTTCAAGGAGGGCGGCATCCGGATCGCGCTGCCTTCCGGCGGCGACCGCTTCGAGACCAGCGTCAAGGGCCCCGAGAACGCGTTCCTGCAGAGCAAGCCGCCGCTCGAGGTGCCGATGAGCATCGTCCTCGATCGAGCCAAGCGCCAGGCGCTGGTGCAGCTCGACGGCACCGCGGTGGACCTCAAGGAGAAGGAGCTGTCCGACTGGATCACGCTGAGCTTCAAGGCCGCCCCAGGGATCAAGGTCAGCGCGAACTGCCGGATGATGGTCACGGAGATGGGCGATCACTTCTCCCTCTACGTGACCCCGCTCAACATCGACCCCGAGAACCCGGCCATGCCGATCTCGCATCCTTCTTATTACGCGACCTACCTGGCGAAGCGGATCGGCCCCTACTGCACGCTCGGCCTGGCCGAGGACACGTGGGCGCTCAACGAAGGCGTGATCGACGACGCCACGTTCCTCAAGCAGGCGTACGACATCGACCGGGAGCGCGAGCGCATGTTCTTCGTGGCCCTCGACCGCCTGCGCAAGGGGACGCTGACCTGCGTCTTCGACGGCGTCGACCGGATCCAGCACATGTTCTGGCGCTACTTCGAGAAGGGCCATCCGGCGGCCCGGGGCACCGGCGGCAACGGGCACGCGGATGCGATCGAGAAGATCTACCGGCACGGCGACGAGCTGGTCGGCAAGGTGATGGCGCGGCTGCGCAAGGGCGACTTGATGATGGTCGTGTCGGACCACGGCTTCGCGTCGTTTCGACGCGGGGTGAACTTGAATGCCTGGCTGCTTTCGAAGGGCTGGCTGGCGTTGAAAGACGGCGGCGACGGCACCGCCGAGTGGCTGCGCGACGTGGATTGGTCGCGCACGAAAGCCTATGCGCTCGGGCTCACCGGCATGTTCCTGAACATCGAAGGGCGCGAGGCGAAGGGGATCGTCAAGCCCGGCGACGAAGCGGCGAAGGTTAAGGCGGAGATCATGGCCGCGCTCAAGGGCCTGCGCGACACCGGCACCGGCGAGACGGCGATCAACGAGGCTTTCGACACGGCGAAGCTCTACAGCGGGCCGTACCTCCAGAACGCGCCGGACCTCATCATCGGGTTCAACGCCGGATATCGCACGTCTTGGGATGGCGCCACCGGTGTCGTCTCGGGGCCGGTCTTCGAGGACAACACCAAGGCGTGGAGCGGGGACCACTGCATCGATCCGCGCCTCGTGCCCGGCGTGTTCTTCGCGAGCCGGAAGATCGACCGCAAGGACCCGGCGCTCGTCGACATTGCGCCGACGGTGCTGCGCGTGTTCGGGCTGGATCCGCCCGCGCACATGGATGGGAAGCCGCTGTACGAAAAGGCGTTTGAGTAACAAGGGGGAGAGGGATCGCCAGGGCCTCGACCCGGCCGTCGTCGCACTGGCGGCGGCGCTGGCGCTCGGCGCGGGCGCATGTGGAGGAACGCATGCCGCGGGGAAGACGAGCGTCATCGTGCTCGGCTTCGACGGCATGGACTACGACCTGACGAAGCAGATGATGGCCGAGGGCCGCCTGCCGAACCTCTCGAAGCTGGCCGCGCAGGGCACGTTCCAGTCGCTGGGCACGTCGATGCCACCGCAGAGCCCGGTCGCGTGGTCGAACTTCATCACCGGCCTCGACGCCGGCGGCCACGGCATCTACGACTTCGTCCACCGCGACCCCAACACGATGATCCCGTTCCTTTCCACGAGCCGCGCAGAGGCGTCGGACAAGAAGCTGAAGCTCGGCAAGTACCAGATCCCGCTCGCGGCCGACAAGGTGGAGCTGCTGCGCTACGGCCAGCCGTTCTGGGAGGCGCTCGGCAGGCGCGGCATCCACACGACGGTCGTGCGCATGCCCGCCAACTTCCCGCCCTCGGGAAGCGCGACGCGCGAGCTGTCGGGCATGGGCACGCCCGACATCCTGGGCACGTACGGCACCTTCTCGTACTACACCACCGACCCGTTCACCTGGGCGGGCAAGGAGGTCTCGGGCGGCAAGGTCTTCAACGTGGGCATCGAGGACGGCGTCGTCCAGGGCACGCTCTACGGCCCCACCAACCCCTTCCTCGTCGAGTCGACCAAGATCTCGGCCCCGTTCACCGTCTACGTCGACCCCGACGCGCCCGCGGCCAAGATCGTGGTCGGCGGCGAGGAGCGCGTGCTGAAGGTCGGCGAGTGGACCGACTGGGTGCCGGTGAGCCTCGACCTCGTGCCGACCCAGAGCGTCCGCGTGATCGCCCGCTTCTACCTGAAGTCGGTCCGGCCCGACTTCGGGCTCTACGTGACGCCGCTGAACCTCGACCCCATGAAGCCCGCGATGCCGATCTCGAACCCCGCGTCGTACGCGGCGGAGCTGGCGAAGGCCACCGGGCTCTTCTACACGCAGGGCATGCCCGAGGACACCAAGGCGTTCAAGGAGCACGTGTTCACGGCGAAGGAGTTCGACGTTCAGGCGCGCATGACCGGCGACGAGGTGATCCGGCAGTACGGCTACGTGCTCGACGGCTTCCACGACGGCCTCCTCTTCTATTACTTCGGCAACGGCGACCAGGTCTCGCACATGATGTGGCGGGCGATGGACCCCGGCCATCCCGCGTACAAGCCCGAGGACGCGCAGTTCGCGGACACGGTGAAGAAGATCTACGAGCAGTTCGACGGGATCGTGGGCCGCACGCTGCCGCGGGTAGCGGAGGGCGCGACGCTGGTCGTCATGTCGGACCACGGGTTCACGAGCTGGCGGCGCGCCTTCCACCTCAACACGTGGCTGGAGAAGGAGGGCTACCTCACCGCGCGCGACCCCAACCTGAAGGACGAGGTCGGGCTCTACACGAACGTCGACTGGTCGCGCACGCGCGCGTACGCGCTGGGGCTGAACGGCCTGTACATCAACGTCGCGGGCCGCGAGAAGGACGGGATCGTAGACCCCGGCCAGCGCGAGGCGCTCGCCAAGGAGATCGCGGCGAAGCTGCTGCAGGTGGTCGATCCGAAGACCGGCCAGCGCGCGGTGACGAAGGTGCTGCGCCGCGAGGAGTACCGCGACCGCGGGCATCTGGAGATCGGCCCCGACCTGATCGTCGGCTACGCGAAGGGCACGCGCACGTCGAACGAATCGGCCCTCGGCAAGCTGATGCCGGAGGTGATCACCGACAACCACGAGGAATGGAGCGGGGACCACTGCATGGACCCCGACTCGGTGCCGGGCATCCTGTTCACGAGCCGGCCGCTCAAGAAGCCGGCCGCGAAGCTCGACGAGCTGGCCGCCGCGGTGCTGGCCGAGTTCGGAGTGGAGGGTTTCCCGAAGCGATGAGCAACGGATTCAACGCGGAGGACGCGGAGAACGAACGAGAGAACATGGAGGACCGATGTTTGGAGCAAAGAAGATCAGGATCGACAAGGACCTCCTGGCCAAGGTGGAGCGCTACGCGAAGATCGCCGGCTACTCGTCGCCCGACGAGTTCGTGAACCACGCGCTCGAGAAGGAGCTGGCCAAGCTCGAGGGCGCCGACTCCGAGGAAGAAATCAAGAAGAGGCTGCGGGGGCTCGGCTACATCTCGTGAGCGCCGTCAACGCCCTGCTGAGGGCCGTCTTCGACGCGGTGATGTCCCCGTTCCGCGCGCTGCCGCCGATCGTGGGGCTGCTCGTCGTGTCGCTGGTGGCGGCGATCGGCATGCTGCTGGTGTTCAAGGCCACTTCCAACCAGAAGAAGCTCGACGAGGTGAAGCGCCAGATCCACGCGTGCCTGTTCGAGATCCGCCTGTTCAACGCCGACCTGCCCGCGATCCTCCGCGCGCAGTGGGAGATCCTGCGCCACAACCTCGACTACCTGCGCCTGTCGGCGGTGCCGATGCTGTGGATGATCGTGCCGTTCGTCTTGATCATCGCGCAGCTCCAGTTCCACTACGGGTACCGGGGCCTCAGGCCCGGCCAGGATTTCCTGGTCAAGGTGCACCTGAAGGACGGATGGGAGACGAGCGCGGCGCTGGCCCCCAGCCAGGTCTCGACGCGGCCGTCGGCGACGCTCCAGGCGCCCGACGGCCTGACCGTCGAGACGCCGGCCGTCTGGATCCCCTCGCAGCGCGAGCTGGCCTGGCGCGTCCGCGCCGACAAGTGGGGCGATTACGCGCTCGCGCTGAGGCTGGGCGACCAGCGCTATGCGAAGACCGTCCAGGTCTCGCCCGAGGTGCGCCGGCGCTCGCCCTCGCGCCTGAAGCCGACGTTCGTCAACGAGCTGCTCTATCCGGCCGAAGAGCCGCTGCCGAGGGACGCCCCGATCACCGCGATCACGCTCGGCTACCCGGATGCCTCCGTGTCCGTCTTCGGCTGGGGGATCAACTGGCTGGTCCTCTTCTTCCTGCTGTCGGCCGCCTTCGCGTTCGCGCTCCGCGGGCGGTTCGGCGTCACGCTCTGAGGTTACCGGTATAATGCGCCGCTCTTCTTCCAGGAGAGGCTTCCATGGCGCATTTCTCGAGCCGGCAGCGAGCCTGCCTCGCGCTGGCGCTCGCCGCCACCGTCCCGTGCGCTTGTAGCCGTCATTCCGGCGGGACGGCGGGACCGAAGGCCATCCGCCTCGTCGACGCCTTCGATCACAAGCTGGTCGAAGGATCGCCGGCGAAGCCGCCGGCCCCGCCGCCGCGCACCGAATGGAGGTTCGACGGCCCGCCGCGGCCCGCCCCGCCACCGCCGCCCGGCGCGAAGGCGTCCCCCGCCCCCTTCGCGGCGACGCGCGGCTGGGAGGCGGGCCCGGGCGTGAGCGGCCTCGCCGTACGCAACGGTCTGCTCGTCGGGCGGACCACGGAGGACTTTCCCGTCATCCGCATCGAGCGCACCTCCGGCCTCGACAATGCCGACCAGCTCCAGGCGGTGGAGATCCGCATGCGCGTCTCGGGCGGCGCGAACGTGTCCGCGGTGACGCGCCCGGCGCCCGGCGACATCAAGCTGGAGCCGGCGCTCGCGGGACGCGTGCCGTGGCCGATCACGGCGCCCGTGATCGCCGGCGGCCAGATGCAGACCTACACGATCACGCCGGCCGCGCCGGTGTCGGGCGCGCGCATCCGGTACCTGCTGATCCGCCCCACCGACGCGGCGGGAGCGGATTTCGCCATCGAGTCGGTCCGGCTCGTCTTCCGGCGCGAGCAGCTCGCCGGCATCGCGTCCGGCGTGGGCTGGCAGGGACTGCGCGACGTCTTCCGCGAGACGCTCGTGACGCGCTCGCCGGAGACCGTCCGCTTCGCGGTCACGCTGCCGTCGCGGCCCGTGCTCGACCTCGCGATCGGGACGCCGCAGGACGAGCCGGTGGGCTTCCGCGTCTCCGTGCAACGGGCGGACGGAGAGACGCCCGTCCTGACCGCGACCGTGACCACCCCGCACCGCTGGGAGCGCCGGGAGGTCGACCTCACGCCCTTCGCGGGCCAGTCCGTGTCGCTGGCGCTGTCCGCGAGCGCGGACAAACCCGGGGTACTCGCGTTCTGGGGGGCGCCGACCGTCCGCCAGCGCATCGCGCGTGAGGCCGCCGCGGGCGCTCCGGCGCAAGGCGTGATCCTAGTCCAGCTCGACACGCTGCGGAAGGACCACCTCGACGCGTACGGTTACGAGCGGCCGACCGCGCCCGTCCTGCGGGGCCTCGCCGCCGACGGCGCGCTCTTCCAGAACGCGATCAGCCAGACGAGCTGGACCAAGGTGGAGACGCCGTCGGTCCTCACGTCCCTCTATCCCACCACCCACGGCGTGTACACGATCCCGGACCGGCTCCCCGCCTCCGCGACCACGATCGCGGAGGTGTACCGGCAGGCCGGCTACGCGACGCTGTCGTACTCCTCGGTGGTGTTCACCGGCCAGTTCACGAACCTCCACCAGGGATTCGAGGAGCTTCACGAGGGCGAGTCCACCGCCGGCCGGGCCGGACCGCGCGGCGCGAAGACCGCCCGCGAGTACGTGGACCGGCTGGTGGATTGGCTGGGCGACCATCGCGACGTGCCGTTCTTCGTCTATCTCCACTTCTTCGACCCGCATCCTCCTTACGAGCCCAACCGGCCGTACGACACGGCGTGGGCGGACCCGAAAGGGCGGGAGGAATACCTCCGGGAGCAGGAGGCCCTCAAGAAGACGGTGAGCGACGCGTTCATGGCGCAGCGCGGCATGGCCACGCCGGAGGAGCTGCGCAAGGCCGGCATCGAGCCGGCGGCGTACATCCGCTACTCGGAGGACTGGTACGACGGCTCGATCCGCGCGATGGACACGGAGATCGGGCGCCTCGTCGAGCGCCTGCGCGAGCTGGGGCTGGACGAGCGAACGGTCATCGCCTTCTTCGCCGATCACGGCGAGGAGTTCCACGAGCACGGCCGCATGTGGCACGGGCAGAGCATCTACGGCGAGCTGATCCGTGTCCCCTTGATCCTCTGGGGCCCGGGGCACGTGGCCAAGGGCCTCAAGATCGACGAGCCGGTGGAGCTGGTCGACGTGATGCCCACGCTCCTCGACCTGAGCGGTCTGGCTTCTCCTCCGGCCGCCCAGGGCCAGAGCCTGCGCCCGCTGCTGGCCAAGGGCCCCGGCTGGAAGCGCCGCCCCCCGATCGCCGAGAGACAGCCGATGGGCGGTAACGACTTCCCGGGCGCCGCCGAGACGTACGCGGTCATGGACGGCAACTGGAAGCTCGTCCACAACGTCGTGCGCCCCGCGGACAAGCCGGAGTTCGAGCTGTTCGATTTCTACCAGGACCCGCTCGACAAGAAGAACGTCGCCGCCCAGCATCCGGAGGTGGTGGACCGGCTTGCGAAGACGATCGATTCCTGGCACCAGATGGCGAAGGCGGCGAAGCTCAAGCCCGATAGCGAGCTGACCAAGGGCATGACCCGGGAGCAGCTCGAGCAGCTACGGAGCCTGGGCTACGTGAAGTAGATCGCCCCGCCGCAACCGGCCCGACCGCCGGCACTTGCGCGGTGTCGAACTTTCCTGAAACCTTGGGCCGGGTCGAGAGTATGGCGAGGGTGTGCAGGCGAGCGCCGGCGCCCCGAAGATCGCCATGACGGATCCCCGCGAGCCGCTGCTGCGACACCGCGACGGCGAGGCCGGGGCCTTCGCCGTGCTCGTCGCCGACTACCGCCGGCCCGTCTACTCGTACCTCATCCGCTGCGGCGTGGCCGCGGCCGATCGCGACGACCTCTTCCAGTCCGTGTTCCTCAAGATCCACCGCGCGGCGGCGCAGTACCGCGCGGACCTGCCGGCGCATCCCTGGATCTTCACGATCGTCGCCAACGAGGTCCGCAGCTACCTGCGCCGGAGGCGGATCCGCGAGCTGGTGTTCGCGGGTCCGGCCACCCATGACCCCGCGGATCCGGCGCCCGACGGCGAGCGCGCCGTGCAGGCGCGAGAGACCGTTGCGTGGCTGGAGGAGCAGATCCGCCGTCTGCCGCTTCCCCAGCGCGAGGTGTTGATCCTGGCGTCGTTGGAGGGCCGGCCGCTGGGCGAGGTCGCGCAGGCGCTCGGGATGCCGCTGAACACGGTGAAAACGCACCTGCGGCGGGCGCGGTTGCTGCTGAGCGAGAAGCTGGCCCGGCGTCACGGCCCGGGTCCGGGCAAGGAACAGCCATGAAACCGATCTGTCGTGATGTACAGGAACGGCTGGCCGTAGAGGGGGCACAGGCCCTGCGCGCCGACGCAGCCGCGCAGCGCCATGTCGAGGAGTGCCCGGAGTGCTTCCGCGTGCTGGAGGAGCTGGCGCGGCTGGACGAGGCGCTGTCCGCGATGCCGCCGGCGGACGCGCCGGACCGAGCCGTCGACGAACTGCTCGCGCGTGTCGAGGGCGAAGGCGGGCGGACGCCCATCCCGTCCTTGGAGACTCCGAGGCGGTCGCCCTCCCGACCTCTCCTGTGGGTCCTGGCCGCGGCGGCCAGCGTCGCGATCGTCGCGTCGATCTCCATGCCCAGCCTGATGCGGGTGCGCATGGCCTCTCCATCGCGCGACGCCCATCTGGATTCCTTCATGACCGACGCCGCGCCGCCGGCCACGCCTGCGCCCGAAGCCGAGAAGCGGGCTCAACAGGGCCAGGAAAGCGCCGAGAGGCTGCGCGCGCTCGGCTATCTGGGTGACAAGATCGGCGGCGACGACGCGGTGCGAAAGCTCGAGGAGAACAAGAAGCAAGAAGGCTACACCGTCTCGAATGGGGAGCCCGACTTCAGGCAGTTCCAGGACCGGCAGCTTCATGCCGCCACGGGAAAAGAGGACGGGCGCGCGGACAGCTCGGCCACGCGACGAAACGAGAAGGACCGCTTCGAGGCGCAGGCCGAAGGGAAGGGCACGCGCGATGAGCGGCGCGAGGCGGACCTGGACGACAAGCGTGGCGTTGAAGGAGGGGTGACCCGCGGCGTACCCGGCGGTGTCGTGGGCGGCATCCTCAGCGGGACCGGCGATGCCGCTTCAGGCAAGGCGCTGCGCGTCGGGGGAGACGTGGTGGCTCCGAAGCAGATCCAGCGTGTCGCGCCCATCTACCCGGAAGAGGCTCGTCGCGCGGGCATCCGGGGGACGGTCACGCTGGAGATCGAGATCGACGCGACCGGCAACGTGACGCGCGCCAGGATCCTTCGGTCGATCCCTCAGCTCGACGCCGCGGCCCTCGCCGCCGTGAAGCTATGGAAGTACGCGCCCACGCGGCTGAATGGCCAGCCGGTGGCCGTCATCATGACGGTGAGCGTCGACTTCTACGTCCCGCCGCCGCCGCAACAACAGCAGCGCCAACCGGGATCCGCGGAGCAGCTCTCGCTCGATCCCGCGCGCGCCTTCCTTGCCGAGCGCGCGACGACCGATGGCCTGTCGTTCCAGCCCGCCAACGGGTACTGGGCGAACACGTATCTGCCGGGCGATCCCGCGCTGCGCCTCCTTCGCCCCCGCCTTCTCGCCTGGGACCGGTCCGCGCTGCAAGCCCAGGCCGGCTTTCCGCTGCGCCTGCACGACGACGCGATTCCCCCCTCGCAACCCTTCGACCCGCCGCGAAGCGCCGGGCTGGCCGTCTACCTCCACGCCGACCGGGCCGGTCTCGACAAGCCGAGCCGCATGCTGGTCCAGGTCGGGCTGCAGGGCGCGCCGCGCTCCGGGGCCACGCGGCCTCCGGTGAGCCTCGGCCTCGTCCTCGACCTGCGCGGCGACGTGCCGGCCGAAGTAGCGGCCGACATGCGCGCGCTGGCGATCGCCTTCTCCGAGGCGCGTGAAGTGGGCGATCGGTTCAGCCTGATCGTTGCCGGCGGGGCGCACGGCGTCCTCCTCGGTCCGGACAAGTTCAAGCACGGCCCGCTGGCCGTGACTCTCGACAACCTGCTCACCGGTAGCGTCCCGCAGGGCGGAGACACCCAGAGCCTGACCGACGCCGTGGCGGCGGCGCTCGTGGCCGCGAGCCAACGCGACGATCCGGATGCCGCGCTGGGAAGCAGCGCCGTCGTCGTCGTCACCGGACAGGCGCTGGGCGAATCGGCCGACGCGCTCGCCGGTCTCGCGCATCAGGGCGCCGCCGCGGGGATCTCGCTGAGCGTCGTGGCCGTGGGACCAGCCGTGCCGCGGGCCGAGCTGGATCGTCTCGCGTTGGCCGGCCAGGGCAGCCGGCGACTGCTGGCGGCGCGCGCGGACGCTCCGCGCCTCGTCGACCAGGAGCTGGCTACCGACAGCGACGTGGTCGCGCGGGCGGTCCGCCTCCGCATTCGCCTGGCCGCCGGCGTTCGACTCGTCGGCGTCGTCGGCTCGCGGCGTCTCGACGAGGCGCAGGTCGAGCGCGTCCGCGAAGCCGAGCGCAGCATCGACCTGCGCCTCTCGCGCAATCTCGGCATCGAGTCCGACCGCGGCGACGATGAGGACGGGATCCAGGTCGTGATTCCGGTCTTCCGCGCGGGCGATGCGCACGTGATCCTCCTCGACGTCGTCGCTTCCGGCCCGGGAGCGGTCGCCGACGTGAGCGTGCGCTACAAGGACCTGGCCTTCCTGCGCAACGGCGTCGCGCGGGCGAGCATCAGCCTGCCCGCGGGCGCGGCGGTTCCGGGCCCTCTCGAGCGAAACGTCCTGAAGAACCTCCTCGCGTGGCGGCTGGCCGAGACCCTTGGCCGCGCGAGCGCGGCGGCGGAAGGAGGCGATCTGGCCGGGGCGACGGCCCTCGTCGGCGAGGCGCGCGCCCTCTGCGCCGGGCTCCTCGCGTGCGTCCCGGCGTCCCGGAGCTGGCCGGCGACGCGGAGCTGGCTCGCGACGTCGCGATGCTCGAAGGGTACGCGCGGCTGCTGGCGCACGGCCCGGCATTGCAGCCGCACCTGGCCGACATCGCCGATTCTCTTCGCTACGCGGGACGATTGAAGCTGCGCTCCCGCTCCGCCTCCCTCATCGCCACCCTCTGAAGAACGAGGACCTCATGCGCCTGCGATCGCTCGCTCCCGCCGTGATTGTGCTCGCGACCCTGACGGCGGCCGCGGCCGACGAGGCGCCGACGGCCGGCCACGTCCAGATCCCCGTGGAGCTCTACAACCGCCTGATGGAAATCGCGCGCGACCCCGCGCGCACCGCGCGTCCGGCCCCGGCCGGGTACGCCCTCGGCAACGCGCGCGTGACGCTGTCGGTCCAGGGCGCTTCGGCGAGGGCCAGCGTCGAAGCGAGGGTGGAGCTCGCCATCGACGTCCTCGAGGACCAATGGGTGCTGGTGCCCGTGCTGCCACCGGGAACGCCGGTGGATGCGGCGAGCATCGGTGGCGCGCCCGTCCACCTCGTGGCCGCTCCGTCGGGCCTCGGCTGGGCGATCAACAAGAAGGGGTCGTACGCGATGACGCTGAGCTACCGCGTCGACGCCCAGCGCTCGCCGGGCGGGCTCTCGCTGTCGCTGCCGGTTCCCCAGGCCGCCGCCATCAGCCTGACGGCGACGCTGCCGGGCACCGGCCTCGATGTGACCGTGATCCCCGCCGCCGGCACGCGCGTCACGCCCGGCGGCGGCGTGACGCGGGTCGAGGCCACGGTGCCGACGACGAGCGGGGTCCAGATCTCCTGGCGCACGCCGGCCGGGCGCGGGCACTCGATCAGCCGCGCCCACTACGCGGGCCAGCTCGTCGGCGATGCGGTCGTGTGGACCGCAGAGCTGGGCGTCGACGTGTTCAGCGACGAGACCGTCACCGTTCCCCTGCTCCCTCGCGGCCTGACGCTCAGTGCGCTGCGCGTGGACGGCCGTGACACGGCGGTGCTCGTCGAGCGCGACCGCTTCGCGACGCCGGTGAAGGGGATCGGGGCGCACCGGATCACGGTCGGCTTCGAGACACCCATCTCGCGCTTCGACCTGAGGCTGCCGGGCCGGAAGGACCTCAAGGTGACGCCGGTCGCCAGCGTGGCCAGCCACGCGGCCGGCGGCGCGACGCTGGCCACCGTCTACGTGCCCCTCACCGACACCGTGACACTCGCGTGGTCCGAGGCGGTGCCGGAGGAGATCAAGGCCGAGGTGAGCGCCAATGCCGAGGTCTACCACGCCGCCTACGCGCAGGAGGCCGTGCTGTACATGCACGCGAGGATCCACTACGAGGTGAGCCGCGGGACCACGAACCGGATCCACCTGCGCATTCCGCCCGGCGTGCAGGTCAACCGCATCGAGGCGGCCGGCGGCGCCGTCGCGGACTGGCGCATCGCGCCCGCTCCCCCGGGACGTCCCCGCGTGGCCAGCATCTTCCTGAACCGCGAGCTGACCGGGGAACTGGTGATCGACGTCTACTACGACCGCTCCCTGGGCGCTCCGGGCGAGGACCTGGAGCTGCCGCTCCTCAGCGCGCAGGACGCGCAACGGCAGCGCGGGATGGTGGCGCTGCTCGCCACGAGCGACCTGACCCTCGATCCCCGGGACGAGACGGCGGGCACCCGCGTCGGCGAGAACCAGCTCCCGGCCTTCGTGCGCGAGACGATCGACAAGACCGTCGCCCACACCTTCAAGTACGTGGAGGAGCCGCCGCGCTTCGTGCTGCGGGCGCGCACCCCGGACCCGGTGGCGGGCAAGTTCGACGCGCAGGTCGACACGCTGGTCTCACTGGGCGAGGTCGCGGTCACGGGCGGCGCGAGCGTGGAGATCCACGTCAAGTCGGGCCGGCTGACGGCACTCCAGCTCGAGCTCCCGGGCGACGTGAGCCTGTTGAGCCTGAGCGGCCCCTCGCTCCGCTCGCACAAGGAGTCCGCCGGCGCCGGCGGGTTATTGGTGGACGTGGCGTTCACGCAGGAGATGGAGGGCGAGTTTCGCCTCGATCTCACCTACGAGAAGATCCTCTCGGACGCAAAGAGCGAATCGCAGGTCGAGGTCCCCACGCCGCGGGTCCGGGGCGCGGAGGTGGAGCAGGGCCGCATCGCGGTGGAGGCGCTGAGCGCGGTCGAGGTCCGCCCGGCCGCCGCGGAGCAGCTCACGGCCCTCGACGTCGCCGAGCTGCCGCAGCAGCTCGTCTTGCGCACGACCCACCCGATCCTGACCGCGTACAAGTACCTCCATGCAGAGCCTCGTCCGCGCTTGGCGCTCGGCCTCACCCGCCACCGTCTGGCCGGCGTCCAGGAGGCGGCCATCGACCGCGCCGAGTACCGCACGCTCTACACGCGCGACGGGCTGCAGGTCACCACGGCCACGTTCACGCTGCGCAACAGTCGCAAGCAGTTCCTCAAGCTGCGGCTGCCCGCCGGAGCCACGATGTGGTCGGCCTTCGTCGCCGGCAAGGCCGAGAAGCCGGCGGTCTCGGAGGAGGCAGGCGGCGGCGAGCCCACGGTGCTGATCAAGATCATCAACTCGACCGCCGGCTTTCCGGTGCAGCTCGTCTACGCGACGCAGGGACCCGCCTTCGGCAGCCTCGGCCGTGCGCGGGGATCGCTTCCGCGGCCGGACATCCTCGTGACCTCCTCGCGATGGGACGTCTACGTGCCGGCCGAGATGACCTACGGCCGGCTGGCCACCAACCTGGATCTGGTCGACGCCGGCCACGCGGTGTCGCGCGACGAGCTGGCCCGCCAGCTCAGGTTCGCCCGCGACGATCGCGGCGGACCGCCGGCCCTCGATCCCCTGCGCATCGACGTCCCCACCGCGGGCGTCCACTACGCATTCGAGAAGCTGTACCCCAACCAGTCCGGCCAGGCCGCCTGGATCTCGCTGCCCTACGCCTCGGCGGCGGGCGCGGTCGTCGGACGGCTCGCGAGCGCATTCGGCGCGCTCCTCTTCTGGGCCGGCATCGGCATGTTCTTCCGTCCGGATCCACGGCTGCCGCAGCTCCCGTCCCGTGTCTCGCTCGGCCTCGCCGGGGCCGGCATGTTTGCCGTTCTCATCTGCGCGGGCGTGTACCACGTGGGCCAGGTGCCCGCGCTGCTGCTGTCGCTGGTCGTCGTGGCTGGGACCGTCGCGCGGCATGGCCGGCGCGTGCTCGACCTGCGCCGCCGCCCGGTCGGTGAGGGTCGACTGTGAGGGCATACGCCTCTCTCATGGCGCTGGAGGCTCAGTGCTGGCCCGCGTTCGCGGTTGGCGAGGTCCGAAGATCAGCTCCGCTTCGAATTGGTTGTGCCGCCAACACCGTAGCGAGATGTTTCCGACCGTCGGCGGCCCTCCAAGCGCATGGGCGTGGACGTGGTGAAACTCCAGGAAGGTCTTCTCGGAGCATCTCCGTCCGTCGGGAGCCACGAAGGCGCACTGGCCAGCATCCTTGCGCCAGATCACACGCTTCACGGCACGCGGGGCCTCGCGCGAGCGCGGTTTATCCGTTCCGGGACGGATAACGGCGCTGCGCCGCGGCTTCTTGGTGATCCCGAGCTTCTTGTTCTCGACCTTCTCCAGCATGAGCCTCACCGCGCGCTTGAATATGGCGGCGGGGTCACCATCGGGGATCTCGCGCCGAAGGAGCGCCTGGAGGCAGCGAAACTCGTCGTGGGTCTCTTTGTCGATGGTGAACTGGACCCGGTAACGTTCCGGGGCGGTGGGCTGGACGATTGGGCGAGGGGCGGGGAGGAATGCGGCCGGTGACGGACTGGCCACGGCGGCCGGCTCGCAGGACGAGGCGCTCGACGCCGGAGCCGGCGCCGTCGCGGCCGGGGTAGTCGCCACCGCTGGCACCCTGCGCACTGACGATGGCACGTCGGGTCGGGGGGCAAGCTCGGCTACCAGCATATCGATCTGGTGGCGAGTCCGACACTTGGCCCTGGCCAGGACAGCTTCGTGATTCTCCGGCGTGAGGTGCCGGCCCAGCAGCCGTACCGTGGTGGGGGTTAGCTCTCCTGAGGCAAGCAGGTCGAGGATCACGGGAAAGCGCCCGTCGATGCGATTGCATGCCGCGTCTTCCGACAACCGAAGGGCCTGCGTGCAATAGCTGAAGAGCGACGCGAAACCACGGGCGGCGTACAGGGCCGGGCGGCGGTCGAGCGCAGCGAGATGGGCCACGAGCTCGACCAATGATTCGCGCTCCCTTCCGGCGAGCATTTCGAGGCGCGCGAGTAGATCCCGGTCCGAGAGCGCGGCGGCGGTGGCGAGGATGTTCGTCTTCATGCACGTGGTGTATCACGGGCGGTTTTCTGATCCGGAAGAGGCCCTGGCGGCTCGCAGCAGCGCCGATCGCGGATGGGTGCGTCGCGCGCGCCCACCTTGATTGAAAGTGAGGCGAAAAGGTCAGCCAAACGTCCAGAAAGCAGGTGCAAAAGCGCGACGTTGCAGAAATGCGTTTCGCCTCTCGTCATGCCAGGTCCGAAACCCGGGCCCGCCGAAAAAATTCTTGGCCGACGAAATATACTGACGAGGCCCATCGCCTGGAGGAAGCAATGGCCTCGACCCGCCGGCAGTTCCTCACCGCGGGCACGGCGGCGGCGGTCGCCGCGCTCGCCACGCGGGCGCACGGCCAATGGCAGCCGAGCCAGCGCTACCCGGATCCCTCGATCAAGATCGTCGATCCCGGCTTCGCGAAGTACCGGATCAACTCGGCCAAGGTCGAGCGGCTCGCAACCGGTTTCCGCTGGTGCGAGGGCCCGGCCTGGTTCGGCGACAGCCGTTACCTGCTGTGGAGCGACATCCCCAACGACCGCATCATGAAGTGGGATGAGGAGACGGGCGCGGTGAGCGTCGTCCGCCGCCCCTCGCACAACGCCAACGGAAACACGCGCGACCGGCAGGGACGGCTGCTCACG
>WNGG01010720.1_pt1 | contig 18599 bp, 22 predicted proteins | sample 5400661 | NCBI WGS metagenome assembly WNGG01 (sample SAMN13153372, study PRJNA577476) | soil metagenome | isolation source: 100 cm soil or saprolite under Garry oak tree replicate 1 | place: USA:California | collected 2016-06-15
TGTCGCGCGTCCGGACCGCCGCCGAATTCATCAGTCGTAACATGCCGTTCGACGCACCCGGCACGCTCACGGACAGCCAGGCGTTTCACGTCGCGGCCTACGTGAACGCGCACCCCCGGCCCGACTATCGGGGGAAGGAAAACGATTGGCCCAACGGCGATCCACCACCTGATGTCGCATATCCTACACGGTCTCACCACTAGGAGGTTCAGATGTACAGACGTGGATTTCTCGGTCGTCTTGCCGCCACGGCGGCCGCTGGAGTCGCGGGGCTGACGCCGCTGCGACTGGAAGCACAGCCCGCTCGGCACGAGCCGATTCTGGGAGCTGCCGATCCTTCGTTCGAGACGTGGCTGAACCGGATCACCGGAAAGCACAAGATGATCTTCGACGCGCCCGAAGCGAACAGCGGGATGCCGGTGGTCTGGCCGCGGGTGTGGCTCAACGGCAACAACGAGAATTACGGCACGAAGGACGCCGACAACTCGGCGGTCATTGTGCTGCGCCACGCGGCGATCCCGATCGCCATGCAGGACGCGGTGTGGGCGAAGTACAAACTGGGCGAGGTGTTCGGGATCAAGGAGGGCGATGCCCCGGCCGTGCGCAACATCTTTGCGAAGCAGCTACCCTTGCCACTGCCGGGTACTGGCACTGAGGCCTTGCTTGCGAGCGGCGCGCAGATTGGCTGCTGCAACGTCGCGCTCACCGTGTACAGCAGCATGGTCGCGCAAAAGATGAGTATGGACGCAGCCGCGGTGAAAGCGGAGTGGGTCGCCGCATTGCTTCCCGGTGTGCAGGTCGTGCCGTCGGGCGTGCTCGCGGTGGCGCGGTCGCAGGAGAAGGGGTGCGCGTACTGCTTCGCGGGCTGACGCATCACAGGTTGTGACACGGCTCACGGGACCACGGGGCGCGGGGCGGGAACCCGCGAACCCGTGGCCGGTCCCCGGGTAGAGGACGCGCACTTAAACCGGAGGACCGGACATCATGCGACGCATTCTCATTGCGCTCGTGCTGCTCCTCAGTGCCGCCGGCGTTTCCCGCGCTGTGGCCCAACGCTCGCACTTCGGCGTCCACGGCGGTTACAACTTCGATAGCGATGACTGGCTGATCGGCGCGCAGCTCCACATGCCGGTGTCGCGGTCGATCGAGTTCTACCCTTCGTTCGACTATTACCTGGTGGACGCCGGATCGCTCGTTGGCTTCAATGCGGATCTCAAATTCCGCAGCTTGGGCACGCCGCTGTACTTCGGCGGTGGATTGAACATCCTGCGGGCGAGCGGGAACTCGGACACCGGCTTCGATCTGTTCGGGGGCTTCGAGACGCGCTACGGGCGGACCCATCCGTACGTCGAGGGGCGCGGCCTATTTCACGGTAATTCGTCGCTCCAGCTGCTGTTCGGGCTCAACGTCACGCTCTACTAGCGCCATCCACGCAGACTGCGGACGAAGTCGTGCAGTACGAGGAACTTCTCGTACAACGGCACGCCTTTGCGCTTCCGGCCGAACTCCGCGAATAGCTCGCGGAGCCGGCCGCGGCGTGCGACGTAGAAGCGGAACGTCTCCGCGAAATCTTCCTGCGGGTGGGTCGCCGCGTAGGCACTGACATAGTCGGTGAGCGTCGTCGCGATGCGGCGTCGCTCGAAGTCCACCCAGTGCTCGTCCGCCACGCGGTAGGCTTTGCGCACCTCCCCGAAGGTACGGCGGAAGCGGCCGGTGCGCGTCCACGCCCAATGATGATAGAGGAACGAGTGGCCGAGCTCGTGCAGCAGCAGACCGGTGAGCATGTTCCAGGAGATTTCGTCGCGGCGGCGCTTGCCGGTCACGTAGCGCCGGTCGAGCTCGATCACCTTCGGCGCGCGCGGCGCGACGCCGGACATGCCGGGCCGCAACGCGACGCGGTAGTGCCAGTCGCGGATGCGAGACACGATCAGCAGCCGCCGCGCGCGCCGCAGCGCCCGGGGGATCAGGTCGCGGCCGGTGGCGTCTTCGCCGCACCAGGGGCACGTCGCCATCCAGTCGTCCACGCCGCGGTCACAGTGCGGGCAGGCGTTCTCGAAGTGATCGTAGCGCCACGTCTGCGTGCGCCCGCACCACGGGCAGAACCGCATGGGATACATCACGCCGCCGCCGCATCCCCAGTCGCAGCGGGCGTGGAACTTGAATCCTTTGGGGGCCTTGAGCGGCTCGTCGCTCGAGTCCTCGTCCTGGATGTTGCGGCCGCACCACGGGCAGAACGACGACGCGTCCGACACCATCCAGCCGCAGTAGGCGCATTCTGCGTTGGTGTCGCGCAGCGTGTCACGCCACTCGAGGCGCCGGCTGCAGCTCGGACAGTAGCTCCAGAACCGCTCCAGCTCGGTATGGCAGCGGGGGCAGCGCAGCTCGGGAGTGGGGACTTCGCGTCTGCTCACCGCGCCAAGGCCTCGTCAACGATGCGTTGGATGAACGCGTTGTATTTGAGGCCCGCCTTCTCCGCCGCCTCCGCCAGTTCGTGTTCGGCGGCGATGAACGGGTTGGGGTTCACTTCGAGCACATACACTTCGTTGTCGTGGGCCAACCGCACGTCAACGCGGCCATAGTCCTGCAGCCACAAAGCGTGAAAGGCGGTGCTGCAGATCTCGCCGATCCGCCGCGTCAGCTCGTCGGTAACACCCTTCGCAAACACGTTCTTTATCTTCTTTTTCTTGCGGTAATCCTCGTCCCACTTTGCCTTGTACGTCGCGATCCGGTGCTCGCCCATCTCTGGCTCACCGAACGTCATCTCCGTCAGCGGCAGCACTTGCAGGTCGTCATTCCCGAGCAGGCCCACATAGACCTCGCGTCCTTCGACCAGCTCCTCGACGATCGCCGCCTGGTGGTATTTGGTGTGAATGAACTCGACGCGCTGGGCCAGAGACGGATCGTCCTCGACAACCGATGCCTGGGCGATCCCGATCGACGCGTCCTCGAGTAGCGGCTTCACGATCAGCGGAAACCGCAGCTCCGACGGCCGCACCAGCTTGTCGCCCTCCTTGAATTCGGCGAACGCCGGCACGCGGATGCCGTGATAGGCGAGGATCTTCTTGGTCAGCGATTTGTTGCGGGCGACGAGCAGTGCGGTCGGCGACGATCCCGTGTAGCGATAGCCATACATGTCGAGCAGGGCGGCGATCGCGTACTCGTGGCGCGCGTTCTTGCGGAACCCTTCGCAGCCGTTGAACACGAGCTTCGGCTGGAAGTCGGCCAGCTTCGCCAGCAGTGGCGCGACGTCGTCGCCGATGCCGATCATGAGCACGTCGTGGCCGCCGGCCATGAGCGCGCGCGCGACATCGTACTCGGCTTCCTCGGCCTTCTCCTCGACCTCGCGCTTGAAGGCGGCATCTTCCCACTCGGGGTGCAGCGAATCGAAAATCACCGCGATCTTCACGGCGTCACCTCAGCCTTGGTCGGACAGATGGATGTCGAGGGCGGTCACGCGCCGCATGTCGCGCGCCACCGTTTGCAACGCGATCAGAATCACCAGGCCGCCCAGCAGACCCACCGCGGGCAGGACCAGCATCGCCCGGCGCAGGTCGCCGGTGCGGTCGGACAGGTAGCCGATCAGCGGCGGCGCCAACGCGTCACCGGCGAGGTGCGAGAACAAGACGAACGCACCCAGCACCGATGCCTGGACGGCGGGTGGAACGACGTCGAGAATCACCGCGGCGAGCGGTCCGTTGTACCAGGTGTAGAGGAAATATGTCGCCAGGATGAGCGGCGCGAACCAGCGGAGATCGTGCACCAGCAACAGGGCGGCGCACACGGGGGCGCCGAGCACGAACCCCACCCCCGAGACGAACACACGCCCGCCGCGCCAGCGCTGCTGCAATCGATCGGCCATTCGCCCCCCGACGAGTGCCCCAAACACGCCGCCTGTGAGCGCCCACAGCCCAAACTGCGCGCCCACGCTCGCCACAGAGAGCCCATGGATGCGCTGCATGAAGGCCGCCGCCCACGCGATGAGGCCATTGACCGCGAACGTGACCATCGCGCCGCCGAGAAATATCCAGATCAGTGTCGGGGTTCGCAGCACGAGGATCGCGGCGTCGAGAAAGTCGTCGAATGCCCCCGCGGCGACGGCGCCGGCTTCGGTGGTGCGCCGCACGGCGAGCGGCACGAGCCGCACACGGTCCAGGCGATCCCCACGCTGGTTCCGATACCGAACAGTGCCGTGCCGAACTGCGAAGGGATCCCTTCGAACAGGGAAAGAAACCCCGCCAGCGCGGCGCCGACTCCCGCGCAGATGGCCAACGGCATGACGTAGTGCGTCACGCCGTGCATGCCGTGCCGCCACCATTGGCGCAGCGTTTCGACGATCGGCGGGGGTGGCCGGCGGTCGAGCTCGCGCAGGCGCGAGGCGAGCAGCGCGAGCACCAATCCGGGGAAGCCCATCACGATGAAGGCCCAGCGCCACCCGTACTGCTCGGCGATCACGCCGCCGAACCAGATGCCGAGCACCCCGCCGAGCGCCATGCCGACCGAGTAGATCCCGATCGCGAAGGCCCGGCGCCGTCCTTTGTAGTACTGCGCGATGATCGCCTGCGATGCCGGTGCATAACCGGCCTCGCCGAATCCGACGAGCGCGCGGCAGGTGAAGAGCTGCCAGAATTGTTTGACGAAGCCGCCCGCGGTGGTTGCGGCACTCCAGATCGTGACGCCCAACGTGATCACGCTGCGGCGCGAGCGCAGATCGCCGATCACGCCGAGCGGCAGCGCCGCGAGCGATAGCACGATGATGTAAGCCGAGCCGAGCCAGCCGAGCTGCGCGTCGGAGAGCCGCAGATCGCGTTTGATCGGCTCGAACACCGCGTAGACGACGTTGCGGTCGAGGTAGTTGAGAAGATTAACCAGGGTCAGCAGACCCAGGACGTAAACGGCATACGTCCTGGTCGAGGGAGCGGACTTCTGAATATCAGGTCGCTCGGCCGCCAGTTGCCGCCTCGGCACGCGCGTCGCGATCCGCTTTTGCTTCGAGATACGAATCGGTCAGCTCGCGCATCATTGCGCCGCGCCGGTCGTACAGGCGCTTCAGCTTGCGTGGCTTGCGTCGGGCCAGTGCATACGCCGCCAGAACCGGGAAGGCGACCGTGTTGTCGAGATACGCCACGACCGTCCCCGGCAGCTTGTCCGGATCGACCTTGCCCCAGCTCACTGCCTCCGCCGGCGTCGCGCCGGACAAACCGCCCGTGTCGGGCCGCGCATCCGTGAGCTGGAGGTAGTAGTCGTGGCCCTTCTCGCTGATCCCGAGCACTTCCTGAATCTGTGGCTCGGTCTGGAGCACGAAATTCTTGGGGCTCCCCCCGCCGATGATCAACACGCCGCTCTTGCCGCCGTGGACCTTCGCCGAAAACACGATCGAGGACGTCTCGTTCACATCGGCGCTCACGTCAAAGCGCAGCTTGCTCCCCGACAGCGCCTGCTCGGCGACATTCATGCCGATCGACGAGTCGCCCGGGGAGGATGTATAGATCGGCACAGCCGCGGCGTGCGCCGCGCCGAGCACCGATTTGCGCGACAGGCCCAGCGCTTTCTCGCGCTCCAGCACGTAGCCGCCGAGCAGATAGTGGTACTCTGCCGTGCTCATCGGCCGCTGGAATTCGTCGCGTGCCGAGACCTCGCGCACGAAGCGATCGGTGGACAGCAGCACGTCGTAGTCGAAGAAGATGTCGTAGATCCGGACGACGCCTTCTTCGCGCAGCACGACGTCATCGGCGAACGGTGTGCCGCGATGCATCGACATGCCGAGGCCGAAGTGCGCGTCGTGATACAAATTGGCGCCCGTAGAGACGATCCAATCGATGAATCCCGCTTCGATGAGCGGGATGATGGTGGACATGCCGAGACCGGCAGGCGTCATCGCGCCGGTGAGGCTCATGCCCACCGTCACGTCCTCTTCGAGCATGCGCTCGGCGAACAATCGGCATCCTTCGCCCAGGCGGCCGGCGTTGTAGGCCAGGAACGCATTATCGACGAGATCGGCCACCGTCTCTTTTCCGGTGACCGGCTTCGGACTGATGCGCTGTCCGCGCAGGAATTCGTTTTGCGTCATCGAGTCGCCTGCGCGACCGTGCTCATCGCCCGGAAGGCGCGCGTGCGGCGCTCGCGGGCTTCGACAATCCAGCCCAGGGTCTCCTTCGGGTCGTCAGTAACCAGAAACAGATTCAGGTCTTCGAGCGAAATCTTTCCCTCTCCAGCAACGCGTTCCTTGAGCCAGCCGGCGAGCCCCCCCCAGTAATCGCGGCCGAACAGCACGACAGGGAACTGCTTTACCTTTCCTGTCTGCACGAGGGTCAGCGCCTCGAACAGCTCGTCCATCGTACCGTAGCCTCCCGGGAAGGCGATGAAGGCGGTCGAATACTTCACGAACATCGTCTTGCGGACAAAGAAGTAGCGAAAGTTGATGGAGCGCTCGACCCACTCGTTCGTCCCCTGCTCGAACGGCAGCTCGATGTTGCAGCCGATCGATAGGCCGCCACCTTCTTTGGCACCGCGGTTCGCCGCTGCCATGATGCCCGGCCCGCCGCCCGTGATGATCGCGAACCCTTCCTTAGCGAGCATACGCGACGTGTCACGCGCCGCGGCGTAGTAGGGGTCGCCCTCGAGCGTGCGCGCCGAGCCGAAGACCGTCACCGCATTGCGCACATCGGACAGCGTATCGAAGCCTTCGACGAACTCTCCCATGATGCGCAACACGCGCCACGGGTCGGTGCTCGTGAAGGACGCCCGCCGCTCGATCGGAACGACCTGCGGCGGTGTGAGGAGTTGTTCGTCCTCAGTGAGCGGGCTGCGAGGCGAGGCGCTCGGTTGCTCTGACATAGTCATCCTGCACGTTATAGAAGAAAGGCGAGAACCGGACGTGCCCGGGCCGGCCGTCGACGATCACGCCACCCGCCGCCAGGTGCCGTACGGCCGCGGCGGGATCGGGCACGGGAATCATCACAATCGCGGAGCGGTGTTCCGGGTCGGTGGCCACCTTGGGCTTGAATCCGGCGGCGCGCACGGTGCTGATCAGATCCTCGGTCAAGGCGGCCGTCACCTCGCGGATCCGAGGCACGCCGATTTCCTCGATATACTCGAGGCCGCCGAGCTGCGCGTAGACGGCCGCGAGCGCCGGTGTGCCCATCTCGAAGCGTCGCGCATCGTCGTGGAACGTCAACGCGCGCGGATCGAAAGCGAACTGCTCCCGCTGCCCGAACCATCCTGAAATCCGCGGCTCGAGCCGGTGGGCAACGGCTTCCCGGACGTAGAGAAACACGATTCCCGGGCCGCCGAGCAGCCACTTGAGGCCACCTGCGACCAGGGCGTCGACGCCGGTGTCCTGCACGTCCACCGGGACCTGGCCGACTGATTGGTATGCATCGATCAGACAGAGGGCACCGTGCGCGTGCGCGATCTCTGCGACCCGCTTGATGTCCTGGATGGCGCCGGTCGTGAAGTACACGTGCGAAGTCACCACGAGCGCCGTGCGATCGTCCACGGCCCGCTCGATCGCTTCGACGGGCACGCTGATCCGATCGGGACTCTCGACGACGACGAGCTCGACGCCGGCCGCGGCTTTCGCGAGCCACTGATACGCCACGGTCGGGAAATCGAGGGATGTGATCACGACCTTGGGCCGGCGGCGGTAATCGAGCGATTCGGCGACCGCGCTGAGCGCGACCGAGATGCTGGGCGCAAGCGCAATCTCGGCGGGGCCCGCGTTGACGATGCGACCGTACCGCGCGCGCAGGTCGCCCAGCGCTTCCCACCACACGTCATACCATGCGGAGGCGCCGCGGCTCTGCCATAGGTCGAGGTATTCCGCTACCTTGCGGCGAGACCGCTCGCCCAATGCCCCGAGCGAGCAGGTGTTGAGGTAGACGCTCGACTGAAAGATGGGAAACTCGCCGCGGTACCTGGCGAGTCCAAGCGCGCGCGGTTTTACGCTGCTTGCGAGCGTCATAGGCCGGGAATATACAGAAGGAATGCGGCGTATCGCGAGTTGGTCGGCACTTTATCTGCGTTTGGCGGTGCGGGCGCTGGTGCGTCCGCGACTCGCCGTCGACTTGTTGCGCCTCGCGTGGAGTTTTCGCGCCCGCGACTGGTATCGGCGCCCGCCGTTTTTGCCCCTCCCGCCGCGCGACTACATGCAATGGCGCATGTTCACCGCGTACGGCGACGAACAGGCGATCCCGCCCGTCGATGACGTCGTGAACTTCGCGCGCTGGCGACGCGAGACGATGGGGCTGTGATCGAGATCAAACGTCGCGCCGCCGAGCTCGGCTTCTCGGCCGTGGGGATCGCGCCGCTCGATCGCAATCCGCACGCGGACGAGCTGGACCGCTGGCTCGCGGATGGCCACGCCGGCACGATGACGTACCTGCACCGGCAGGCGGACAAGCGGAAGGATCCGCGCCGGATCATGGTGGGCGCGCGCAGTGCGGTGGTTACACTCACCAACTATTTCCACGGGTCGACCGACCCCGGGGCCATGCCCCGGGGACGGGTCGCGCAGTACGCGTGGTCCTCCGACTACCACGATGTCCTCGGTCAACGACTCGAGCAGCTCGCTACCACGATCCGCGACCTCGTGCCCGGCGCCACGACGCGCTGCTACGTCGATGCCGGGCCGGTGCCCGAGCGAGAGCTGGCGCAGCTCGCCGGATTAGGGTGGATCGGCAAGAACATGATGCTCATTCATCCGGAGATCGGCTCGTTCACATTCATCGGCGTCGTGCTCACCGACGCAGGATTAGAGCCGGATCTGCCCTTCGAAGCCGATCGCTGTGGGACGTGCCGGCGCTGTCTCGACGCCTGTCCTACTCAGGCGTTTGCCGGACCGCGCGATCTCGACGCGCGCGCTTGCATTTCCTATCTCACGATCGAGCACCGCGGCGGATTCACCGCCACGCAGGCGACGCAGGTCGATGACTGGCTGTTCGGCTGCGACGTCTGTCAGGACGTCTGCCCGTGGAATGTGAGCTTCGCGCGCGAGACGCTCGATCCGGGATTCGCGCCGCGCCCCGATATCGCGCGACCCGACCTCGGTCAGCTTGTCACGATGGACGAGCACGACTTCGAGCGCCGCTACGATGGCACGCAGTTCACGCGCCCGGGGCATCGGGGGATGCGGCGCAATGCGGCGGCGGTGCGCGAGCCATGACGTCGACCGACGCGATCACCGACCTGCAGCGGAGGCTTGCCGACGGTCTCGCGAAGATCGATCCGCACCATCGGCTGCTCGGACGGCCGGTGAGCTATCGCGTCATCGACGGGCAGATGCTCGAGATCATTTATCGCGACGTCGCCGGCATCGCCGACGCCGAGGTCAACGGCGTCAAGCGAATCATCGGACGTGATTGCTCATGCAGCGTCAGTCCGCAGACCGCCGAGCAGATCAGCGTGCGGTTCGTCGTTCCGCTCAGATAGCTACTTCGCCGCGACGCGCGTGACGACGTCGTAGTAGAATCGAACGCCAAAACGCAGCGCGTCGATTCTGACACGCTCATCGTTGCCGTGCACACCGCGGGACTCCCCCTGCGTGAGCGGGAATGGCCCCAGGCCGTAGCTCGCGATGCCCATGCGCCGGAAGTAATGGCTGTCGGTAAAGCCCGGCAGCATTAGCGACGTGACCAGCGCGTTGGGATGACGCGCATGCGCCACCGCGGTGATCGCGCGGAACATCTCCGTCTCGATCGGGCTCTCGGTCGCGGGCCAGTTAGGCCCCTGCGGCTGCAGCGTGACCGCGGTGTCTGCCACCACGCGCGTCAGCTCCGCGAGAAATGTCGCCGGATCCTGTCCAGGCAACAGCCTGACGTCGATCGCCGCGGTCGCAACCGGTGGAATGACGTTCGTCTTGTCGCTCCCCTTCAACCCCGTGATCGAGATCGTATTGCGCAGCAGCGCGTTGTACGTCAGGTCGGCCGTTGAGCGCGCGGATCAACCGATGGACGGGATTGTCGGGCGTCGGCCGAGAGCCGTGGCCGGCGGTGCCGCGCGCCGTGACGTCGAGCCAAAAGGGCGATTTCTCGGTCGTCCCGACCCCGTAGAACTCGACTCCCCCGCGGCCGTCGGCCCGCGTCACCCCGCCCTCGTTCAGCAGGAACTCGGCATCCCGAACGAGACTCGCTTGATGCTCCACGATCCAGGCGGCACCCACGCCCGCACCGATCTCCTCGTCCGACGTCGCGAGGAAGATGATGTCGCGCTTGAGCGGGACGTGTGCGCGCTTCAGGATCAGCATCGTCATGAGCTGCGCGATCGCCTCGCCCTTCATGTCGAGCGCGCCCCGGCCCCAGACGTAGCCGTCTTTCATCAGGCCGCTGAACGGATCCACGGTCCAGTACTCGGGCGACGCGAGCACGACGTCCATGTGATTGAGGAGAATCAGGGGCCGCGCGCTGCCATCGCCGCGGAGCCGGGCGTAGAGGTTGGCCTTCCCCGGTGCGGGCTCGAAGATCTGCGCCTCGATGCCGTCGCGCCGCAGCACGACCGCAAGCCAACGCGCCGCCGCGATCTCGTCTCCCGGCGGATTGGTCGTGTTGATGCGGAGGTACCGCGTCAGCAAACCGGTCGCTTCGTCACCGAGCGCCATCCAGTCCGCCTCGCCCGGCGCGGTCATGAGCGCCACTCGAGCGGGCGTTTCCAGGACCGGTTCCGATGACGGCCCGGCGAGCGGTGGCATTGGACGACGTGCCGCGCAGCCGGCAACCAGCGCCACCAGTGGGATCAGCTTCCAACCGTGCATAATCGATATCCCGTGTTAGAGCGTGAGCGTCTCGCCGTGCGCAAGCTGGCGATACCCGCTGGACGGCAAGCCCGCCGCGTCCCATGCGGCACGCGCGCGGATGGGCGGCTCGTCCATCGCTTCATCGGTGAGCTTGAACGTCCCCCAGTGAATCGGCACCATCACGCGCGCATTCAACGCGCGGAACGCGGCGACCGCTTCCTCGGGGTTCATGTGGAGGTAGCGCATGAACCAGCGCGGCTCATAGGCGCCGATCGGCATTAGTGCAACGTCGAACGGACCGTACCGCTCGCCGATCGCTCCGAACTCGGGATGGTAGCCCGAATCACCGGCGAAATACACGCGTTGGCCGTTCGCGCCTGTGAACGCAAAGCCGCACCAGAGCGTGTCGCCGCGGTCGCCGAACCCGCGGCTGCTGAAATGCTGCGCCGGTGTGGCCCCGATTCGGACCGGCCCTACCTTTTTCTCGCCCCACCAGTCGAGCTCCGTGACCGCGTCAGCAGGAGCACCGCGTTGCTGGACGAACGACCCGAGACCCAGCGGCACGATCCACGACGCCTGCGGATGCGTCCGCGCCAAGCGTCGAACTGTTTTGGAGTCGAGATGGTCGTAGTGGTTGTGCGACTCCACCACGACATCCAGCGGTGGCAAGTCTTCGAAGGCGATCCCCGGCGCCACCCAGCGGCGCGGGCCGGCAAATTGAACCGGCGATGCGCGCTCGCTCCACATCGGGTCGGTGAGAATATTGAGACCGTTGAGTTGGATGAGCAGGCTCGAGTGTCCAACCCAGGTCACCGTCAGTCGCGAGAGCGTAGCGCGCGGCGTGCCGAACGCCGGCCGGACGCGCGCGAACACGGATGGATCGGGATCCTTGGGACGGGGTCGAGTCGTGCGATGCACGAGCATCCACTTGAGGAGACTGCCGAACCCTGGTACGGCGTGATCGACCCACGGATTGCGAAAGCCGCCGCCGGGGCGGTGCTGTGGCGCGACGGCCGGAGGAGTCACGGCGCGCAATATAGCCGCGCCGTGACTGCCTCGGCATTTACGGCGTGCTGTCGGGGACTACATGAATCACGAGCGTGTCTGCCAAGCCACCGCTCGCGGCAACGATGCGACCCGTTCCCACCGCTTTGGATGTCACTCGCGAGACATGCGTGCTGTCCACATATGTGACGAGTCCGAGCACGGTACCGTCCAAGTTCTGCCAGACCACCGCCGCATTGGTATCCTGCTGATGCTGCGGGGTGATAACGAAGGCTTCGAGCCGATTCGTGTGATTCGCTAACATCGAGCTTGCGCCCTGAATCATGACATCACCGCGGAAGACCGACAGTGAGACGTTGTGCACGGTTTCGAAGCCCTTATTCACCGCGACGTTCGAATCGAGCGCGGATCCGAAGTTGCTCCCGGACGGTGGCTCAACGCCGACGATGTATGTGCCGGGCAAGAGGTACGCGAGACGATAGTGCCCCGCCGCATCCGTCTTGCCGGTCGAGAGGATGTACCAATTGTTCGGGCCGCCGCCCCAGGCGCTGACCGTCGCGTCCGCGACCGGGCCCGCGGGTCCCCCGCTGGTATCGTGAATGACCGTGCCCGCGATATTCCCCGTTGCGCCTCGGTTGACTGCCCGGATCGCCGGGAAGAAATCGAATGCGCCGTCGCCAAGCTGATTGTAGACGAAGCTCCGTCCCACATCGAAGTCGATGACGATGACGGCGCCCGTATCGGGGATGGTGATCGGGGCCTGGACGAACACGCCGTACGACTCTTGCCCCGAGCCATTCCACCGCACGACCGCTGGTGAGCCATTCTTGAACCTGATGCCGGCCGAAGAGTCGACGTTGATGGTGACGAGCACGGCTTTGTACTGATCGGCGGTCACTGGTCCCGCGCCGAGCGAGTCCGTCAGGCCCTGTTGCAGCGTGAGCAGGTCGATCTGACGATGCGGCGCTGCGACCGTCACCCAGTGCATGCTGTCGGCCGAGGTGCCGGTGTCCGGGTGGGTTGAAACGGCGATGCTGATGACGTAGACCTGCACGCTCTGCACCGAATCAAACGGGAAGGGATCGTCGGTGAGGAGCACCTTCGCTCTCGGGTTGCCGCCCGTGTTGATTCCGGCGGTGGCGTCGTCCTTGTAGCAGGCTGCGGCAACCATAGCGACGGCAAGCAGGGCGAGGCTCAGTCTCGGCATCGTCAAAACCCTCCTGGGGTGTTGCGCAGACGGCGCTGTTGCATTGAATACCCGGGTAGCCGCGCGCGGCGTCACACGGCCGCGCACGCTTTCCCTTGTGACGTGGCGACTTACGCGATGGGTATACACAAAGTGGAACCAAGCGACGCAGAGCTGGTGCGCCGGGTCCGGGCCGGCGACACCGGGGCGTACGGCGCGCTGGTTTCCCGCTATCGCGATCGCCTGGGACGTTACGCCGTCCATATGATCGGCGATCGTGAAGACGCGGAGGAAGCGCTGCAAGACAGCTTCGTGCGTGCCTACCGTTCCCTGGCGCGTTGCGACGATCCGGCACGCTTCGGCGCCTGGCTGTACGGGATCCTGGTGAATCGCTGCCGCACGACGGGAGCGCGCGCCGCGCGTCGTCGCCGGATGTTCGTGCGCGACGCGCAAGCTCTGGACGGGGCCGCGCATGCCGACCAGGCCGACCGCCTGGACTGGACCGACGCAGTGGACCGGGCTCTCGCGCGCCTCGCGCCCGACTACCGCGAGGCGTTTCTCCTCAAGCACGTCGAAGATCTCGAGTACGAGGAGATCGCCGAGCTGACGGGGGCCGGGGTGTCGGCCCTGAAGATGCGTGTGAAGCGCGCGCGCGAACAGCTGCAGAAGTATCTCAGAGAGGCGGAGCATGTTTGAGCGAGAAGATGAGACCGTCGAACGCGTGATTCAGCACGTGCGCCGCCCCGTGGCAATTGACCCGGGGCTGGACGCGCGTGTGATGCGAGAGATCGCCCAGGTAGCACGCGCGGGGCGGCGCGGCCGGCCGCTTTGGCCGCTGCTCGCCGCCGCGGCCGCCGTCGCAACGGTTCTCGTTGCCCGGCCCTGGAATCGCAACGCCGCGAGCACGGCGGATACTCTTCAATTCGTGTTGGTTGCTCCCCAGGCCGCGTCCGTGGCGCTGGTCGGAGACTTCAACGATTGGGACCCCGCTCGCTCGCCCATGCAAACCGCGCACGGAGGGGGGATCTGGGCAACGGTCGTTCGGCTGGCGCCGGGACGCTATCGCTACGCGTTTCTCGTGAATGGCGTCGAATGGCGCGCCGATCCCAACGCGCCGGCGGCAAAGGACGATGAGTTCGGAACGCCGAGCTCGGTCATCACGGTCGGAGGGAGAGGATCATGATTCTCGCCGCACTGCTTCTCGTCACGCAGGTTGCTGTTCAGGATCCACGACTCGACCGGCTCGATCCCGATACGCGGTCGGCCGTCGCTGCCGTCGTGGACTCGGCGCGGGTTGCTAGGCTCCCCATCGAGCCGATCATCCAGCGAGCGTTGGAAGGCGCGACCAAAGGCGCGCCCGCGACCCGGATTGTGGCGGCGGTCCGGAGACTCGCCGTCGATCTCGGTACTGCACGAGCGGCGCTGGGGACGAGCGCTTCAGAAGCGGAGCTCGAGGCCGCCGTTGCGGCCTTGCGCGCCGGTGCGACACCACAAGTCATCGCCCATCTGCGCGACGCACGCCGTCCACCACTCACGATGGCGCTCTCCGTGCTCGCGGACCTGGTCGCGAGCGGCGTGCCGGCTGACAGCGCCGCGGCGGCGGTTCTCGCACTCGCGCCAAAAGCACGTGACGCCGATCTGGTCGAGTTCCGCCGTGCCGTCGAGCGCGATATTGCCCTTGGCGCACCGCCCGGCGCCGCCACGTCCGTGCGCCTCAACGCTGGCGCTCTCGACATCACCCCCGGCAGCTACAGCAGCCCCGGCACCCCGACCCGCCGCAGCCGGCCGTAGTTCTTCATTTTCCGTGCGGGCACTCGCACTCATCGGACTGGCGTGCGGGGTCGGTGTTCACGTGCTGTGCGCGCAAGTCACGGCCAATGTCGAGGCAGGCATCTCCGACGTGGAGTACGACGGCTTTCTGCCGTCCGCCGCGGCATCCATTTCGCCCGCGCTGCGTTGGGAGCATCCTCGAGGCCGTGGCTTCGTGAGCGCGCGCGGCACCTACCTGCGATTTGAAAGCGGGCGCCGCAGTCTCGACGGCTCGGCCAATGCTTCGTGGTTCGCGCCGCTCGCGCGCCACTGGCGTGGCGAGCTCGGCGGCACCGCCGGCGCGAGCGACTACGCCAACATCGCGAGCTTCAGCCACGCTCAGGCAGACGCGCGCCTGCACGTGATGGACGGCGACCGCGGCGGCTGGATCGCCGCGACGATTGGGCGCTCCTCGTTCGGGGGCGGGCCGAGACCGGTCACCGTCGTCGCCGTGGGCGCGTGGCTGCTGCGGGCGGCCAAGACGGCGTTCGTGTCGCTGGACCGATCCTTCATAGGAGACACGGTTTACACGGATCTGCGGTCGTCCGCCCGCTGGCGTGGCGCCCGGATCGTGTTGGAGGGAATCGTGGGAGCGCGGGTCTGGAGCCGCGGCGGCGGGCGCGGCGTGTTTGGCGAGGGCAGCGCCACGGTGAGCCTTGGACGCCAGGTTGCGTTGGTCCTGTCCGCGGGTCGCTATCCGACCGACGCCGTCAGTGGCAGCATCGCGGGTCGCTACGCCACCGCGGCGGTGCGCCTGGGAACGATCTCGGTGCGCAGGCCCGCAGCGCCAACCCTTTCCATCATTACTCGCCCGAGCGAATCGCACAGCTCGACGAGCTCCACCGATACACGTCTGGAGATTCAGGCACGCCAGGGCGACGATGTTCGCCTTACGCTGTACGCCCCCGGCGCGACCGCCGTCGAGATCAGCGGCGATTTCACCGATTGGCGTCCGGTGCCGCTGAGCCGGAATCCTGGGAACGCCGACGCCTGGGTCGCGACCTTCCGAATTCCGCGCGGCATGCACCGGATCAACGTGCGTCGCGACGGCGGACCGTGGATGGCCCCCGGCGGTACGACCCGCAGCCCCGACGACTACGACGGCGAGGTCGGCGTCTTCGTCGTGCCCTAGGGAAAGCTCTATCGAGCGCCGCCGGCCAGCTGCAGCGCCTCGGGTCGGCGACGCAGCGCCAGCATCGCCCAAACGCCGAAAGCTGGCCCGATCGCCAGCACGCTCATGCTCCATCGCCACCCGATCGCAGCGGCGACTTTTGGGAGCAGGTAGATCGTCGCACAGGTCAGCAGAAACCCGAGACTCGTTTGGAGTGTCAGCGCGGTTCCGACGTAATCGCGCGGCGCGAGCTCGCTGACCGCGGCGGAAAACTGCGCCGAATCGGCGACGACACTGACTCCCCACACGAGCAGCAACGGGACCAACAGGGCCAGTGGGCTGCCAAAGAGAAAACCGACAGCGATGGCGCAGCTTCCTGACACCATCATCGCAGCGCTGGTTATTAGCGTGCGGCCCCAGCGATCGGCATACGTTCCGCCCAGCCAGCAGCCAAACGCGCCGCTACCGACCACCGCGAACGTCACGAGCGCTGCGAGCCCCGTGACGTCGGCGTCCGCCCCGCGGCGGGCGTGCTCGCTTGCCATGATGAACACCGCCATCCAGGTCCACATCGCGTACAGCTCCCACATGTGACCGAGGTAACCGAGGTTGGCGAGTGCGACCGCGCGGTCCTTCAGAATCCGCGGAGCGGCGGCGAGAGAAAACGGCGGCGAAGGGGCCGCGTAGGGACCATCGTTCGGAACAAGAAAGATCAGGAGACCGCCGGCGAGCGCGCTGAGCGCCGCGACGACGAGAACAACGCGCCACGCCGCGGGCGACACGGCCGAGCGCACGAGATGCGGACTGGCTGAGCCGAGCGTGAGCGCGCCGACGAGAATGCCGATCGCCAGCCCTCGCCCTTCCTTAAACCATCCGGCCGCGATCTTCATCCCGGGCGGATACACTCCGGCGAGCGCGGCACCCGTGAGCGACCGGCACGCGATCCCCATCGTGATACCGCTCGACAAGGCGACTCCGAGCGTTGCGACGGCTGCCAAGGCTGCCGATCCAGCAACCAGTCGCCGTGCCGAGAGACGATCGGCAAGCGTGAAGATCGCGCTGAATCGCCAGCAGCTCGGCGATGGCCAGCACTGCCAGGACGCGTCGCGGATTCACAGCCCGGTGGGATGATCCAGAAAGACCCAGGGCAGATCGAACTTTTTCGACAGGTGCTCAGCCAGCGCTTTGACGCCAACCGTCTCCGTCGCGTAATGCCCCGCATAGAACACGTTGATGCCCAGTTCTTCGGCGTCGAAATACGTCCAATGCTGCCCTTCGCCCGTAATGAACGTGTCGAGTCCCGCCGCGGCGGCCTGCGGGATCAGCGAGCCTCCCGAACCGGTGACGATCCCAACCCGCTGCACGCGCTCTGGCCCGAAGGGGAATAGTCGCGGCGCCGTACCGAGGGCTTTGGTCAGTGCCCAGCTCAGCTCCTCCCGCGTTCCGTGGTACTCGCCCCAGACGCCCGCAGGTGCGCCGTGGTAGGATCCGAAATCGCCGCGACCTTTTATGTTGAGCATTCGGGCCAGCACGGAGTTGTTTCCGACATCGGGATGACGGTCGAGCGGAAGGTGTGCGGCGTAGAGGGCGATGTTTCCTTTTATGAGGCCCGCAATCCGGCGATACGCGGGGCCCACGAGCGGTCGGAGGCCGCCCCCACCCCAAAACATTCCGTGATGAACGAGGAGACAGTCGGCGTGCTGCTCGGTCGCCTGGCGGACCGTCGCCTCGCAGAGATCCACGGCCGCTGCGAGCCGTGTGACGTCACCGGAGTTGCCGACTTGCAAGCCATTCACTGCCTCGGGCGCGTCAGCGATCTCCTCGGTGACACGGAGATAGTCATCGAGAAAACGGACCAAACTGTCGAGGCGCACTTAAGACACCGTAGTCACAGTATCGAGGCAGTTACGCGACTTTCCACATCGTCGGACGTCACAACACGCTATGTGACAATGATTTAGACAATCCACATGGGGCCACGCGGGGCGTGTGGATATCTATGCCCGTGCCAGGGCCTGCCCGCTACGCTGGGAGACCTGCGGCGGTTGGCCTGCGTCCTCGCCCATCCGCAGCACGCCGTTGATCTCTCCACCCTCCTGGATCAGGAGTCGCTTGGTATGCACGTCGCCGTGAACGACGCTCGTCGCTTGAAGCTCCACGCGCTCCTCGGCGTAGATCGCGCCGCGCACGTCGCCGCCAATGATGGCCTCACGACTCACGACATCGCCTTCCACTTCCCCGCCCCGCGCGACCAGGACCTGTTTCGCCGCGCGCACCGTGCCGTTCACCGAGCCTTCGATCTTTACGACGCCGTCTGCCGAGATATCGCCGACGACCCGCATCCCCGCGCCGATGATCGATAGGCCGGGAACGCCTTCACGGCCGCCGCCAGGTGTTGGATTCTTTTCTGAGAACACCGCCATCAGCGTCCCTCCTTGATTAGTTCCAGCGGATCGACGGTCTTGTTGTCGCGTCGAATCTCGAAGTGCAGATGCGGAGCTGTGGACCGCCCTGAGTTTCCCGACAAACCGATAACCTGTCCTGCCTGAACTTGGTCGCCCTCGGCCGCAACCAGCCGTGACATGTGACCATACATCGTCTCATAACCGGACGGATGTCGCAAGAGGACGAACAAGCCGTAGTCCGCGTCGTAGCCCGCCGCCGACACCGAGCCGCCCCCTGATGCCCGCACCGGCGTGCCAAGCGGGACGGCGATATCGATGCCGGGATGCGATTCGTCGACTACCCCTGGCCGCACCTGG
>WNGG01010779.1_pt1 | contig 18596 bp, 17 predicted proteins | sample 5400661 | NCBI WGS metagenome assembly WNGG01 (sample SAMN13153372, study PRJNA577476) | soil metagenome | isolation source: 100 cm soil or saprolite under Garry oak tree replicate 1 | place: USA:California | collected 2016-06-15
CCTGTTCCACCCACGCATGTTCATCTTCGCGATGGTGCCGCGGTGCATGCTGACCGGGCTCGGCTTCTGGCTCATCGCCTCGAGCATCGCGAAGAGGGTCTCCGGAGAGCGCGCGCAGCGGTGGGTGAGCCTGGCCGGGGTCGCCGTGGCGCTGATCGCGGCGACCGTGGGCGTTCGCTTCACGCTCCAGTGGGCGCGCGCCTGGGCGTTCCCGCTGCCTCCGGTCGGTCAGATCGACTGCGAACCGCTGAGATCGGCCGAGCTCCATGTGCTCGAGCGTCCGCAGCCGGGAGCTTTCGCCTTCACGCCCAACTTCCTCGTGCGTCTGGGCCGCGCGCTGGACGCCTGCGCTTACGCGCCCGCCCCGCCGCCGGCGGCGCGGTATCTGCTGGCCCTCGACGCCACCACGCAGGCCGACTGGTTCCGCATCGTGGACCACGCCCCGCCGGGCTTCGAGCCGATGCGGGTCTGTCAGGCCCCGGTCGTCCTGCGCGACGGACGGCGCGTGGGCCTCGAGGAAGTGTCGAGACGGCGGTAGCGGCCGATGTGACGCTCGTAGTCGGCGGCGGTATCGATCCCCGTCACGCAACCCTGGTCGCCGGGGACGTGCACGAGCCACTCGGGATGCTCGGCCAGCACCACGCGCGCGCCGCGTTCGGGCGGCGCGCGGCGCAGCGCGGCCCAGGTGGCGCGGGTGAAGCCTCCCGGATGGCCGCGCCGGCCGCCGTAGGACGGAACCGCGATCACCGCCCCCTCCGCCAAGGCCGCCAGCACCGCGTCCACGGTGGCGGGAGACGCGAAGGGATGGTCGACGAGGTGCAGCAGCACGGCGTCCGCCCCGCGCGCTTCGGCGGCCTCGAGACCGAGGAGAATCGAGCCCAGCATCCTGTCGTCCGGGCGGGCGTTCACCACCCGCGCCGTCTCCGGCGGCAGACCCGCCTCGGCCTCGACGCGCCGCGCGCCGTGCCCGATCACGGCGACCACGGAGGCCACGCCCGGACGGTCGAGAACGCGCGCGACGTGGGCGAGGAAGGTCGTCCCGCCGATCGGTAGCAGCGCCTTGGGCCCGCCGATGCGCCGTCCGGCCCCCGCCGCCAGCACCACCGCCACCACGCGCACGGCCCATTGAACCACGGAGTTCGCGGTATCATGCCGGCTTCGCCGCGTACGGGAGCGGCGCGGAGCGTCGTCGAGAGGCCGATGAAGCAGAAGCACCTGCTGTCGCTGAGGGACTACTCGCGCGCGGACATGGAAGAGATCTTCGACCTCGCGCGCAAGATGAAGGCCCGCCCCGGCGACTATCGGAAGACGCTCGACGGGAAGACGCTGGCCATGATCTTCCAGAAGCCCTCGACGCGGACGCGCGTGTCCTTCGAGGTGGGGATGTTCCAGCTCGGCGGCCATGCGCTCTTCCTCGGCGCGGACGCGATCCAGCTCAACCGCGGCGAGACCGTGCCCGACACGGCCCGGGTGCTCTCCCGGTTCGTGAACGGGATCATGGCGCGCGTCTTCGCGCACCAGGACGTCCTCGACCTCGCGCGGCACGCGACGGTGCCGGTGATCAACGGGCTCTCGGACCTGCTGCACCCGTGCCAGGCGCTCGCCTCGTATTTCACGCTGCTCGAGCGGCTCGGGAAGCTCGTCGGCCTGAAGCTCGCCTACGTGGGCGACGGGAACAACGTCTGCCACGAGCTGATGATCGGGGCGGTGAAGCTCGGCATGGCCATGTCGGCGGCCTCGCCCTCCGGCTACGAGCCGAACCAGCTCATCGTCAAGAGCGTGGCCCGCGACGCCCAGAAGGCCGGGACGCCGGTGCCCGTCGTGACCAGCGATCCCCGGGAGGCGGTCAAGGGGGCCGACGTCGTCTACACGGACGTGTGGACCTCGATGGGCCAGGAAGCGGAGAGCGAGGCCCGCACCCGCGCCTTCGAGGGCTACATCGTCGATCGGGCCCTCATGTCCCGCGCGAAGCCCGACGCCGTCTTCATGCATTGCCTGCCCGCGCATCGCGGAGAAGAGGTGGCGGCCGAGGTGATCGACGGCCCGCAGTCGGTCGTCTTCGACGAGGCCGAGAACCGCCTCCACGTGCAGAAGGCCCTGATGGCCCTGCTCATGGGCCCGCAGTAGGGCTGTAATCTTCTGAAAATAAAGCACTTAAGCACTGAGCCGGCTCGGCTCGGACGCGCCGGACTGCCCCCGATCATTGACCATCCTGTATGCGGGTGCCATCCTGACCTCGGAAGGGGGAGCGTATGCACCGAATCGTCGCTCGCTTCCAGGACGGCCGCGTCCTGAAGGGCTTCACGAACGATTTCATTCCGGCCAAGGACCACTTTCATTTCTTTGCCGACGAGCACGCCGGCACCAAGCCGACGGACGTGCACATGCCGGAGCTGAAGGCGCTCTTCTTCGTCAAGACGTTCGAGGGCGACGCGCAGCACAAAAAGAGCAACGACACGCCCGACGGGGCGACGCTCGTGGGACGGCGCATCCGGGTGGTGTTCAAGGACGGAGAGGTGATCGTGGGGACGACGCAGGGCTACGATCGGAACCGGCCCGGGTTCTTCGTCGTGCCGGTCGACCCGGGCTCGAACAACGAGCGCTGCTTCGTGGTCGCCTCGGCGATCAAAGCGGTCGCGTTCCGTTGAACCGGATGCGGCGCGCTCCGCTCCGCGCGCCGAACGCTCGCGCCGGAGAAGATTCTTCAACGGCCTCCTGATCACCCCAGCCGGGCTTCGCGGCTCGACATGACCTTCAGGGCGTCGCGGATCTCGCGGGGGTCGATGTCGTCGTGGACGGCCACCCGCCCGATGTCCAGCGGCAGCACGAACGTCAGCCGGCCGTTCTTGACCTTCTTGTCCCGGCCCACGGCGTCGAGGAGAGCCGCGGAGGGGATGTCCGAGAGGCGCGGCCGCGGGCCCAGGTGGTCGACGGCGGCGGCGACGACGTCGAAGGCCTCGTCGGCCAGCAGTCCGCGGCGCCGGGCGATCCAGGCCGCGCCCACGAGCCCCCAGCCGACCGCCTCCCCGTGCGTGAAGCGGCGGTAGCCCGTCACCGACTCCAGGGCGTGGCCGAGGGTGTGGCCGAGGTTGAGGAAGCGCCGCAGGCCGTCCTCGCGCTCGTCCTTCTCGACGATGCCGACCTTGACCCCGCAGGCCGAGGCCACCGCGTTCTCGATGTCCGTGCGGCTCCAGCCCGCCAGCCCCGCCGGCGCCTGGCGCATCGCCTGGAAGAGGCCGCGGTCGGCGATCACGCCGCACTTGAGCGCCTCGTAGGCGCCGCTGCGGAGCTGGCGCGCGGGCAGCGTCTCCAGGAACGCGCAGTCGGCGATGACCGCCTTGGGCTGATGAAAGGCGCCGATGAGGTTCTTGGCGCGCGGATGGTTGATCCCCGTCTTGCCCCCCACCGAGCTGTCGACCATCGCCAGCAGCGTCGTGGGGAGCTGCACCCAGAGCACGCCGCGCATGTAGGTCGCGGCCGCGAAGCCGGTCACGTCGCCGACGACGCCGCCCCCGAAGGCGACGACCAGGCCGTCCCGGCCCAGGCCCGCCTTCACGAAAGCGTCGTGGATCGCGTTCAGCGTCCGCCGGTCCTTGTGGCGCTCGCCCTCGGGGATGAGCACGCGCGTGAAGGGACCCAGGCGCCGCAGCGACTTCTCGACCTTCGCCCCGTGCCGCGTCCACACGCGGCGGTTCGACACGAGGACCGTCTTCCGGCCCGCGAGAGGAGCGAGCAGCCGGGGCAGCGACTCGGTGAGGCCGTGTCCGATCGCGATCGGGTAGCTGTTCGGTCCGAGGTCCACGGAGATTTCGATCACTCACCCGAGCATAACACCTCCTCTGCGGCCTCTGCGGTGACGGTGCGTTCCTATCGCAGCCATCCCGGCAGCGCCCGCTCCCGGCGCGCCCGCTCCTCGAATCGCGATTCGGTCTCGCGGATCCGATCCTCCAGCAGCCGCAGACGCCGCTCGAGCGTGGCGATCTGCGCGTCGGCGGCGCCGTTGTCCCGGCGGCGGGGCGGCTGGCGGCGGCGGTCCTCGATCCGGAGCCGCAGCTCCGCCGCGCGCTCGCGCAAGGGCCGGAGCCGGTCGCGCACGCGCTCGGCCTCTCGCCGCCAGTAGTCCTCGGCGCGGACGCGGGTTCGAGCGTCCGACGGCGCGAGGTCCGGCCGCGCGGCGGGCGTCGAGTTCACACCGGTCTGGTCGCGGTACGGCGTCATGCGATCCAGGTCCTCGTTGGTGTAGAGCGGTATCGGCTTCTTCTGGTCGTCGAGGGCATACGCCCCCGGCGCGCCGGCGCACGCGAGCGCCAGCAGACACCCCGGCATCGTCTTCATGTCCTTCGTCCTTTTCCGGGAGAGACGATGGGAGAGGGGCCTTCACGCGGCCCGCGAGGCCGTGACGAAGCTACCGCATTCGCGCCCAGCCGGTCAAGCCAGCGGGGATGCCGGCGCCGGTACGTCGCCCGCAACCCCGGCTGCCGTCCGCAGGCGGACGAGCGCCGCTCCCAGGTATGCGGCGGCGGCCACGAGGAGGAGCGCCTTCAGGCCGACGGCCATCGACGCGAACTCCAGGAGCCCGCCGGCCACCGCTCCCAGCAGGTTCCAGCCGAAGGCGAGGCTCGCGCGTCGACGGTCGCGGAACAGGAGCGCGAAGCACGAGGCGGCGAAGAAGATGGGGCCGCCCACGAAGGCCGCCGACAGGGCCAGCCGGATCGCGGGATCGGATACCAGGAGCAGCCGGGCCGGAAGCGCATAGACCACGAGGAGGAAGACGACGAGACCCGCCATGCTCGCCGCGTAGGAGAGGGGCCGCCGCTGGGCCACCAGCGTCGCGAGCAGGATCATCGCCAGAATCGACCCGAACACGACCGCGCTCGTCAACCAGGTGGCGCCCCAGACCAGAGTCATCTCCGTCACCGAGCGCGTCTCGAGGAGCAGGAAGGCGAGACCGAAGAGGAACATCTCCAGGTCGATGCCGGTTCCCCCCCGCAGGCTGCCCCTCATCTCGGGGGACGCGCTCGCCACCGCCAGGCCGGCCAGCGTGCTGAAGACCGCCATCAAGGTGAGGTAGAAGAGATTGATGCCAGGCCGGGCCAGGTACAAGTAGGGCCAGTCGTCACGGGGCAGCTCGGTGCGGGAGCGCACCCACGCGAGGATGGAGGCCGCGCTCGCCTGCCGCTGCCCGCCGCCCTGGTGGACGAAGGCAGGGCCGGCCATGTAGATCCGGTTGAACAGGCCGTAGTGCCGCTCCTCGACGAGGGGCGCCTCGCCGAAGGATTGGGTGAGCATGCCGCCCAGGCGCAGCGAGATGTATTCGGTCGCCACCATGAAGTAGACGACGATCCCGCCGTCCGGCGCGAGACGCTCCCGCGCGCGGCGGAAGCACTCGACGGTGTACATGAAGTTGTCCAGGCGCACGTTGGAAAGGGCCGAGAGCCTGGTCATGGAGTCGAGGGTCCCGAAGACGATCAGGTCGTACGGGTCTCCCGTCCGGCTGAGGAACGACCGGGCGTCGGTGTTGAAGACGCGCACGCGGGGAGAAGCGTATGGCCGGTCGGGGTGGCTCGTGCGGCCGAGATCGAGGATCACCGGGTCGATCTCGACCGCGTCGATGCGCTCGGCGCCCTCGTCCAGGAGCACGGCGACGTCGTTGCCGGTGCCGGCGCCCACGACGAGGGCACGACGGGGAGGCGCCTTCAGCAACCGGTAGGGGAGGTGATAGCCCTCACGGGTCATCTCGTACGCCGCCGTCGTGCGGTCGCCGCGCCGGATCGGGAACGCAACCTGGTGCAGCGAGCCGTTGGCCAGGACCGAGAAAGCCGCCTGGTCCGGCTGCTGATCCACCGTGAGCGCGTAATAGGGGCTGTAGTGCTGCGCACGTTCCGCGCGGGCCACGATGAGCACGATCAGCGCCGCCGCCGCCAGGTAGCCCAGGCGCTGGCGGCGGCTTCCGGAGAAGAAGAGGAAGCCGACGGCTAGGAAGGTGGCGAACCAGACGATCGGGAACGCGCCGGCGAACCCCAGGACGGTGAAAGCGGTCACGCCGGCGAGCGACCCGACGATGTCCCAGGCATATCCCCAGAGGGGCCGCAACCGCCGCCGGAACTCGTCCAGCCGCTCCGCGACCACCTGGCCCAGCGGCACGAACGCGAGAGCGCTCAGTACGAAGAACAGCACGATGGGCAGACGGACGTCGCGGACGACGGGAGCGCCGGGCGGGAGATCGTAGTACAGCAGGTACAGGTGCTCGGCGCCCGAATCCTGGGCGAAGACGATGCGGCTCGAGGCGAGCGCGGCGGCGGCGAGGACGACCAGGCTCGCCGGCCATGCCCAACGCAGCGGCCCTCGGCCGGCGCGCAGGCAGCCGATCCCGAGCCCGAGGAACGCGCTCACCAGGATCAGGTTCGGGAAGTAGGCGAGGACCCGGACCTGGCCCGGCAGCCAGCGGATGAGTGCCAGCTCCTGGAAGAGAACCACGAACGAGGCGCCGACCAGCTCGAGGGAAAGGCGCCGCAGCGTCTGGGCCCCCGGGTACACGAGTGCTGTGATTGTACGGCGTTTTGATAAGATCCGGGGATTTTGAGCGGAGCGAGTCCCACTTCCGGCGCCGTCCGCACCGACTTCCTCGTCCTCGGCTCCGGCATCGCCGGCCTCCGCGCCGCGCTGGGGCTGGCCCGGCACGGCGCCGTCCTCGTGGTGACCAAGGATCAGCCGAGCGAGAGCAACACCGGCTACGCGCAGGGGGGCGTGGCGGTCGCGATCGGGGACGACGACGACACGCAGCGGCATCTGGACGACACCGTGGCCGCGGGGGCGGGGATCGTGTCGGGCGCCGCCGCGCGGGTCCTGGTGGAGGAAGGGCCCGAGCGCATCCGCGAGCTGGCGGCATGGGGAGCGCGCTTCGACCGGGAGGACGGGCGCTATCACTTCACGCGCGAAGGCGCCCACTCCCGCAACCGCGTCCTGCACGCGCTCGGAGACGCGACCGGCTGGGAGATGGTGCGGGCGCTGCTCGACCGCGCCCACCGCACCGAGGCGGTCGCCGTGCGCTCGTTCGCGTGCTCCACGGACCTCCTCGTCCGGGACGGGATCGTGCGCGGGTGCCGGTTCCTCGACGAGGCCGGCCACGAGACCGCCGTCCTCGCGCGCGCGACGCTGCTCGCGACGGGAGGCGCGGGACGCGTCTTCGCGGAGACGACCAACCCGCCGGTGGCGACCGGCGACGGCGTCGCGATGGCGCGGCGGGCCGGCGCCGCGCTGCTCGACATGGAGTTCGTCCAGTTCCATCCGACGGCGCTGGCGGTGGAAGGAGCGCCCCGGTTCCTGATCTCGGAGGCGGTGCGCGGCGAAGGCGCCCATCTGCGCAACGCCGCCGGCGAGCGCTTCACCGACGAGCTGGCCGCGCGCGACGTCGTGGCCCGCGCCATCGTCCAGGAGAACCGCGAGGGCCGGGGGCCGGTGACGCTCGACCTGCGGCACCTCGACGCGGAGCGGGTCCGCACGCGCTTCCCCCGCATCGTCGCGACCTGCCGGCGCTACGGCATCGATCCCACCCGGGACCCGGTGCCGGTCACGCCGGCGGCGCACTACGTCATGGGCGGTGTCGCCGCCGATCTCCACGGCCGCTCCACGCTGCGCGGGCTCTACGCGGCCGGGGAAGCGGCCGGAACCGGCGTGCACGGAGCGAACCGCCTGGCCAGCAACTCGCTGCTCGAGGGACTGGTCTTCGGCGCCCGCGCCGCCGAAGCGATGGCCGCCGACGGAAACGAGCCCTCTGTGCTCTCTGCTGGCGAGTCGTTGTCATCCTCCGCGCCCTCTGCTGACCCGTCGTTGGCCTTCTCTGCGCCCTCCGCCGAGAGTTTGGTTTCCGTCCGTGAGGAGCTTCAGCTCCGCTGCTGGCAAGCCCTCGGCCTCGAGCGGGACGGCTCGTCTCTCGCCTCCCTCCAGGGCTGGCTCGACGAGCGCCGACGGGTGGCACCCGCCCGGCCGGCCGACCGCGCCGCCGTCGAGGACCGCAACCTGCTCGACGTGGCCGCGGCCATGGCCGCCAGCGCGCGTTTCCGCGAGGAGAGCCGGGGCAGCCACTACCGCACCGACTTCCCGCGCTCCGACGATCGCTTCCGCGGCCACACGCTGCTCGAAACGGGCGTACCCCGGCTCGTCGACGTGGAGACGCCCGTGGCCGAGGGCGCGTGGTGCTGAAGCGTGTGGCCTCGCTCGGCGGGGCAGGGGCCGCGCTCTGGACCTTCCCCTGCATGCTCGCCTCCGCCTTCGTCATCGCTTGGGGCGCGGAGGTGGCGCAGTTCTTCATGAGCCAGGGCCTGGCGCTGGCCATCCTCGCCTGGCTGCAGATCCTGCCGGAGTTCGCGGTGGAGGCCGACATCGCGTGGCGCCAGAACGTCGTCAACATGACCGCCAACTTCACGGGCAGCATCCGCCTGCTGGTGGGGCTCGGCTGGCCGATGATCTACATGGTGGCGAGCTTCGCCCACCGCCGGCAGACGGGGGAGTGGCTCAGGGAGATCGTGCTCGAGCCCGACCATTCCATCGAGGTCGTGGGTCTGCTCGTCCCGATCCTGTACTTTGCTCTAATCTGGTGGAAGGCGTCGCTCACGGTGACCGACGGCATCGTCCTGACCGTCCTCTACCTGGCCTATCTCTTCGTGGTCAACCGGATGCCTCCCAAGGACCACGAGGACGCCGAGGAGCTGGAGGCGGTCCCCCGCGCCATCATGCGTCTCCGGCCCGGCGTGCGCGGCGCGGCCATCACGGCCACGTTCGTCGGGGGAGGGCTCATCCTCTACCTCGTGGCTCATCCGTTCGTGGACAGCCTGATGGCCCTGGCCGTCACCGTCGGGATCAGCGAGTACGTCTTCATCCAGTGGGTGGCGCCGTTCCTGTCGGAGTTCCCGGAGTTCCTCTCCGCCTTCCGCTGGGCGCGGACCGTCCGGCATGCGCCGATGGCGCTCATGAACGTCGTCTCGTCGAACATCAACCAGTGGACGGTGCTGGCCGGGATGATCCCGGTCGTCTACAGCCTCAGCCTCGGCCACCTGGCCGCGGTGCCCTTCGACGGCATGCACCGGCACGAGATCCTCCTCACCATCCTGCAATCAATGCTGGGCATGGTGCTGCTCATGAACATGCGATATTCGTGGTGGGAGGCCCTGGTGCTCTTCGTGCTGTGGTTCGTCCAGTTCTGCGTGCCGACGCTGCGCGTGGCGGTGATCGACGTGTACGCCGCCCTCATCGTGCTGGGGATCGTGCAGGCGTTTGTCGGGCGGCGCCGCTTCGAGGCCTTCACCGTGTTCGGCGAGCGCTGGCGCCAGCGGGTCTTCCCGTCGGCTCCGGCCTGAGCCCGCTCCTGGTCCCGACCATGGCCGAGCCCACGCTGTTTCCCTTCGCCGATTACTGGTGGCTCTACGGCGTCTTCGCGGCGTTCGTGGGGGTGCTGCTGTTCCTGGACCTGGGCGTCTTCCACCGCCGGGAGCACGCGGTGACGTTCCGGGAGGCGGGGATGTGGACCGCGGTGTGGGTCGTCCTCGCGATGGCCTTCGACGTCGGGCTCTACCTCTACCTCCGCCATCGCCTGCCCCACGACCCGCGCTTTCTCGCGCTCGAGGGCTTCGATCCCCTGGCCACGGCGCGCACCGCGGCCCTGGAGTTCCTGGCCGGCTACGTGGTGGAGTACTCGCTCTCGGTCGACAACATCTTCGTGTTCGTGGTCGTCCTCTCCTACTTCGCGGTGCCGGCCCACCTGCAGCACCGGGTGCTCTTCTTCGGCATTCTCGGCGCCCTCGTCTTCCGGGCGATCTTCATCGCCCTCGGTGCCGCCTTGCTCCGCTATCACTGGGTGACGTGGCTCTTCGGCGGCTTCCTCATCGTCACCGGCGTGCGGCTGCTGGTGCTGGAGATGACCGACATCGTGTTCGCGGTCGACTCGGTGCCGGCCATCTTCGCCCTCACCGACGAGCCCTTCATCGTCTTCAGCTCGAACATCTTCGCCATCCTTGGCCTGCGCAGCCTGTACTTCCTGCTCAAGGGCGCAGTCGACAAGTTCCACCTCCTGAAGTACGGTCTGGGCGTGGTGCTGGTCTTCGTGGGGCTGAAGATGGTGTGGCTGAACCGCGCCTTCGGCGGGCATTTCCCGATACTGCCCTCCCTCGCCATCATCGTGGGGGTGATCGCGGCGTCGATCATCCTGTCGCTGCTGTTCCCCAAGGCCCCGGAGGAAGGCCGCTAACCATGGAGAAGGAGCGCACCCTGAAGGAGATCACGCCCCGCGGCGAGGACTTCTCGCAGTGGTACCTCGACGTGGTGCTGAAGACCGAGATGGCGGACTACGGCCCCGTGAAGGGCTGCATGATCATCCGCCCCTACGGCTTCGCGGTGTGGGAGGCGATCCAGGCCGACCTCGACCGCCGCATCAAGGAGACCGGCCACGTCAACGCCTACTTCCCGCTCTTCATCCCCAAGAGCTTCCTCGAGAAGGAGAAGGCGCACGTGGAGGGCTTCTCTCCGGAGTGCGCGTGGGTGACCGTGGGCGGGGGAGAGGAGCTCGAGGAGCCGCTCGCGATCCGGCCCACGTCGGAGGCGATGATCTGCTCGATGTATGCGAAGTGGGTGGGCTCGTGGCGCGACCTGCCAATCCTCATCAACCAGTGGTGCAACATCGTCCGCTGGGAAAAGGTGACGCGCCCGTTCCTGCGCACGACCGAGTTCCTCTGGCAGGAGGGGCACACGCTGCACGTCTCCGAAGCGGAGGCGGAAGAGGAGACGATGAAGATGCTCGGCGTCTACCGCAGCGTCTACGAGGAGGTGCTGGCCGTCCCGGTGGTGCCGGGCCGGAAGTCGGAGAGCGAGAAGTTCGCGGGCGCGCTGCGCACGTACTCCGTGGAAGCGCTGATGGGCGACGGCAAGGCGATGCAGGGGGCTACCAGCCACAACCTCGGGCAGCACTTCGCGACGGCCTACGGCATCGAGTACCTCGACCGGAACCAGCAGCGCGTCAAGCCCTGGTCTACGTCGTGGGGGGCGTCGACTCGGATGATCGGCGGGCTGATCATGACCCACGGCGACGACTCCGGCCTGATGCTGCCCCCGAAGGTGGCGCCGTACCAGGTCGTGATCGTGCCCATCCCTCCGCGCAAGGGGGACTGGAGCGAGTCGGTGCTGCCCAAGGCGCGCGAGGTGCTGGCCATGCTCCGCGGCGCCGGCATCCGCGTCCACCTCGACGACCGCGACACGCAGCAGCCGGGGTTCAAGTACTCCGACTGGGAGATGCGCGGCGTGCCCCTGCGGCTCGAGCTGGGGCCCAAGGACATCGAGAAGGACCAGTGCGTGCTGGTGCGCCGCGACACGCGGGAGAAACTGTTCACCCCGCTCAGCGGCGCTCCCGCCCGGATCAAGGAGCTGCTCGAGACCATCCAGAAGAGCTTGCTCGAGCGGGCGCGGAAGTTCGTGGCCGACAACACGACGCGCGTATCGAGCTGGGACGAGTTCCGGGAGGTCATGGCCGGACGGCGGGGCTTCATCATCGCCGGATGGTGCGGCGACGCCGACTGCGAGGCGAGGATCAAGCAGGAGACGAAGGCCACCGTGCGCGTCATCCCGCTCGAGCTCGAGCCGCGCGCCGGAAAGTGCGTGCGATGCGGCCGGCCCTCAGAGCGCGAGGTCTACTTCGCGCAGGCGTATTAGCGCAGACAAAACAGACCATCTCCCAGCCGTACATCGTGGCGTTCATGACCGAGGCGCTCGGCCTGCGCGGCGGCGAGAGCGTGCTGGAGATCGGGACCGGCTCCGGCTACCAGTCCGCGGTGCTGTCACACATCGCGGCCAGGGTGCGCACGATCGAGATCGTCCCCGAGCTGGCCGAGGAGGCGCGCCAGCGCCTGGCGCGGCTCGGCTACCGAAACGTGACCGTGCGGGCCGGGGACGGCTACGCCGGCTGGCCCGAGGTGGCACCGTTCGACGCGATCGTGGTCACCGCCGCCGCGCCTCGCATCCCCGAGCCGCTCAAGCAGCAGCTCGCCGACGGGGGCCGGCTCCTGCTGCCCGTGGGCGACGAGTACCAGGAGCTGATCGTCGTGACGCGCCACGGCGCGTCGTTTGACGAGCGCCGGGTGCTGCCCGTACGCTTCGTGCCCATGACGGGCGCGGTGCGGAAGGAGTAGGCGCTGGGGCCGCTCATCGCCCTGCTGGTCGTCTTCCTCGCCGGAGTCGTGTTCGTCGTCCCGGTCCTCGCCCTGATGGCGTTCGCGCGCGTCTCCGCGTTGCGCGCCGAGCTGCACGCCCTGCGCGCCGAGGTGGAGCGGCTGCGGCGCCAGGTCGAGGGGAAGCCGGCGGAGGCTCCGGCGGCCCCCGCGGCGCCGCCCGCTCCGGCCTGGCCGCCGCCGGCGCCCGCGCCGCCCCCAATCCCGCCTGTCGCCGTGGCCGATTCACGTCCCGCAGCCTCGACGTCCTCGTCGCGTCTGCCCCTGCCGCTCTCGGAGCCCGTTCCGGCCCCACCTTCACCGCCCGATTTCGCGACCAGCGTGGGCCCTCGTCTGCTGGTAGGCACGGGGGCCCTCGCCTTCGTCGTCTTCGTCGGCCTTTTCGTGAAGTAGCGGCACGAGTACCGGCCGCTGGGCCAGGGCCTGGCCGCCGCGGGCCTGGCGAGTGTCTACGTGTCCGCCTTCGCGGCCCACGGCTTCTACGACCTCATCCCGCGCCCGGCGGCGGGCGTCCTCATGCTGGTGATCACGGTCAACGCCGTGCTGCTGGCGGTCCGGCTGCCGGCCCGGCTGCTCGCCACGCTCGCCTGGACCGGGGCCTACCTGACTCCGGTCCTGCTCTCCACGGGCGAGGACCGGGCGGTGTCGCTCTTCCTCTTCCTCCTGGTGCTGGACCTGGGCGCGCTCGCGCTCGACCGGTGGCGGCCGTGGACGGAGACGGTCCCGCTCGCGATGCTGGGGACGTTCGCGCTCTACGTCGCCTGGTTCGCGAGCTTCTTCCGGCTCGAACGCTTCGACGTGGCCGCGGGTGGGCTCGTCCTGTTCACGGCGGTCTTCGTCGCCGGTCCACGCCGCGGCCCCGATCGCGTCCCATGGGCGAACGCCGCTCTCGTGATCGGCGGCATCGGGCTCGGCTTCCTGGCCGGCGGCGCCGACCGTCCGGCGGCGCTCTCGGCGACGCTGCTGGGCTACTCGGCGCTCGCTCTCCTGGTGAGGAGGTGGTGGCGGGGAGGTGAGGTGGCGGGGCTGGGCGCGTGCGCGATCGCGGTGCTGGTCTGGATGGAAGGCTTCTGGCGTCCCGGCCGGCTGGGCGACGCCTGGATCGTGGCGATGCCCGTGGCGGGGCTCTACCTGCTGTCGCTCGTCGCGCGGGGGCTCGTGCACCGCCGGTCGCTGCGCGACCTCGACGTCGTGGTCCATCTCATGGACGCCACCCTCGTGTGGACCGTCCTTTATCGCGCGCTCTACGAGAGCCAGCCCCGCGCCCTCGGCGCGATTTCGGTGGCCCTGGCCACGCTGTACCTGGTCCTCGGCCTGGCGGCGCTGAAGGAGAGGAGAGAGGACCGGTTGCAGGTCCGCACGCTGCTCGGCCTGGCCGCCGTGTTCGTGACGCTGGCCATCCCGGCCCAGCTCGGCCTCCACGGCATCACGCTGGCCTGGGCGGCGGAAGGCGTTCTCCTGCTCGCCCTCGGCCTGCGCTTCGGCTCGGCACTCGCGCGGGCCGGCGCCTATGTCGTGCTCGCCCTCGCCGCGATCCGGCTCTTCGTCCGGCACGTCCCGCTTCACGAGGGGCGCGTCTTCACGCCCGTGATCAACGCACCGTTCGGGACATGGCTGGCGGTGATCCTCGTCCTCGCCGTGGCCTGGCTCATGCTGAAGCGGGCAGGGGCGGACGGCGGCCTCGATCGAGCGATGCGGCCGGGCCTGGCCACGGTCGCCTTGAGCCTGCTCTTCATCCTGCTCACGATGGAGACGAAGGACGTGTTCGCCACGCGCGCGCGCCTGGCCGGCGAGCTCGCGCTGTCCGTGCTGTGGACCGCCTTCGCCACCGGCATGCTGGCGGGCGGGCTCGCCCTGCGGAGCCGCCCGCTCTTCTACGCCTCCTACGCGCTCTTCGCGGTCACCGCCCTGAAGGTGGTGGCCGTGGACCTGGCCACGCTGGGCCCCGTGTACCGGATGCTGTCGTTCCTGGCGCTGGCGCTGCTCCTGATGGCCGGCGCGTACCTGAACCTGAGGTTCCGCGAGCGCCTCCTTCCTCCGGCCGCGGCCCGGTGAGGAGCGGTCCGGCTTCCGGCCGCGCCGGGCTGGTGCTGGCGGCTACGGCCCTGTTCGCGGCCGGCCCCGCGCCGCCGCTCACCTTCGAGCGCGGCATCGACGTCGCGCGGCCGGGCAAGGTCGTCCTCACCCTGGACCGCGAGATCTACGAGCGGGCGCGGCCCGATCTGGGCGATCTGCGCGTCGTCGACGAGACGGGCGCGGAGACCCCCTACCTCCTGGAGCGGCTGGGCAGCGAGCCGGAGCCGCCGTTCCGGGAGCCGCTCGCGATCAACCGCGGGTTCGTGCGCGGTCGCAGCGCCAGCGTCACCCTCGACCTGCGCGAGCCGATGCTCAAGAGCGAGCTGGTGCTCTCGCTCCCGGGCGACAACTTCCGGCGGCGCGTCAAGGTGGAGGGCCGGAACAAGCACGAGACGCAATGGACGACGATCACCGACGGCGCGTACGTCTTCGCGGTGCCGGAGCCGGCGCCGGCGCGGTACGAGACGATCCAGCTCCCGCAGAACAACCAGCAGCTCCTGAAGATCACGGTCTTCAACGGCCCGGACGATCCGCCGCGGATCGAGATCCTGGACGCGTGGGTGCGCCCGCAGGAGCGCCGCAAGCCCCGCGAGTTCCCCTTCGAGCCGCGCCTGACGCGGGCGGACGATGCCGCCACGCGCGAGTCGCGCTTCGTGCTCGACCTCGGCGCGCGGTACCAGCCGTTCCGGGCGATCCTGCTCGACGTGGGGGACCCGGCATTCTTCCGGGGCGCATCGGTGGAGCAGCGGCGCGAGCCTCCGCCCGGCTCGCCCGGCGAGGGCGCGCCGCCCATCTCGTGGGCGCCGGTGCTCGGTCAGGCCAGCCTCTACCGCTATCAAGAGGAGGGGGAGACGAGGGAATGCCTCCGCCTCGAGGCCGCCGGCCGCGCCCGCGTTCTGCGCGTGCGGATCCGGAACCGCGACGACCGCCCGCTCGCGGTCCAGGGGATCAAGGTGATGGTGCCGCAGGAACGGCTGGTCTTCGAGGCGGCCGCTCCGCACCGTTACCGCGTCACCTACGGCGACCCGCGCCTCGCCCCGCCCGCCTACGACGTGGAGCGCACCGTCGGCGACACGGCCCTCTGGATCGCGCAGTCCTCCGAGGGTCGCTGGCAGCCGCCCGGGGTGCGCGTGTCCGAGCGGCCGCCACTGCCCTGGACCGAGCGCCATCCGGCGGTGTTGTGGGCGGGCCTCGTGGCGGCGGTGGGGCTGCTGGCGGCCGTCACGTGGCGTGCCATACAAGCCAGCTCATCATGACAGTCCAGCGCGAGCGTTCAGCGCGCGGAGCGGAGCGCGCCGCATTTCGGTGTTACGATCGCTTCGTGACGTGGTTGAGCAGTCGACGCCTTCTTCCCGTCGTGCTCGCGGCGGCCCTCGCCGCCACCGCCGCCGCGCCCGCCGTGATCCCGTTGAAGCTGCCCTCGGGCAAGGTGCTCCAGACCGAGGTCATGGTGAGCGACGAGGACCGCCAGATGGGCCTGATGTTCCGGCCCTCGCTGCCCCTCGACCACGGGATGCTGTTCATCTTCGAGCAGCCGGACTTCCACGGCATCTGGATGAAGAACTGCAAGTTCCCGATCGACATCGTGTGGCTCGACGCGGAGGCCAAGGTGGTCCACGTCGCGCCGAGGGTGCCGCCCTGCACGGCCAAGGAAGCCAAGGACTGCCCGGTCTACTACCCGATCAGCCGCGCCTCCTACGTCGTCGAGCTGAACGCCGGCCAGGCCGCAAAGGAAAAAGCGGTCCCCGGCAGCAAGCTCGAGTTCACATTGCCTCACTAACGAACCAGCCTTTTAACGCCGAGGTCGCGGAGAAAGGCAAGACCGGCTCGAGAACGCGGAGACGAAGAGTCATCTTCTCTGCGTCCTCTCCGTTCGTTCTCCGCGTTCTCCGCGTTAAAAAGCGATCCGTCAGCTAGTCGGTGACTTCGGTGCGGACCGCTGGCGTGACCTCGCGGCGGCGGGGGCGGCCGAAGATCCACGCCACGGCCACGCCCAGCAGGTACAGCCCGCACATCGGCAGCGCGAGCATCGTCTGGTTCACGATGTCCGCCGTGGGGGTGATGATCGCGGCGACGATGAAGGAGCCGAGCACCGCGAACTTGAACTGCCGGAGCAGGAAGCGCGGGGTGACGAGGCCGATGCGGGCGAGCACGAAGATCACCACCGGGAGCTGGAACACGAGCCCGAGCCCGAGCAGGAACCATGCGTAGAAGGAGTAGTACTCGTCCACCTTGGGCAGGAACTGCATGTCGGTGCCGCCGTAGCCGCCGAGGAAGCGGAACGTCACCGGGAACATGTAGAAGTGGCCGAACGCCCCTCCGGCGATGAAGAACAACGACCCGAAGACGATGAACGGCAGCGCGTACGCCTTCTCGTGCGAATAGAGGCCGGGGGCGATGAAGGCCCACACCTGGTAGAAGATGTACGGCGCCGCGATGAAGATCCCGACGAAGAAGGACATCTTCATGTAAAGGATGAACGCCTCGGACGGACCCGTGTAGATGAACTTGATGTCGGGGAAGGCTCGGCGGAGCGGCTGGGTGAGGAAGTGGAAGATCTCCTCGTGCCAGTTCCAGCAGAGCGCGGTCGTGACGCAGAGCGCGATCATGCTGTGGATGAGACGCACCCGCAGCTCCTCGAGGTGCTCGAGGAAGGACATCCGGTCGGGATGGGGCCGCGGCATCGCCCGGGGGCTCTGCTCCTACTTCGGCTCGATCGGAGGCGGCGCCGGCTCCTCCCGGCTCACGGCCGGCGGCGACGGATGCTCCACGTGGAGCGGCGCGTCCGTGGCCGGCGCGGCGGCGGGGGGCGGAGGAGGCGGCGCCGGCGTGCGCGCCGCATCGATCTCGCGCAACCGTTCCGCCTCCACCTCGTCTTCGATCGTCCGCTTGAAGTCGTTCGACGCCTTGCGGAACTCCGCCAGCATCTTGCCCACGCTCTTGCCGATTTCCGGGAGCTTCCGCGGTCCGAACACGATGAGGGCCACGACCAGGATGAGGAATATCTCGGGTCCGCCAAGTGTGCCAAACATGAGGATCCGATGTTATCACGCGCCACCGGTGGTGCTACACTCGGCCGTGTCCGCCCCCATCCGGTGCGTGGTGCTGGCGGCGGCGGTTGCCGCCGCCGCGGCCCGCGCCCGGGCCGAGGTCCCCGTCGTCGAGCTCGAGGGCGCGATCCACCCCGTGAGCGCGGGCTACGTCGTTACCGCCCTCGACCGGGCGGAGGCGGCGGGCGCGCCCCTCGTCGTGATCCGGATCGACACTCCCGGCGGCCTCGACACGTCCATGCGCCAGATCATCGACCGCATCCTCCGGTCCAAGGTGCCGGTGGCCGTCTGGGTCGGACCCTCCGGGGCCCGCGCGGCCTCGGCCGGCTTCGTGATCGCGATCGCCGCCGACGTGGCCGCCATGGCGCCCGGCACCAACATCGGCGCGGCCCATCCCGTCGCGGGCGTGGGCACGATGGACGAGACGATGGCGAAGAAGGTCGCCTCCGACGCGGCCGCCTACGTCCGCGGCAAGGCCGAGCGCCGCGGGCGCAACGTGGACCTGGCCGAGAAGGCGGTGCTGGAGAGCCGGTCGTTCACCGAGCGGGAGGCGCTCGACGGCAAGCTGATCGACCTCATCGCCCCCGACGTGCCGGCGCTGCTCCGCGAGCTCGACGGCAAGCAGGTCAAGCGGTTCGACGGCAGCGCGGTCACGCTGCACCTGAAGGGTGAGACCACCCGCAGCGTGGCGATGAACTGGCGGCAGCGCGTGCTCTCGGTGATCGCGCGGCCCGACCTGCTGTTCCTGCTCCTGCTCGGCGCCCTTGCCGGCATCGGGGCGGAGCTGACGCATCCCGGCCTCATCTTTCCGGCGCTGCTCGGCACGCTGTGCCTCGTCCTGTTCCTCTTCGCCAGCCAGGCCATTCCCATCAGCGGCACCGGCGTGCTCCTGATCGTGCTGGCGATCGTGCTCTTCGCGGCGGAGGTGAAGGTCCACTCCTTCGGGCTCTTGACCGCGGGGGGGATCGCCTCCATCATCCTCGGGGCCATGATGCTCGTCGACGCGCCCGAGGCGGAGATGCGCGTCTCGCTGCGCACGCTGTTGCCGGCGGCGGCGGCGGTGGCGGCCGGTACGATGCTTCTCGTCCGGCTCGTCCTGGAGGCCCAGCGGCGGCCTCCCTTCACGGGCGCCTCGGCGATGGTCGGCGAGGCCGGCGTGGCCGAGACGGCCCTCGAGCCGCAGGGCTGGGTGCTGATCCACGGCGAGAGGTGGCGGGCGGTGGCGGATTCCCCCGTGCCCGCGGGGCAGACCGTGACC
>WNGG01004242.1_pt1 | contig 18591 bp, 13 predicted proteins | sample 5400661 | NCBI WGS metagenome assembly WNGG01 (sample SAMN13153372, study PRJNA577476) | soil metagenome | isolation source: 100 cm soil or saprolite under Garry oak tree replicate 1 | place: USA:California | collected 2016-06-15
CCACGCTGACCGAGACGTTGGGCGCGGGCCGGTACTGGAGGTTGACGTAGGTCGACCATTCCACGTCCTGCGAGGAGCGGAAGTACGTGAATCCGCCCATGCTCAGCGTCAGCGATTTGCGGCTATCCGATCCCAGGTCGATCCCGAACTGATACCCCGGCGGCAAGAGCATCAGCGGCCCACCCCGCGTGCGCCGATTGTCGACCGTCCACGGGTTGTACGCGACGTTCCAGTTGAGCCAGTAGTAGTTGTGCAACTGGACGTACCCGAAGTTGAAGCCGCCCGACCAGCTGATGTTGCCGTCCCAGTCGTAATTCCGGAACAAGGCGCCACCGGTCTCGGCATAGCGGAACAGCTTGCCGGGCTTGCTCCACGTGCGGCCGCCGCCGAGATGCATGTTGATGTAGCCCGTGCGCGACAGGAAACCGAGATCGTTGACATCGAATCCAGGTGAGATAACGCCAAAGGCGGAGTTCACGAACGTGTTGCCGCGCTGCTTGGCGAGTGTGAAGCGTGCCGCCATCCCGTTGAGCGAAGTGGCGTTGGTATCCACGCCCACGCTGGGTGCATCAGGTCTTTGGAAGTAGTGCACGGAATTCTGCTGCACGGAAGTGATCCGGGCCGGTGTCCCGCTGATGCGCGAGCCGGCAACCCACGCCGTCGTTACCCACGTCTTGGACGTATCGAGGAAGATCCAGCCATCGGTCCCAAACGTCGTCGAATTGCTGTTGCGGACGTCCCGCAGCGTGACATCGTCGAACGCGCGGCCGGCGAACGTCGTGACGAATCCGAGCCCTTGCCGGCCCTTGTCGAACTCCTTCTGAGCACGGTACACCCCGTACGTCGCGAGCGGCTCGATTTCCTGGCCCCAGCGGGTGCCGAGGCTGTCCTGCAGCGTCGCGCGCTCGCGGGCCGTGACGGCGGTCAGGCCGCCCACGTTCCAGCTGCCGGCGACTTTGCCGGTGAGCTTGACCGCGCCCAGGATATGCGCACCGTCAGGTCCGCCCACGTACCCCTTGTCCGGTGCACCCGGGAGTCCCAGCGAACGGCCAATACGTCGGCTGTAAAAGAAGCTCGGACCGGACCAGTTGAATCCCCAGAAATTGCTCTGGCCGCCGAAGCCGAACTCGAAAATGGAAGAACCCTCGACAAAGAACGGGCGCCTCTCGTTGAGGAAAGTCTCGCGGTCGCTCAGGTTCACCACGGCCGGATCGACTTCAACCTGGCCGAAATCGGGGTTGACGGTGGCGTTGAGGGTGAGATTCGAGCCGAGGCCGATTCTCGCGTCGGCGCCGAACCCCGGGTCGAACGTCGATCCGTCGTTGAACGGATCGCCGAAGGTATGCGGTGTAAATGCGGCGCGGGTCGTCGCGTAGGGCATGATCTCGAGCCGCCGCGGCGGCTCGATGCGCTCGATCCCTACCAGATCAGGAAAGCGCGACACGAAGCCCCTGCCATCCCGCGGCGTGTAGGCGATGTAGTCGAACTCGTTTTTGCGCGCGATGTCGCGCCGGAAATTGATGCCCCACACATACTGGCTGCGCTTGACGAACCGCAGCTGGGAGTAGGGGATCCGCAGCTCGGCGGTCCACCCCCCCGCATCCCGCGTCACCTTACCCTCCCAGACGCCATCCCACGTGTCGTCGTCCCAGTCGTCGTTGAAGAGTGTGCCGTCATAGAGCGTGCCGGCCGCATTGATCCCGAAGTAGAAGCCGCTGCGCCTGTCGTGATAGGGATCGATGAAGACCTGGAAGCGGTCCGAGTTGGTGCCCTGATCGCGGCGCGCCAGGCGCGCGACGATCGAGTCGGGATGCGAGTCGTAGAGCCGGGCGCCGATGTAGAGTGCCGCATCGTCATATGCGACGTAGACGACGGTGCTCTCGGTCGGCACCGCGCCCTGGTTGGGATCGCGCTGCGTAAACCCCGTCAGCCGCTCCGCCGACTGCCAGAGCGGTTCGCGCAGCAGGCCGTCGATCGTGACGGCCTGGCCACCGCCCAGGCGAATGGCGCGGACTTGCTGCGGCGCGGGAGGCGCTGGAGGTGGAGAGTCGACGGCAACGAGGGGCGGATGACTTCCCGCCAGAGCGAGGAGCAACTGGAGCGTCGTCGGCATATGCGTCCGGGAGCTGAAGGTGAATGTGACTCCGGTCGCGAACGCTGACGGCGAGCGCGCGGCAGTTACCGGTTGATATGACAGAGCCTGGCGGAAAAAGGTTGCAAAACGAGCGGGTCGGGCGTGTCAAGCCAATGTCAGGGTTCTAAGAACTCCTTTCACGACCACGGCGAGCTTCCGGGCCACCTGCTCACTCACCGCCAGCACTTCCGCGTGGGAAAGCGCGTCTCCGGTAATCCCGGCCCCGGGGTTCGTAATAATGGAAAAGCCCAGGCAGCGCATGCCGCGAGACCGAGCCACCAGCACTTCCGGCACGGTCGACATCCCGACGGCGTCGGCACCGAGCCGCTCCAGCATACGGACTTCGGTGGGCGTCTCATACGAGGGACCCAGGAGGGCGACGTAGACGCCCTCTTCCATGCGGATGCCGGCTTCTCCCCGGGCTCGGGCTGTCCGATCAGCGGGTTGCGCCACATGAGATTGATGTGGTCCGCGATGAGCATCAGGGTTCCGCCCGGGAAGGTGCGGCGCACCCCACCGGCGGCGTTCGTAACGATCAGGATCTGGACGCCCAGCTCCGCAAAGACCCGGGCCGGCAGGCCGGCGACCGCCGCGGGATGGCCTTCGTACAAATGAAAGCGGCCGGCCTGCACGATCACCGGCACGCCCTCGAGCTTCCCGGCGACCAGCTCGCCCTTGTGGCCTGCGACCCCCGGCTCCGGGAAGCCGGGGATGGTGCGGTATGGAATACGGATCGGATTGGCGACTTCATCGGCGAGAAAACCGAGGCCCGAGCCGAGGACAATCGCGACTCGGGGTTTCAACGTGCCGAGGCGTTTGGCGACCGCCTCGGTGGCCTTCATCATAAGAGAATACCTGCGAGCGTGGCCGAGAGAAAGTTCGCGAGCGTGCCGGCGATCATCGCCCGGAATCCGAGCCGCGCGAGATCGTGCTTGCGCTCGGGCGCCAGCGCGCCGATCCCGCCGATCTGAATTCCCACCGAGCTCAGGTTCGCGAAACCGCACAGCGCGAACGTCGCGATGGTAAACGAGACGGGATCGAGACTGCCCTTCATCGGCCCGAGATGTGCGTAGGCGATGAATTCGTTGAGGACCATGCGCTCACCCAGCAACGATCCTACCGTCCCGCTGTCGTGCCACGGGACACCCATCACCCACGCGATCGGCCGGAATATCCATCCGAGAACGGTCTGCAGCGTTTCCGGGAACCACGGGACCACTCCATGAATCCAGCCGAACAGGCCATTCACCAGTGCGATCAGCGCGATGAACGAAATGAGCATCGCGATCACGTTCAGCATGAGATGTAGCCCTTCGCTCGTCCCGCGCGCAGCGGCATCGAGGACGTTCACGTCGGTGCGCGGGATTTCCACCTTGACTCCGCCTAGCGTCTCGGGGACTTCGGTCTCGGGCTCGAGGATCTTCGCCATCATGATCGTCCCGGGCGCCGTCATGATCACCGCGGTGAGCAGGTGGCGCGCTTCGATCCCGAACGCGATGTACGCAGCCATGATCGAGCCGGAGACGTGCGCCATGCCCGCGGTCATTACGGTCATCAGCTCGGAGAGCGTCATGCGCGGCAGGAAGGGGCGAATCGTGAGCGGCGCTTCGGTCTGCCCCATGAAAATCGACGCGGCGACGTTGAGGCTCTCCGCTCCGCTCGCGCCCATGATCTTGTTCATTGCGACGGCGAACGCCTTCACGACGACCTGCATGATGCCAAGGTAGTACATGATCGCGAACAGCGCGGACACGAAGATGATCGCCGGCATGATCTGGAAAGCGAAAATGACGCCCAGGCTCGAGTGCTGCTTGCCGATCTCGCCGAATACGAATTCCGAGCCCGCGTACGAGAAGCTGAGGATCTTGGTCACCGTGGCGCCGAGCCAGCTGAAGATCGTCTGGCCGACCGGGACCCGGAGCACAAAGATCGCGAACAGCAGCTGCAACCCAACGCCCCATGCCACCACACGCCGGCTGATCGCACGCCGGTTCCGCGAGAACGCGACGCCGATGCCGAGAATCAAGATGAGCCCGAAGATTCCCGTGAGCCGCGATCCGAGTGAGCGCGGAACCGGCGTCACGGTTTCCGCGGGCTGCTGCAGCAACGGCGGCGCCGGTTGGGCTTTAGCGGTGTCCTGCGCGGCCGTCTGAACGGTCGCGCCGCGCAATGTGTTGAACACAAACCGCGGCAGTGTGAATACGACGAGCGCGCAGACGAATGTGACCATGAACGCAAAGACGACTCGGCGCCAGGACATCACGGAGTTCCCCCCAATTCGTCGAGTTCGCTCTGCACGCGCGATACGAGCGCGACCTTCTCGTACTCCGGGAGAAATGCGCTTTCGCAGGCGTTGAGGACCACGCGCGCCATATCGTCGGGCGAGAGACCCAGCACGGCGTGCGCGAGAAAATACTCGTCCGTCAGCGTGATGCCATCGGTCAACGGGCCGTCGGTGTTCAGCGTGACGACGACGCCCTGCTGGAAATAGCGCTTAAAGGGATGCTCCGCCACCGAGGCTACGACGTGGGTATGCACGTTGCTCGTGAGGCACATCTCGAGCGGAATCTTGCGGGCGACGACTTCCTCGAGCAGCGCAGGATCTTCCGCGAGCCTGGTGCCGTGCCCGATGCGCTGCGCGCCGACTTCGTGCAATGCTTGATGAATCGAGTGTGGCCCGTCTCCCTCGCCGGCATGACAGGTGCATGCCATCCCGTGGGCCGCCGCGTACTCGAACGCGGCGCGGTGATCGCGCGCCGGATGCCCTCGCTCGGCGCCAGCGAGATCGAAGGCCGTCACTCCCACGGATCGATACTCCGCCGCGGCGCGGGCCAGCTCCAGCGACTCCGCCGGCGCGCGCGTGCGCATGGCGCAGACGATCAGCCCGACCTTCATTCCGGTTTCCGCGGCTGCGCGCCGGATGCCGGCGAGTGGCGCGTCGATCGCCTGGGCGAGCGTCAGCGCGGGCCGATGCAGCAACGGCGAGTACCGTACCTCTACGTAGCGCACGTTTTCCGCCGCCTTGTCGAGCACGAATTCGTACGCGACGCGCTCCAGCGCCTGCGCCGTCTGGAGCACGGACAACGTGATCTCGTACTTCTGGAGGTACTCCTCGAGACTCTTGGCATCGCGGACCAGCATCGCTTTGGCGAGCGCGTCCGGTGTGTCGGCGGGCAGACGGATGCCCTGCGCACGCGCCAACTCGATCATCGTCGCGGGCCGCAGCGCCCCATCGAGATGCACATGCAGCTCGGCCTTGGGCCAGCGCCGCAGCGCGTCCTTCGTCAACCTCGGCTTCCCTGCGCGCCGCGCGGAGACGACGACGCGGTAGACCGCGCCGGCCTCCCTCACCGCGTCTCCGGCATCGATCGGTCGGCCGGCGGCGTCCGTCACATACGCCGCACCGTCGAGCAGCCGGGCCAGGCCGTCATCCGCTTGCGCGACGGCGTCGCGCACGCGCGCGCCCCGTGGTACATCGACCGCTTTGTCGTTGACGAAAACCCGCATCAGCGGTCGGTCCGATGGAAGCGCACGTCGTCGGGCGCCTCCACGGCACGCAGCACACCCAGATAGCGGGTCAGGGCGTCGACATCGACGACGTCGAGGTCTTCCTTCGGAGAGCCGACCAGCATGCGGAATCCCGAGCCACCCGTCGCCATGAAGTCGCTGACGACCAGTGTGTACGTGCGATCCTGGTCGAGATCCTTGCCGCCGAGGCGAACGCGGCTAATGCGCTTCCGCACTTCCTTCCGGGGGTCGTACCACACTTCCGCGCCGGCGACGTGGCAGTCCGGAAGATGATCCTGGCTCCCCGCCACGCACTGCTCCAGCGCGTCCTGCAGCACCGAGCCCTTCACCGTGAGCCGCAGCAACCGGTTTTGGAACGGCTGCACCTGGTACACCTGGCCCCACGTGACCGTGCCTTCGGGCAGATCGGCCCGGATGCCGCCGTTGTTCATGATCGCCACGTCGGCGCGGCCGGCGGCACGCTGCGCGTCCGCGATGAGCCGGCCCAACGCGTACTCGTCACCCGCTCGCGTCAGCGGGACCTTGAGTCGCGCGACGACCCGCTCGCTGATGTTGCGAACCGCCTGTTGCTGGCGGCCCAACGCCTCGGTCAACGCGACATCCGGTTTGACCTGGTCGGCGTACGGCGTGACGAGCTGCACGCGCACTTCGCGCCGGCCGCCGGTGCGGACGAAGTCGACCACGCCAATCGAGCGGCCGCTCGACTGCGCCTCCACGATGGGGATGCCGTGGACGACGGTGTTGACGCGCAGGTGCGTGTGACCGGCGACGATCAAGTCGACGGACCCGGAATCGAGCTGGCGTGCGACGTCGAGAATCTCGCCGTGACAGGCGCTCGAATCGCAGGCCGCCCCCACGTGCGCGACGACGATCACGAACTCGGCCCCGGCGCGCGCCTCCGGCAGATACCGCTTGATTGCCTGCGCGCCGTCGCCGAATGCGAGGCCCTGGATGTTGCGCGCTACGGTGCTCGTCGGTGTCTCCGTCGTCGTCAAGCCGATCACGGCGATCTTCACGCCGTTCTTCGTCACCAGCTTCCACGGTGTAGCCCACTCTGGCCGCGCCGTGCCCGCGGTATTCGTGATATTTGCCGAAAGGAATGGGTATTTCGCCTCGCTCATGCGCGCGCGCAGGGTGTCGACCGACCAATCGAACTCGTGATTGCCGATCGCTGCGGCGTCGATACCGAGCGTGTTCATGGCGTCGATCGTCCCACGCCCGAACGTGGCATTTGAAAGCAGCGTCCCCTGCATTTCGTCGCCGGCGTCGAGCCGCACCGACGTGCAGCCACAGACGCGGGCAAGACTGTCGAGCCACGGCCTCAGCGCTGCTACACCGCCGACCGGCCGTCCCTGCGACCAGTCCCAGACGCGCGACTCGAGCTGTCCATGCAGGTCGCTCGTCGTGAGCACCCGCAGGAGCGTGCTGTCCTTGGTGCTGATCACGGCCGGCGCCGGCGCGAATGCCGCCCGCGCGGCGGCGCGGGCGGGATCGGGGATGATCGCCCAGCTCGGCCGGAGATACGCAGTCGCCTGGATCGTGCGGACGCGGCGGATTTCGTCCACCAGCAGCTCGCGAATGTCTTCACCCTTGTCGTAGACCACGCGCGCGTTCGCCAGCATCGAGTAGCCGCCGCCGCCCGCCTGCCGGTAACTATTCACCGCCATCGTGAAGCTGTCCGTCGGCTGCACGAGGCGACCTTCGTACGCGAGTCCGCGGATGCGCTGCCCCGCTGATCGGGAAAGATCCACGTTGTAGACCACACCGCTTACCACGTCGTAGTTGTAGCCCGCGACGCTGTCGTTGATGATCGGCTGGCCCGGCTCGTACGTGCGGAAGTAGCGGGCGGAATGCTCCAGGTACTCGCGCAGCTGCTGGCCCGAAATCCGTACCGCACGGAGCGTATTCTCGTAGGGGTAGATCCCCGACACGTCACGCTGGTGGACGTCGCCCTCGGGCAAGCCCGGCTGCACGTCGAAGGCGGCGGCCGCGGACAACTGCGCCCCTGCCCGGCGGCGCTGCACCTCATTGATGAAGTCGAGCAGTGGCGTGTCCTGCACGCGGGTGTAGCGCGCATCGAATCCCGGCGTCGCGCTGCCAAGCGGGGTGCCCGCCCACTGCCGAGCGGCTTCGTGCGCCGCGATGAGCCTTTGGGTAAAGCGTGGCAGCTCGGGCATCGTCGTGAGCGGGATCAGGTCGGAATGGATGTTCCTCACGCGCCAGCGGCCTTCCTCACGGCTCAACGAGACGTGCACCACCGCCAGGCTCTGCACCCAATTTTTCGGCTGCACGAAATGCACGCCATTGATCACGGTGTCGCGGATTTCGCGGTGCGTGTGTCCGACGATCACGATGTCCGGTTTCGGATTCACCGCCGCCAACGCCGCGGCGTCGTTCTCCGGGCCAACACCCGTCGTGTCGTAGGTCGATAATCCGAATCCGCTGTGGATCAGCACGATCTTGAGGTCCGCGCCCTCGCCCTCCAGGCGCGCGAGCGCCGACGGAGCAGCGCCGGCGATCCGTCGCATGCGCACGCGGGCCCCGGCGAGCTGCGCGCGATCCCACAGCATCGTGCCCGGCGTCGTAAAGCCGGTGATGCCCACCTTCACGGCGCCGCGCGGCAGGACGACCGTCTTGGGGAACAAGGGTGCGCCGCTCGAGTCCTCGACGTTCGCCGAGACGTAGCGATACGTGGCCTGCGTGGCGGCACGGCGCAGGAAATCGATACCGAAGTCGAAGTCGTGGTTGCCCGGGGTGACGACGTCGTACTGCAGGGCGTTCATCGCATCCACGATCGGTTGTGGCTGGCGCTTGTCGTAGCGGCCGTAGAACGTCGCGAACGGATTGCCCTGCAGCAGGTCGCCGGCATCGACCAGCACGAGCCGGCCGGGATAGCGGGCGCGGAGCGTTTCGAGAGCGGTGGCGGCACGCGAGAGCCCGCCCGGGGCGGCTGCGTCACGAACGTAATCCCAGCCGAAGACTCGACCGTGCACGTCGGTCGTGGCGACGATGACGATATGCGCGGTATCAGGCGGATTTTGAAGCGCGAGGAGCAGGGTGCAGAGGAGCCGCATAGTGCGCAGAAAACTACCGCGGCTCCTCTGCGTCGTGCTAGGTCGTCAGATTCACCTTCCTTCTTCCGAGAAGGCAGGTGACTTTTCGTCATGCAATTGCTCGTGGTACGGCACGGGATCGCAGTCGAACACGACGAATGGGCGCGCGAGCACAGCGACGATACGGAGCGCCCGCTCACGGCAGAAGGCAAGAAGCAGATGAAAGAGTGCGCCAAGGGGCTGCGCGCGATCGTCCCCCGGCTGGATGTGTTGGCCACGAGCCCACTCGCCCGCGCGATGCAGACGGCCGCGATCCTGGCCAAGGTCTACGAGAAGGGCGAACCCGCCATCGTGGATGCGCTCTCTCCCGGCCAGCATCCTCCCGCCGTTGCGACGTGGCTCCGCGGTCAGGGGGCACAGAAGACCGTGGCGATCGTGGGTCATGAACCGGGACTCGGCGCAATCGTCAGCTGGTTCACGGCAGGAAGCGAGCGCTCCTTTCTCGAGCTGGGCAAAGGCGGCGCCTGTCTGCTCGACCTCGGCGACCGCATCGAGGCGGGCGACGCGATGCTGCTCTGGGTGCTGCGTCCCAGTCACCTCCGGGCGCTGAGCTGATGGCCGACTTCACCCGCGAGCTGCTCGATCGCCCGGCCGTCCTGGCCGCGAGCGCGGTCGCGCTGGCGTATCTCGACGACGCCGTCGCCGCGGCGACGCGGCTGAGCGATGGCAGCGACGCCGAAGCGCTGCATGACTTCCGCGTGACGATTCGGCGGCTTCGTGTTACGCTGCGCACCTATCCCGGCTTGCACGCGAGTGTGTCCCGCAAGCAGCGCCGCCGGTTGCGGAGGCTCGTGCGAGCGACGAATCCCGCCCGCGATGCCGAGGTTCAGCTCGCCTGGTTCGTCGAGCGCTCGCCGCGATTCACGCCATTGGAGCGCGCCGGCCTCGGTCCGCTGCGCGCGCGCTTGCGCGCTCGCCGGCGTCGAGTCATGGCGGCAACGCGCGACGAACTACAAGAGCGGTTCGAAAAACTGGAGCGCAAGCTGCGGCGCCGGCTGACGACGTTGCGGTCCGACGCCGGTCCGCATGAGGCGCCATTCCGAGCGGTCGCGGCCGCGACGCTCGTACAACACGCGAGCGATCTTGCCGGGCGGCTCAGCGCGACGTCGCCGTCCTCGGCTCCAGCCGAGCTGCACGCCACGCGCATCGCCGCCAAGCGCCTGCGCTACTTGCTGGAGCCGGTGCAATCCGGGCTGTCTGACGGTGCCGCGCTCGTGCGACGACTGAAGGATCTGCAGGATCTGTTCGGCGCGCTGACGGACGCGCATGATCTCGAGGTCGTGCTGCGGGAGGCTGGAGAAGGCGCGGCGCCCGCCGCGAACCTGCTGCAAGCCGAAGTGGCGGCGCTCTTCATCAAGTTGCTGCATGAGTGGTCCACGGCCGGCCCGGATCTCGAGCGACAGATCGGTGCCGCTGTGCGGCAGCTGCGTCCCACGAGGAAGGCTCCTCGACCGCCGGCGCGACGCCGCCGGCTACGTGGAGCTGTCGTCGGGGACTTTACGGGCGGATGAGCCCTTGGCGCCGCGGCGCACGCGCGGCGCTGTAGCGCTCCGGCGCGTCTCTCCCTTCCCCTTCTTGCCGTTGCGTCGTAGGACCGGCACGAACAGCCTTCGTCCCCCGTGTTCCGTGATGGCCGACCCGCGCGCCAGACTATGCAGCACGGTCTGCGACCGGATCGTTGCCTGGCCTTCCTCTGGAACCAGCCGTCGATAGGACCCATCGGGATTCTGCAACCGGGCCTTGACGTTGTCGCCGAGGATCGTCGGCAGGATGCGATCCACGATGCGCGCCTTGAGGGCGGCGGCCTCCACCGGGAACATCACTTCGATCCGCCGGATGAAGTTGCGCGGCATCCAGTCAGCGCTGGCGAGGAAGACCTCCGGATTGCCGGCGTTGCTGAAGTAAAAGACCCGGCTGTGTTCGAGGAAGCGGTCCACGATGCTGACCACCCGGATGCGTTCCGACACGCCCGGCAGGCCGGCCCGCAGGCAGCAGATGCCCCGAATGACGAGATCGATTTCGACACCGGCCTGGGAGGCGCGGTACAGCGCGTCGATCACCGACACCTCGACGAGCGCGTTCATCTTCACGATGATGCGGGCCGGGTGTCCCGCTTCCGCGTGACGCCGTTCGCGGTCGATGAGCGCGATGACGCGCTCACGCAGCTCCACCGGCGCCACGACGAGCTTGCGCCACCGCCGGGTTTGTGAGTACCCGGTCAGCAGGTTGAACATCTCGCTGACGTCCTCCCCGAACGCTGGATCGGCCGTGAACAGTCCGATGTCGGTGTAGATGCGGGCCGTCGTCGGGTTGTAGTTCCCCGTCGAGAGGTGGACGTAGCGGCGCAGCCCCGAGCGCTCGCGCCGCACGACCAGCGCCGCCTTGCAGTGGGTCTTCAGGCCGACGATGCCGTACACGACGTGCACGCCGGCCTGCTCCAGCTCCCGTGCCCAGACGATGTTGTTCTCTTCGTCGTAACGCGCCTTGAGCTCGACGAGTGCGGTGACCTGTTTACCGTTCTGCGCCGCACGGGCGAGGGCCGAAATGATCGGGCTGCCGCCGCTGGTGCGGTACAGGGTCTGCTTGATCGCGAGAACCTGGGGATCGTCGGCTGCGCGATCGATGAAATCGACCACGGCACCGAACGACTCGTACGGATGATGCACCAGGACATCCTCCGCCCGGATTACGTCGAACGGGTTCTCCCCGCTCGCAAACGCCGGCGCGGGCCGGGGCACGAGCGCCTCGTCGCGCAGGGTTCGGAATCCCTCACCGCGGTGCAGCGCCATCAACGCCGTCAGATCGACCGGCCCATTCACGCGGTATACGTCGCTCTCGCGCAGGTCGAGCGCGCCCATCAACATCTGCGCGAAGCGGGCGTCGCCCGACGCGAGAATCTCGAGCCGCACCGCGTCTCCGAGGATCCGCTGCCGCAGCGTCTCCTCGATCGTCTGGAGCAGGTCCTCGGCATCGTCCTCGTTGATGGCTAGGTCCGTATTGCGGGTCACGCGGAAGACGGTGTGCGCCAGCACCTTGAAGCCGCCGAACAGGTCGCCGAGGTGCGCCGCGATGATCTCTTCGAGCAGGACAAACCGGAGCTTGTCCGGGTCTCCACCCGGCAGCGCCACGACGCGATCCAGCAGCGCCGGGACCTGCACCACCCCGTAGAGCTGTTGACCCGATTCGGCGTTCTCCACCAGCAGCACGATGTTCAAGCTCTTGTTGTGCACGTGTGGGAACGGATGGCCGGGATCGATGGCCAGCGGCGTCAGCACGGGATAGATCTCTCGCGCGAACAGTTTGTCGAGATGGTCGCGCTCCGCCGCGTCGAGCGTATCGAGGGCGACCCGCTGAATTCCCGCCGCCGCGAGACCCGGCATGATCTCGGTATCGAGCAGCCGGTGCTGCTCCGCGACGAGGGCGTGGACACGCGTCTCGATGAGCGACAGCTGCTCCGCCGGATCCAACCCGTCGGCGCCGTAGTCTTGCGGCTCGATCCCGGCGTAGAGCTGCTGCTGCAGACCGGCGACACGCACCTCGAAGAACTCGTCGAGGTTGGAGCTGAAGATGGCCGCAAACTTCAGGCGCTCCAGCAGCGGGTTCGTCTTGTCCGCCGCTTCTTCCAGGACGCGGGCGTTGAATTCGAGCCAGCTCAGCTCGCGATTGAGGTAGTGATCCGGCGGGAACGCCGGCTGGTAGGGCGCTGCCACGGTTTACCCGGCGGCCAGGCGCAGCCGCGGACGCCGCTCGGCGCCGCGCACCCACATGAAACGCGGCTCCAAATCGAACGCGCGCTGAAACAGTCCCGACTTGCGCTCGGCGTCCCAGATCTCGACGCGCGGATCGGTTCGCGCCTGCAGCGTCAATTCCACGAAGCCGCGATGCGTTCCGCACGTGACCGCGGTGATTCGCTGTGTGTGCGTGCGATCGAGCCCGTCCGCCACGCGCAGCATGCCGGCCAGCGCGCGCACCAGGCGCCGATCGGCCCGTTCGAGCCGGGCGAACGCCGGATGACGCTTTTTCGGAAAGGCCTTGCGATGGTAGCGAGCCACGCAGGCGACGATCTCGAGCTCGCGCTGTGTGAAGCCTTGCAGGTCGCCGTTGAGAATGAGGTGATAGGCGTGCTTGTGGTGCTTCGCATGATTGATCACGTACCCGATGTCGTGCAGCAGCGCCGCGGCCTCGAGCAGCTCGCGCGCATCGGCCGGCACTCCGAACCGCTCCGCCAATCCGTCGAACAGCTGCGTCGCAAGCTGCGCGACGCGCTCGCAGTGCCGCTCACTCGACCGGCATTGCCGCGCGAATGCTCGCGCGGAATCGAGCCGGCTGATGGGCCCTGCCGACTTGCGCGCCGCGGAGGGGAAACGCTCCTCGATCATCGCGAGCAGCAATCCGTCGCGCAGCCCGCCGCTGTTGACCAGGATTTGCTGCGTGCCGAGGCGCTTGGCGAGACGCGACACCGCCGCGGCGCCAGCCACGATGATGTCGGCCCGGCGCGGATTGAGCCCCGGCGTCTCGCGCCGTTCTGCGAGGGGCGTCGCGCGCAGGCGATGCAGCAGGTGCACGACTTCGGCGCGCGACATGGGATACCCCTGTACGCTGCGCGCCGAGCCTTCGCGGTCGAACTGCGCCATGGCCGCCAGGTTCGTGAACGTGCCGCCGCTGCCGATCATGATCTCCGGATGGAATGGCGGTTTGCGCAGCTTTTCGTCGAGCGCGCGGTCGATGGCCTGGCGCAATTTGCGCCAGCGCTTGGGCGACAGCGAGCCGTCCGTCCTGTAGCGCTCGGTCAGTCGCACCGCGCCGAGCGGCAGAGTCAGCACCTTGTCCACCACCGATCCGGCCGTGAGGGTGACCTCGAGGCTGCCGCCGCCGATGTCTACGACGGCGACCGACCGGCCGGCGAGATCGAAATGGTGCAGCGCGCTGCGCAGCGCGAGCTGGGCTTCCTCCTCGCCGGAGATGACGTCTACGCGCAGACCGCAGCGCCGCCGGACCTCCTGACAGAACGCGCGGCCGTTGGCGGCCTCACGCACGGCGCTGGTCGCCACGACGCGCAGCTCCGCGACTTCGAACCCCTTGGCGATGGTGTGTAGCTTCGCGAGCGCCGCGAGGGAACGCTCCATCGGCTCGTTGAGCAATCGGCCGCGTGCGAACAAGCCGTGCCCGAGCCGGGTCATCTCGCGCTCTTCGTCGAGCACCCGATACCGGCCGTCGGGTTCGACCTCGGCGACCACGAGGCGAATCGAGTTGGTGCCGATGTCGATGGCGCCCAACCGGGTAGCGGTCGCAGTGCGGGAAGTGGCAGGCATAGCGGACCAAAAAGTTACCCCAGAATTCGGCACCGCGTCGGAACGCCGTTTGTCACGAACCGGCTACATTCATGTAACCACGTGGCGATGAGCAGGGTTAGCCAATTGCGAGGGGCTCGCGCGACGGTAGTTTCCCCCCCGTCGCGCGGCGCCCTTCCGCGCGGCTACGCTTCAGACGTCAAAAGGAGACGACGTGACTACGCGCCCGGTCGCCGATCTGCTCGTGACGCTCGCCGAGACCGCACCGCCGCACTCGATCGTTCGCGCTCGCGTTTCGAATCGCGGGTCCGAGGCGCTGTCATGAATGCCTCCTGAGACCGCGGAACCACACCGCATTCTCGTCGTCGACGACGAGCCGGACATCACGGCGCTCGTCGCGTACCACCTCGCAAAAGAGGGCTACCGCGTCACAACCGCGGGCACGGGCGCCGACGCGTTGCGCTCGGCGCGCGAAGAACGGCCCGATCTGGTGGTGCTGGACCTGATGCTTCCCGGCCACTCGGGCTTCGAGGTGCTCGCGGAGCTGCGGCGCCGAGACGAGACGCACGACGTTGGCGTGTTGCTCCTGACGGCGCGCAAGGACGAGCCCGATCGCATCAAGGGCCTGTCCCTCGGCGCGGACGACTATCTCGCGAAGCCGTTTTCGCCCAAGGAGCTGGTGCTGCGCGTCGGCGCGATCCTGAGACGGCTGGCGGCGCCTCCCGTAGCGGCCGGCGGCCGCCTCGTCGGCGGTCCGATCGTCCTCGATCGGACGACCCATCGGGTGACCGCGGAGGGGAAGGAAGTCGAGCTCACCGCCACGGAGTTCAAGTTGCTCGAGCGCTTGATCGAGCGCCGTGACCGCGTGCAATCGCGGTCCCAACTCCTCGAATCAGTGTGGCAGGCACAGCCGGACATTCAGACACGCACCGTGGACATGCACGTGCAGCGACTGCGCACCAAGCTCGGCGCGGCCGGGGATTGGATCGAGACGGTGCGTGCCGTCGGCTATCGGTTCCGTGAACCGGTTGCCCCTCCAAAGAGACCTACGCCCGCCGCTCGCCGCCGTCGCACATGAAACTCGTCACGCGGCTCTTCGCGAGCATTGGTTTGCTCGTGGCTGCCGCGGTCGCCGGTTCGATCATCGCCGCCGACGTCCTGCTGCGCCGGCACCTCGAGCGGGAAATCGCGACGGAGCTGGAGCGAGAGGCGCGGCTGGTGGCCGCGTTCGCGCCGGTCGACTCGACCACATGGCCGGAGTTTGCAGCGCTGGCGGGCGCGCGCCTGGGTCGCCGCGTCACGCTCATCGACCCTGAGGGCCACGTCCGCGGCGACACCGAGTTCGATCGCGCCTCCCTCGCTCGACTCCAGAATCACCGCGACCGCCCCGAAGTGCGCGCGGCGCTCGATTCCGCTTCGGGCGTCGGGATGAATGAACGCCTCAGCGCGTCCACCAACGAACGCCAGATGTACGTCGCGATCCGGGGCGGGCCGCCCGGGCTCGCCGTCGTCCGCGTCTCCACCACACTCGCGATCGTGGACGCGCAGGTTCATGCCGTCCAGCGCGCCGTCGCCGTAGCAGGATTGGTCATGCTGCTCGCGGCCTGGCTGCTCGCCTGGATGCTCGCGCGCGAACTGGCCTGGCCGCTGCTCCGCATCGCCGAGGCGGCAGGCGACATCGCCGCCGGCCGTCCGGCGGAGTTCCCCGACGTGCGCGTCCCCGAGCTCGCCCACCAGGTCGACGCGCTCCGTGCGATGCATCACGAGCTCGGGCGTCGCTTCGAAGACCTGCGCCGCGAGCGCGAGGAATCCCGCACGCTGCTCGAGGCGCTGTCGGACGGCGTCCTCGCCGCCGACAAGCGGGGCATCGTCGTCGAGACGAACGCGGCCGGTCGCCGGCTGCTCGGCTACGGAGCAACGGAGCCGTTGCCTCCGCTCGGCGAGCTGTTCCATGACCGCGCCCATCGCGCGTTGATGCGCGAGGTCTTGACCGGCGCGGTGGTCGAGGGACGCGAGCTGGATCTCGGCGACCGCACCGTCGTCTTCTCCGCCCGCCCGCTCGCGGAAGGCGGGACGCTGCTCGTGCTGAGTGATGTCACCGACCTGCGACGACTGGAAACGATCCGGCGCGACTTCGTGGCGAACGTGTCGCACGAGCTGAAGACTCCGTTGACGGCCATCGCCGGGTACGCCGAGACGCTCGCGGCCGAGGCGTCGGACGCACAGGCGACGGGGTTCGCCCAGACGATCGTGGAGAACGCGCGGCGTATGCAACGCCTGGTCGACGACCTGCTCGACTTGTCGCGCATCGAATCCGGAAGCTGGGAGCCTGAACCGCGAAGCGTCGACGTGGAGACGGCCGCGCGAGAAGCGTGGGGTCCGTTCGCCGAGCGCGCCGCGGGGCGCGACGTCGCGTTCGAAAGCGCAACCGACTCGTCGGACATCAATGCAGACCCCGAAGCATTGCGGCAGATCTTCACCAACCTGTTCGACAACGCGCTGCGGCACACGCCAACCGGCGGTCGCATCCGTGTCTCGGCGCAACGAGTGGGACATGACTCTGTCGTGCGAGTCAGCGACACCGGCTCCGGTATCGGCGCGGATCACCTGCCCCGCATCTTCGAGCGCTTCTACCGCGTGGATCCCGGCCGCTCGCGCCAGGAAGGCGGCACGGGACTCGGTTTGGCCATCGTCAAACACCTGGTCGAGGCACATGGCGGCCGCGTGGAGGCCGAGAGCGAGCTCGGCCGCGGCACCACAATCCTTTTGTACTTCCCGACTTAGCCCTCGTTACACAGCCGTAACGCGTACGTCACCGACTGTTGACCGCCCACGCGCAACGTTGGCTCGTGCGAATTGCGCTCGTAACAGACACTTACACGCCGCAGGTCAACGGCGTCACGACCGTGGTCGTCCGGATCGCGAATGTGCTGCGCGAATTCGGCCACGAGGTCGTGGTCGTCGCACCACGGTATCCCGGCCACTTGCCTGTGGACCCGGGTGAGCTTCGCATTCCGTCGGCGTCGTTTCCGCCGTATCCAGCCATCCGGTTGTCGCTCCCGCAGTTCGGGGCCGTGTCGCCGTTCCTCGACTCCTTTGCGCCTGACGTCGTGCATGTCGCGACGGAAGGACCGCTCGGGCTGACGGGTCGGCACTACGCCGTGCGGCGCGGCATTCCACTGGTGACTTCGTATCACACGAACTTCCGCAGTACGCGCGGCACTACGGTGCCGGCGTCGTTGAGCCCCTCGTCTGGAAATGGCTGCGCTGGTTCCATCGGCCCGCCGTGTTGACGCAGACGCCCGGCGAGGCGGTCGCGAGCGAGCTGGAACGCCGCGGTATCGGCCGTCCCATCGTTTGGGGACGCGGCGTGGACACCGCGCACTTCAATCCCGCGCGGCGCAGCGCCGGTTGGCGGCGTTGGCTCGCCGGCGGTGACGACACCGCCCTCGTCCTGCATGTCGGCCGGCTGGCTCCCGAGAAAAACATCGATGTGCTCGCCGAGGCGTGGATCGCCGCCCGCGAGCGCGTCGGCCAGCGCGCGACGTTTGTCCTGGCCGGTGACGGACCGGAGACACGTCGCCTGCTGAGGCATTTGCCGTGGGTACGCCAGCTTGGCTTTCTCGATCGGGCCAAGCTCGCGGACGTATACGCGAGCGCGGACATCTGCGTGCTCCCGTCCCGCACCGAGACCTGCGGCCTCGTTGCGCTCGAAGCCATGGCCTCGGGTCTGGCCGTCGTGGCCGCCGATGCCGGCGGATTCCGCGAGAGCATCACCCACGGTCAGAGCGGCGTGCTCGTGCCACCGGAAGATGCGACGGGATTCGCCGCCGAGATTCTGTCGCCGGTAATCGCGCCGCAGCGACGCGCCGAGCTCGCGAAAGCCGCGCGGACGGCAGCGCTCGAACGGGACGTCGCTCCCGAGAACGTCGCGCTGCTGCAGCAGTACACGAGCGCGGCGGGTCCGGCAGCTGCGGGAGCCGCCCCATTCGCAGCGTAGTCCTGGCCGGCGCGAGCAGCGCCTCCACCCTCATTCTGCACTAACAATCGTCATGTGCCCGGCGGCGGATTGCACGGCCGACTGTCCGGGTGCCCAGGTAGCGGGGGCCAGCACGGCTCCGCTATCTGCGCGTCTGCCCGTTACGCAATTGTGACATCGCCGACTCACGCCAGTGATGCCGAGCGACGAGGTTTTCAACCGCGAACGCAGTCAACAATCACCCCAAGTCTTGAGGAGTACTCGTGCACGCAAGGCTCTTGGCCACGTTGTGCGTGTTGAGCATGGCAGCACTTCCTGCGGCCGCTCAGGCGCCCGCCACGCAGGCACCACAGGTCACCGTCGGCGGCGTCGTCTACACGCAATACCAGTACACAGACGCCGCGGTTCACACCAACACCTTCGACGTCACCCGCGCGTACGTGAACGTGCTTGGCCGCTTCTCAGGTGGCATCACCACTCGAGTGACGGCCGACATCATCCCGAGCGGCGTCACGAACCAGGTGCTCCGGCTCAAATATGCTTTCG